>Ga0137395_10000732_pt1 | contig 14328 bp, 14 predicted proteins | sample czobulk216metaG_FD_108283 | JGI IMG/M metagenome (GOLD analysis project Ga0137395, IMG submission 108283) | Vadose zone soil microbial communities from Angelo Coast Range Reserve, California, USA - czobulk2.16 metaG | ecosystem: Environmental > Terrestrial > Soil > Vadose zone | place: USA...
CCACTGCGGATATTGAGAGTGTATTTTTCGGCACAGGTGGCGGTCTCCCGTGTTTTTCGGCCGATTCCGGGCTCATGATACGTCGAAGAAGACCGAAAACGTATTTGACTTTCCTCAACCGGAGCTACGAAAATAAGGCCGTTCGGACGAAAGTCAAAAGCCGGCCAAGGAACGAATTTCGCCGGGGAGGTTGTTCGATGAGAACGAAGCTTATTGTTGCCGCTGCTGGTCTGGGATTGCTGCTGGCGTCTGTGCCCGCGATCGCGCATCACTCCTTCGCCGCGGAATTCGACGCGGCCAAGCCGATCAAGTTGACCGGCGCGGTCACCAAGGTCGAATGGATGAACCCGCACACGTACTTCTACATCGATGTGAAGGATGAGAAGACGGGGCAGACCGCTAACTGGGGTCTCGAGATGGGCAGCCCGAACGGCTTGATGCGCCAGGGCTGGACGCGCAACTCGATGAAGATTGGTGACATGGTCACCGTCGAGGGCAGCGCGGCCAAGGACGGCAGCAACATCGGCAACGCGCGATCAGTGAGCCTGGCCAGCGGCCAGCGGCTGTTCGCCGGTTCGAGCCAGCAGACCAACCCGTAGTCTCGTCAGGAGCTTTCGTGCGCAATCGATTGGTGGGTCGATATGCGCTGACCACGGCGGCGATGATCATCGCCGCCTACTGGTCGGCGCACGCTCAACAGACGCCGGGCCAACCGAGCGAAACACAGGCTCGCGGCCCGGCGCAGGGCCGCGGCCGCGGTCCCGCAGAACCTCCTCTACCAACACCTCGTTTCGCTGACGGCACCGTCAACTTCGGGCGCGTGCCCGGCGAGAAGGGCATCTGGAGCGTTCGCTACATCACGAACATGGCCGACCAGATGATCGGCGCTGACGGCCAGAGGCTCGCACCGCCACCTCCCGCTCGCGGCGGCGGTCGTGCGGCCGGCGCGCCGCTCGGTGGCGGCGAAGGCGGAGGCGGCGGCCGCGGACGCGGCGGCGCCAAGTCGGAGCCGTGGGTGCCGTTTCAGCCGTGGGCCGCGGCGGTCTACGACTACAACTCCGTCAACCAGTCGAAATACGATCCGGAAGGCTACTGTCTGCCGCCCGGCGGTCCGCGACTGATGGCGACGCCGTACCCGATGGAAGTCATTCAGCTGCCGGAACAGAAGCGCGTGGTGATGATCTTCGAGGGCGCGACGCACATCTGGCGCGAGATCTTCATGGACGGCCGCGAGCATCCGAAGGGCGACGCGCTGAACCCGACGTATCTCGGCCATTCAGTCGGGCACTACGAAGGCGACGCGCTCGTCGTCGACACCGTCGGCTTCAACGAGGCGACGTGGCTCGACTACTTCGGCCACCCGCACACCGATCAGATGCACGTCGTTGAGCGCTATACGCGTCCGAGCAAGCAGACGCTGCACTACGAGGTGCTGGTGGACGATCCGGGCGCCTACACGAAGCCGCTCAAGATGGCGTGGGACACTCCGTGGACCGCGAGCGGCGAGCTGACGGAATACATCTGCCAGGAGAACAACAAGTACCTGCAGCGGCTCACCGACGACTTCGGTAAACCACTATTTAAGTAGAAAGTTGAAAGTTTAAAGTTCAAGGGATCTCGAAAGTACACAAGGAAGGGCGGCCAGAAAGACGGGCCGCCCAACTTTTGTACTTACTTTCAACTTCCCACTTTCAACTTCCCACTTATTTCATGGCCGACGGCTTGCCGAACTTCGACGCTTCGATCGTGACGTTCGTCCTGATGTTGGTCAGCTTCGCCGTGTAGCGGCCGTCCAGCCACGAGAACTTGTACTCGAACGGGAACTTGATCCCGTTGACGTCGCGGTAGTCGCTGTAGTCGATCTGCACGATCACGCGGCCGACAGGCGACGGACCGTAGCGGACGAGCCGCCGCAACAGGTTGGTCTCGGGATCGAAATACAGCGTCGCCATGTAGCCGCGGGGGCCGTTGCCCTGTACGACGATGTAATCGCGGTCGCCGATGCTGCGACGCGCGCCGACGCGCCAGTTGTTCAGGATCGTCTTGATCTGCCCCGGGAAGAAGAGCTGCGCTTCGAGCCGGGCGCCATCGAGCTCTTCGCCCACGAGCTCGTACTCGCCGAGCAGGGCGCGCGGAACCGAGATGTATCCCGTCCGGCCATCGAAGCTCCAGCCGCTCGTGCCGCGCTCCGGATGGTCTTTGTAAGTGATGACGACCGTGCGCTGGTTCGGCGACTTGGCATAGATGGTGAAATCGCCGCTGCCGCCGAGGCCCATGTAGCCGAGGCTGTTGCCCGTGGCGACGAGGCTCGTCAGGCCGGCCAGGCGTTGCGCGCCGCCGCGTGCCTGGATGTACTTGTCGAAGATCTGATCCGCGGTCGGCTGTCCGTCTTCCACCTTCACAAGATCGTCGACTTCGCTGTTCGGCGTTTCGTACAGCACGTCCAGCTGAATGGACGTCGCAGGATCAACGCGGCCGTGATGGCACGTCCAGCACGTCACCTTCTGCGCGCCGCCGAACTGCGTGCGGTTGATCGTCGCGACCATCTCCACCATGCGGCGAGCCGTCTTCTTCAACTGCGTGTCGACGACCCAATCCACCTGATCGCTGCCGGCGCCCGGGTGGCAATCGGCGCAATCAAATCCAAGCGCGGCCGAAATGACGCCCATGCTCCCGATGAAATCGTCCACGCTCAGTTCCTTGAGCGTGCTCGTCGTGACGTTCTTGAACGCCTCGCCGGACTTCTTTCCAGGCGTCACCGTCATGCTTGGCTGGACCTGCGCCGACATCCGGACCGCCCACACGAATCCGCCGAGCCACACGCTCGCAAATCCAGCGACTGCGAGTCGCCACCTGACGTTCATCTCGTCCCCTCCATTTGGGTACTGCCTGCGGAAATCCGGCTGGACCGGACCCTGCGCCGCCGATCAGGATACAGCAGGATGGGCAGGAAGGGCAGGAAGGCCAGGACGGGCAGAACAGGCAGGACGGTATGTCACTGTGATTCCGCCAACCGCGGCGTTAGTCTTGTGGTCTAACGACGTGATGCGATTGCGTTCATGGTCGAGCGCTTCGTCGAACATCTGTGGACCCAGGGAGACCACGGTACGGCGACCGACTGGCGGGTCGTGGCCGATACTTCGCCCAAGCATTCCGTCCCGCGATTGGCGTAGTCTGCGCCCCATGCATCGCACCTGTCTCGTTCTTCTGCTCCTGCTCTCCTGGACGCGGCCCTCCGCCGCGGACGAACCGGTCGTCGTGGTCGCGAATCTGCAATTCCACAGCGCGTTCTGGCCCAACCTGCATCACCTGCTCTACGGCTCGGCGTGGGCACGACGGCCGAACGCCGGCGGCCGGAGGCTCATGCCGGATCTCCCTGTGGCGCTGCCGGCCACGTTGTCAGCCGAGGAGCGTGCGGCGTGGGATCAGGCCGTCCAATCGCGATTGGATCCAGACGACTGTCGAGCGGCTTCGCACGATCGAGAACGAGATCGTGAGCGCGCAGGCCCGCCTGTATGGGCGACCCTGGTTCACTGCACCCGTGCGTGTGGACATCGTCTGGATCGGTCGGGCGTACACATCGCTCTTCCCGACGCACGCCACGGTGTCGCCGGCCGAAGGTCCGCTCGTCGGATGGACGGGCGTCGAGATGGTGCTCCACGAGGTGTCGCATGAGCTGATTCTGCCGACGCAGATGGAGCTGAGCACCGCATTCGGCGACCGGTGGAAAGACCACGGAGTGCTGTGGCACGTCGTGCAGTTCTACATGACCGGCCTGGCGCTCGAACGGATCCTCGCGGCGCGCGGGATCGAATACCGGCAATTCCTTTATTCAGGGCCTCTTCGATCGCGCATGGTCGCAGTATCGAAAGCCGGTCGAAGAAAGCTGGGCTCCGTATGTGCGTGGCGAGATCACACGCGCGCAGGCGATCGAGCGTACTCTCGCGGCCGTGAGGCCCTAGAGAAGGAGACGTGGCGTGATGCGAAAGCTCTGTGGCGTCGCAGTGGTGCTCATGACGTTGCACGCCGGCCGGACGTCCGCGGCGGACACGCCTGTCGCCGAAGTGTCGCAGCTGCGGATGTACAGCAGCTTCTGGCAGAACCTGCATCATTTTCTCTACGTGTCCGCCTGGGCGAGGCGTCCCGTCGTGCCGGGCGCGCGGCGGCTCGGCATGCCGATGCCGCCGGGACCCGTTGTCACGATGACCCGCGAGGAACAGGCAACCTGGGACAGCGCCGTCGCCTTCTACGATCGCGAGTTCGCGTCAAAGGATCTGCTGGATCGCGGCATGATCGCCATCAAGCTGGGTCTCGTCGATCGAGACGACCAGTTAACTGGCGCGCCGTACGACGACGAGCTGCGGATGCTGTTGATGTCGGCCGCGCCGATCTACCGCAAGTACTGGTGGCCGGCGCACGATGCGGCGAACCGCGAGTTCATTGCCGACGCCGCGCGCCGGGCGACGAAATACGCGCCGGCGATCGTTGAGAGACTCACCACACTCTACCGCGTGGCATGGTTCAGCGCGCCCGTTCGCGTGGACATCGTCCGCGCCGGCAACAACCAGGGCGCCTACACTTCGATCAACCCCACGCACATCGTCGCCGCGAGCGCCGATAGCAACTCCGGCCAGTGGGCGAGCACGGAGACGCTGTTTCATGAGTCGTCGCATGGACTGATTCGGAACGTGATGGGTGCCGTGAACGCTGCGCTCGCGTCGGCAAACAAGCGGGCCGACGCCTTATGGCACGTGGTGTTGTTCTATATCTGCGGTGAAGTGATCCGTCAGCAGCTCGCGAAAGACGGCATCGACTACAAGCCGTATCTGTACGTCGGTTTGTTCGATCGCGCGTGGCCGCAGTTCCGCGCGCCGGTCGAAGCGCACGTGCAGGCGTACGTCGACGGAAAGAAGACGCTCGAGCAGATGGCCGCGGATCTCGCTGCGGCAGTGCCCTGACGCTGCTCGGTGCACAATAGAGTCGTGGACAAGTTCCTTGAAGGTTTATACGGCTACGAGATCGTCCTCGGCGCCCTTGGCGTTCTTCTGTTCGTCGTGCTTGTTCCGATGTTGCTGCGCCAAATCTGGCGCGACAAGCCGTATGTCGGACTGCTGGCGTTCTTCCTGCTGCCGGTGGCGATGATCGGATTCCCAGGCCTCAAATCCATCCAGTACAAGGACGGCGTGCTGTCGCTCGAGAAGGACGCCCACCAGCTGCAGCAGAATCCCACGGACAAGGCGCTGCGCGAGAAGGTGGCTCGACAGGTCGCTGACATCGGCAGCCGTCCGTCGACCAATCCCGAGACCATGACCAGTGTGGCGCAAGCCCAGTTCGAACTCGGAAATCACGCGGCGGCCGAAACGGCCGTCGATCAGGCGTTGAAGGAACGGCCGAAGCTGGCCGACGCGGTGAAACTGAAAGAGCGGATCGTCATCGACCGCCAGCTGCAGGAGTTATCCGCGAAGGTCACGCAGAACCCGTCCGACCAACGGGCCAAACGGCAGCTCGAAGCCGTGGCGCACGAGGCTGTAAAGCAGCCGATCGCCAGTCCGGAAATGCTCGCCAACATTGCGGCGGGCGAGGCGGCGGTTGGTCACACCGCCGAAGCGGCGGCCTTCAATAAGAAGGCGCTGGCGATCAACCCGAACCTCCAGCGCGCCAGGCTCCTGCAGCAGAAAATCGACTCCGCCAGCAAGTAGCGCCGCCTATCCCGCCCTGAATTCCTCGACCAGAACCATGCTGACGTTCTTCGTCGACGCCTGACGGATCCGCTTCGCCTCCTGATAGTCCGGGTCGTTGTAAAGCGCGAGCGCAGCGTCCTTCGATGGGAACCGAATGACGGCATTCATGGTCCTCATCGTCCCTTCGACGAGCGTGCCCGACGTGTCTGAGGCGAGCACCTCGCCGCCATAGCGCGGCAGGAGCCGGAGCACGATGGGCGGGTACTTCTGGAACTGGTTGGGGTCGACGATGTCGTAGCTGCCGAGGTAATAAGCGGCCATGCGTTCCTCCGTGTCACACTGTTATAGGCCGCGGACGGAGAACGGATCTTGGCGAAAATTGCTGTGGAACTCGAGCGAGCTTTGGCTCGGCGGAGAGAAGGCGGAACGCCGGCCCAGACGACGCCGCGCGTGATCGCGCGTGGCGACGGTTGGTCGGTGGCCGATGTCGTGTGTACGTGCGGGCCATGGGATCGACCCTATGAAGAACGGCACAGTCACGACACGATTGCGATCGTGTCGGCCGGCAGCTTCGAGTACCGGTCGCCGGCAGGTCGCGGGCTGATGACAGCCGGCTCGCTGCTGCTGGGTAACGACGGTCATGGCTTCGAATGCGCGCATCGACACGGCGAAGGAGATCGCTGCGTGTCGTTCTGGTACGCGCCCGGCTACTTCGAGCGGTTGGCGGCCGATGCAGGCGCCCACGGGATCGACCGGCGTTTCAAGGTGCCGGCCCTGCCAGCGTTGCGCGAGTTGTCGCCCTTCGTCGCGCAGGCCGGTCTGGGCATGCGTCGCGCCACGGAGGTGCCGTGGGAGGAATTCGCTGTCGCGCTGGCGGGACGTGTCGTCAGGCTCGCGTCACGTCTGCCGGCGCATGGCAACGGCTTGCCGCTGAATGCCGCGGCCAGTGTGACGCGCGCGGTGCGGATGATCGACTGTCATCCGGACGGAGCGTTGACTCTCGGACGCCTCGCGAGAGAGGCGGGCCTCAGCCCGTATCACTTTCTTCGCACGTTCAAGTCCCTGATCGGCATCACGCCGCATCAGTACGTGTTGCGCGCGCGGCTGCGCGAAGCAGCCCGCCGGCTCGCCACTGACGCGTCGAAGGTGCTCGACGTCGCGCTCGATTGCGGCTTCGGCGACGTCTCGAACTTCAATCGAGCGTTCCGCACCGAGTTCGGCGCGAGCCCGCTCGCGTTCCGCCGCGCATTACGACCTGCCGATTTTCCCCTAGCCTAGAACTGCATGGTGGAAGTTCACGGCTGAGTAAAATCGACACGATCATAAACGCCGTCTTGTGCCGTGTTGTCCCAAAACGATACAGGCCGAGTGGAAGTCATGGCGAAACTATCGGCGGACATTGCTGGTCCACCTCTTGCAGCCGAGCTCGGACTTCGACCGTGTTCAAGGAGGAATGGCCGATGCCGTTACTGAACGCCGGTAAAGTCCTCATTGTCGACGACTCCGAGCCGAGCTTGCACGGCTTGGGTCAACTGCTGAAGCGCGCGCAGTACAGCGTGTTGACCGCGACTCCCGTCGTGCTGATCAGCGCCGATCTGGAACGTGAAACGCGTCTCGCAGGCCCGGAAAGCGGCGCCGACGACGCAGAGTCGCTGTTTCTGGCGCTGGGACGAATCGTCGAAGCTCGCGATCCATGCACGGAGGGTCACTGCGAACGTCTGGCTGAGTACGCAACGGCGCTTGGCAGGCGGCTGAACGTGGATCGGCCCGGCCTCGATGCGCTCTATCGTGGAGCGTTTCTCCACGACGTCGGCAAGATCGCCATTCCAGACCGGGTGCTGCTCAAGAAAGGTCGGCTGACGCGCAAGGAATACGAGCTGATGAAGCGGCATCCGGCCATCGGCGACGACTTATGCTCCACGGTCAGATTTTTCGAATCGGTGCGTCCCCTTGTCAGGCATCATCACGAGCGTCTCGACGGCTGTGGCTACCCGGATGGCCTGGTAGGCGATCAGGTCCCGCTGCTTGCGCAGATCGTCAGCATCGTCGACGTGTTCGACGCGCTGACGACCAACCGCCCGTACCGGAAGGCTCTGGCGACGTCGACGGCGTATCGGATAATGCGAGACGACGCGCGCGGCGGCTGGTGCCGGGAGGAACTGGTCGAAACCTTCATCGACCTGCGTCGCGCGTCCGAGATCGGGCGCGCGTAATCGCCTGCCCGTCCGCGCGCTTACGGCGCCAACAGATTCCGCCCATCGTCCTTTTTCCGTCCGTCCTCTATTCGCAAGTACGACTTGCCGAAGTTGTTTCGCGCGTTCGTCACGCTGAACGAACCGTCGTTGCGCGCGACGACCTTGAACCAGTACGCCTGACCGTTGTGGATCGGAGGCGGAGGCGCGCCCGCACCCGGAGCCGGCGCGGCGATTGGCGCAGCCGGAAGAGACGCCGGCGATTCATCCGTCGTGTTCGAGATGAACATGCCGGGAACCGTGTACTCCTGACCGCTGAGCTGGGAGAAGTGCACCTGCCACAGATCTTCGAGACCCGGCGAGGTATGAAGCACGCGCATGGCATCCGGCTGTCCGCCCTTGCGTGTGCCGTTGTTCATGATCATCACGCGAGGACGCAGTGCGTGCACGAGCTGCGGCGAGTTCGAGATCGCCTGTCCATGGTGCGAGACGATGAACAGATCGACCGTGCCGATCGGATTGTTCGGACACATCAGCTCGTATTCCTTGTTCCACGTCAGGTCGCCCAGATGCGCGACGCGAAACTTGCCGAACGTGACGATGCTGCCGACCGACTGCGCGTTCTCGGTCGGATCCGGCATCCCGGCCTTGTAGTCGGCGCACGTCGGGTTGGGCTTGCCGGCGCCAGGCAGAGGCGACGTGATGTGCTGTCCCGCGGCGGCGACGATGCGCCAGTCGAGACCGCCGATGCTGATTTTGTCGCCGGGCTTCGCGACGGTGTGCGTCGCCTTCGCGTAGAGCTCGGGATAGCCCTCTCGGACGAACGCATTGCCGGGCCCGGGCGCCTCGACGGTACCGCCGTGGTCGACGTAGTGCCTGATCGGCAGCTTCGACGCGACAAATTCCATCGCGCCGAAGTGATCGCCGTGCCAGTGCGTCGTGATCAAGTGGTCGATTTGCGTGAGCCCGGCGTCCTTCGCCGCGGCGAGGATCCGTCCGCCATCGCGCTCGGCGGCCGCGCCGCCATTACCCGTATCGATGAGGAGCGACTGCCCGGACGGCGCGACGAACAGCGTGGCGTTGCCGCCCTCGACGTCGACGACGTAGATCGTGAGCGTCTTCGTCGTTTGCGCGTCTGCAGGCCTGGGCCACAGGGCAATGCCCGTAAGAAGAGAGAGGAGGAGAGAGGATCGTCCGCGCATCGATGATCTCCTTCGATGACAGCAGGACGGGCAGGATGGGCTGCCCTTCCTGCCTCCGCTATGCGAAGTGGGCGCCGGTCGTCTCGACGTAGACGGCGTACAGCGATTCACTGGCCGCCATGAACAGGCGATTCCGGCGCGAGCCGCCGAAGCAGACATTCGCGCACGTTTCAGGCAGACGAATCATCCCGATGCGCGTGCCGTCGGGTGCAACCACCTGGACGCCGGGTCGAGCGCCCGCCCAGATGTTGCCGTCGACGTCGCAGCGGATGCCGTCGGCAGCGGAGGGCGCGCCGCTGCCGGGAATATCAAGCTGAATGAAACGCTTGCCGTTGCGGAGCGACTTGCCGTCGACGTCGTACACGCGGATGTCGCGGCCGGTGCCCGTATCGGCGATGTAGACCTTCTTGTAGTCGGGCGAGAAGCAGATGCCGTTCGGTCCGTTCTGATCCTCGGTGACCTTGTCGATCTGCAGCGTCTTGCCGTCCACGCGATAAACCGCTTCCTTCGTTTCCTGCTCGTTCTTGAAGCCTTCGTAGTTGCCGCGGATGCCGTAAGTCGGATCGGTGAACCAGATCCCGCCGTCGGGATGGACGGCGACGTCGTTCGGTGAATTCAGCTTCTTGCCGTTGAACTTCTCGGCGATGACCGTGAGGGTGCCATCGTGTTCACGCCGCACCACGCGCCGGCCGCCGTGCTCGCACGAGAGCTGCCGGCCCTCGAAGTCGAACGTGTTGCCGTTGCTGTAACCGGAAGGGTTTCTGAATACCGTGACGCGGCCGTCCTCTTCGGTCCATCGCATCTGGACATTGTTCGGGATGTCGCTCCACACGAGGAACCGTCCGACTGTGTTCCACGCAGGCCCTTCCGCCCACAGCGTCCCGAAATGCAGCCGCCGGATCACCGTGTTGCCGACGATGTATCGCCGGAAGCGGGGATCGAGCGCGATGATGTCCGGATCGGGGTACTGGATCGGATCCTGCCGCGACCAGTCGCGAGCGCTGGGAAGGGGAGAAATCGGCGGCTGCTGCGCCTGCGCGGCAACGCGCGCCACGCCCGCAGCGCCGGCAAGTGCCGTGGTCAGAAACGCGCGCCGGCTAGTTTCGTGTGATTTTGAAATCACCTTTGGCTGTTCCTTGTGTCCACGTGCCGGTGATGAAGCGTGCGAAGGCGCCGATGTTTTCCATCTTGCCGTCGATGACGATGTGCACGTTCGCGCCGGTCGCGCTCTTGCTGTCGCCCTCGAAGTGCACGGTCCACGTCGCCGGATCGAGCGTCGCGACCTTGAGCGGGACGCCGTTCGCGCCCGGGTTGATCGAGCCGGTGATGGCCTTGCCGTCCCAGTTGAGGTCCAGCACCACGTGCGTGCGGTTATTGGGGCCCGTACCCCAGTCGCCGCTCCACGATCCCTTGAGCGGATGGCCGAACTGCGCCGACGCCGTAGCAGCGATGGCGAGAAACGCGAGGGCTGAAGCGAACCGGAGCAAACGTGCGCGCATCGATCGGATCCTTTCGGTGGTCAGTGGTCAGTGGTCGGTCTCGCCTTTGCGTCGAACGACAAGTTCTTCGAGAAAAACGGCAGCACGCTCGTTTCGATCCGTTCGAACACCTTGTTCGTGTGATCGCCTTCGTACTCTTCGTAGCTGTGCTTGATGCCGAAGTTCGTGAACATCTCTTCGAGCTGTTTGTTCGACCTGCGCAATCCGTCTTTGGTACCGACTTCCATGCCGATCGCTTTGTACATCTTCAGGCTCGGAATGTACTGGCCGACCATGGCGAGCGGCGCGTTCGCCGCCCACTTCGCGATTACGTCTGGCTGCAGCTGGCCATCCTTGACGGGAAGATCCAGATATAGCGGAGGGTTGCCCGGGTTGGGCGACCATGACGCGCTTTCCGCGAGATTCGTGGACGGACCGAAGCCGCGCCCACGTGCAGCCTGTTCGGCGTCTTCACGCGTCTTGATCGCTTCGGCCGACGCCATGCGGCCGGGATCGAACGTGAGCGTCGCGTTCAGGCAGCACGAGCTCATCAGATAGAGGGCCGAGAACACATCCGGCCGCTTCATGCCGATGCGCACGGCGCCGTAGCCGCCCATCGAGTGGCCACCGAGGCCGCGCGACATTCGGTTGGCGATCGTCCGGTAGTGGCTGTCCATGTAGGCAACCAGATCGACCGCCACGTACGACTCCCAATCGCCCGTCGTCGGCGAGTTCGAGTACATGCTGCCTTTGTGCAGCGTGTATGCGCTCGGCGTCACGACGATCATTTCTTTCGCGCCGCCGGAGGCCGCGAGCTTGTCGGCCGTGTCGGGCAGCGTGGCCAGCCGGCCGTTGAATGTGTCGTCGCGGCCGCCGTAGCCGTGGAGCAGATACACCACTGGATAGCGCCGCGACCTGTCGGTGCCGTAGCTGGGCGGGAGGTAGACGACGACGTCGCGATCGGGCGAGTCGCCTTCGAGATTGTTTTCAAGCGACCTGCCGTGGACCTTGATGTGCTCGACGGCCGTCGCGCGCGAAGGCGGTTTCGGCGGCGCGGGCGTGGTCTCGGCCGGCGCGGCGGGCGCTTGAGCCAGCAGGGCCGCGAAGGCGAGGATTGTCACCATGGACGCGGATTGTACTGTATGGTGACCGCATGAAAATGCCATTTCTCCGCGCATCGTTGGCCTGGCTGGCGGCGATCGTCGAACTGATATCGCTGTCCGCCTGCGCCAGCATGACGGGCTCGTCCGCAGCCGGCTCGTCGGCCGCGCCCGGCGACAGCGGGCAGCTCCTTTCGATCGACCATTTCGTCCGCGTGAAGTCGACCGCGCCGTCGATGACCGGCCAGACGGCGCAGGTGTATGTACGTGAGCGCGTCGTCTCGCGCAACCTCCTGCGCGGAGCCTCGAGCGTCGTCCTGTTCGTCCACGGCGCCGGCACACCGGCCGAGGTGGCGTTCGACGTCCCGTACTCCGATTACAGCTGGATGGCGTATCTGGCGAACGCGGGCTTCGACGTCTTCTCGATGGACATGGAAGGCTACGGGCGATCGACGCGGCCCACGGTGATGAACGACCCGTGCAACCTCGCCCGCACGCAGCAGACGCTGTTTGTGCCCGCGCTGATCTCCGCGCCGTGCGCCCAGTCATTCCAGGGCAGCGCGACGACGATCGCGTCGGACTGGAACGACATCGGCGCCGTTGTCGACTACGTGCGCGCGCTTCGGCATGCCGACAAGATCAACCTTGCCGGCTGGTCGCAGGGCGGACCTCGTGCCGGCGGCTACACGGCGCAGCATCCCGATCAGGTGCAGCGGCTCGTGCTGCTGGCGCCGGCATATGCGCGCACGGGTCCAGACAGCTCCCCAGGCGCGCGTCCTGACGCCGTCGTCTTCAACACGCAGTCGCAGAAAGAATTCGACGCGAACTGGGATCGCCAGGTCGGCTGTCCGGATCAATACGACAAGAGCGTCAGCGCCTCGGTCTGGTCGGAGATGGTGGCGTCCGATTCGGTGGGCGGCACCTGGGGCGCCGGCGTTCGTCGGGCGCCGACGGTTCCGAGCTGGGGCTTCAACAAGAACGTCGTCTCGAAGAACCAGACGCCGACGCTGATGGTCGCCGGCGTCCACGACAAGCAGGTGAACCCGACGAACGTCCGCGCCTACTACGAGGATCTCGCGTCTCCCGAAAAAGTCTTCGTCGACCTCGCGTGCTCGTCGCACAACGCGATGTGGGAGCGCAATCATCTGCTGCTGTTCCAGGCGTCGCTCGAATGGTTCCAGCAGGGAACCGTCAACGGCGCGAAGAACGGCATGCTGAAGCTGGGCTACGACAAGGATCAGAAAAATGTGGACTAGGAACCGGGCAGGAAAGGCGGGATGGGCCGGAGCGATCCTGTTGGTGCTCGGCATATCCGTCTCGCTCGGCGCCGTGCCCGCGCCGCCGAAGTCGCCGCGCCTGTACATCTTCGACTGCGGCGTCATCAAAGGCCTCAGCGTCGAGCTGTTCGGCTTCAAACCGGGCGAGGTGCCCGCCCGCGACTTCTTCGTCCCCTGCTATCTGGTGGTTCATCCGAAGGGCACGCTGATGTGGGACGTCGGCGTCGTCGCCGACAGCGCGTTCAAGGACGTCGGCGTGTCCGTTACCGAAGGACGCTCGACGGTGTCGAGGCCGCTGCTTCCGCAGCTCGCGGCGGTCGGTTACACCCCCGCGGACATTACCTATCTGAGCATGTCGCACTACCACTCCGATCACACGGCCAATGCCAACGTGTTCGCGGGCTCGACGTGGCTCGTGCGGCTGGCGGAACGCGACATGATGTTCGGCACGCCGCCGCCGGGCACCATCATCCAGACGACGACGTTTGCCGCGCTCAAGACCGCGAAGACAATCATCCTGAACGACGACGAACACGATGTGTTCGGCGACGGCACCGTGGTGATCAAATCGGCTCCGGGCCACACGCCCGGCCACACTGTCCTGTTCCTGAAGCTGAAGAAGTTCGGTCCGCTGCTCGTCGCCGGCGACCTCTATCACTTTCCGGAAGAGCAGACGATGAACCGGTTCCCCGGCTTTGAATTCAACAAGGAGCAGTCGGCGAAGGCCCGCGCCGACATCGATGTGTTTCTGAAAAAGACCAAAGCGCAGATGTGGATCGAGCACGACGCTGCCACGAACGCGAAACTGAAGAAGGCGCCGGAGTACTACGAATGACCGGACGGAGGACGGGCGGGAAGGGCAGGATGGACAGGAAAGGCAGGATGGGCTGGAAAGGCAGGATGGTATGAAGCGTGTGGCGCTGGCTTTGTTGATCGTGGCGTCGGTAGGCGTACTACGCGGACGCGGCGCGTCGCCCGCGCCGCACTTCGAGGTGGACCCGTCGTTCCCGCAGCTGCCCGCGGGCAAAGTGCTCGGTGACATGTCGTCGGTCACTGTTGATGCCCAGGATCATGTGTGGATGATCCATCGGCCGGCCACGGTTCCAGCCGCGCAGCGTGCCAACGCCGCGCCGCCGGTTCTCGAGTTCGACGCCTCCGGTAAGTTCATCGCGGGATGGGGCGGGCCGGGATCCGGCTTCGAATGGCCCGAGCGCGAACATGGGATTTACGCCGGCGAGAAGGGCGTGATCTGGATCAGCGGCAACAACGGCTATGCCGCGCCGAACGCGGCGCCGCCTCCGGGGAAGTCGGACGACATGCTGCTCAAGTTCACACCGGCGGGAAAGTTCCTGCTGCAGATCGGCCACGCCGGCAAGAGCACGGGCGACGCCGACCACG
>Ga0137395_10000733_pt1 | contig 14327 bp, 8 predicted proteins | sample czobulk216metaG_FD_108283 | JGI IMG/M metagenome (GOLD analysis project Ga0137395, IMG submission 108283) | Vadose zone soil microbial communities from Angelo Coast Range Reserve, California, USA - czobulk2.16 metaG | ecosystem: Environmental > Terrestrial > Soil > Vadose zone | place: USA...
AGGGGCTGGTTCTGGCTGTTGCGGGCGCCCGGTACAGAAATCGAAATGGCGCCCGTGCCCTTGGCCTTGGCCGTGAACACCAGATTGAATACAGCTCCGTCACCGGAAACACCCGCCGTTCCCGGAGGCCGTTGTGCGGTAATCTGCAATTTGCCTGAAGAAGGATCGTCGCGATGCACCAGAATCACCTGCTGCCCGTCTTTTGCCAGGAAGTTGCCGTTACTCACGCTGGTGAACTGGACCACCTTGGGATCATAGGTAATCTGGATTGGGACAGCCGCAATGTCCTGCCCATGCTCCAGTACCACCGCAACCGTAAACGTGCTTCCCTGCTGCGGTGACAAGCTTCCCGGATCAAGCCTCAGCACCACCTGGCCGGGCTTTGTTTGCGTCGAAGGCTGGCTCGGGGTCGCCTGAGCCGACGGCTGTTGACTCGGAGCCTGCTGCTGCGGAGTCTGCTGCGCTGGAGCTTGCTGTGTGGGTGTCTGCGACGGCGTCTGAGCTGGCGCCGGCTGACGCGAAGGCGTAACCGGTGCTGCTGGCGGTTGTGCTGCTGCGCTTGTCGCGGCCGGCGTGGCTGGGCCGGGCGCCGACGGTTTGGCGGCAATACGCAGGTCAATGCCGCTGCTGCCTGTCCCTACGTCAAATGCGCGGCGGTTCAAATCAGATAGCTCCTGCGAGCGCACAATGTGCGGGACCAGCATGAATACCAGCTCATTCGTTATATGTTCTTTGCTGGTCGAGGTAAATAGATACTTGAGCAGCGGAATTTCACCCAGAAACGGAGTGCCGCTGGTGGTCTTTGTGTCCTGCACTTCCAGAATTCCGCCCAGCAGATTGGTTTCGCCATCCATCAGGCGAACCGTGTGCTCCACTTTGCGTGTGCTGATGATCGGCTGGGTAATGCCGCCAATCGTCTGCGATCCGTTCAGGTTGGAAATTTCCATTGTCGTCTTGAGCGTTATCTGGCCGTCAGGATGCACACGCGGCTGGATTTCCATCTTCACGCCCACGTCTGTATACGTGAATTGCGTATTCACGCCCACCGCGCCCACCGCGGTGCCAACGCCCAGCGGCGTGCCGAATGAACCGGTTGCAATCGGGATCTTGTCGGCAATGGTAAGCGTCGCTTTTTCATTATCTGTGGCGCGAATGCGCGGGCTCTGCATGATCTTGGTATCGGCGTCAGAGAACAGTGCGACGGCCTTCACTGAATCGATCGTCACCGCGTAATTGGTGGAATTCAAATGCTGCAAATCGTTGAAGTTCAGGCCTGAAGTTGTCGTCCCGGTCCCTGAACCGCTGCCGGTGCCTGTGGTAGTTGTGCCCTGCAGGGCCACCGTGGCGTTTTGCGGCGGCGTAATACCCAGATTGCGCAGCTTATCGCGCCGCACCTGCGCCACCACCACGTCCACAATCACTTCCGGCTTGGACTTATCGATATCGTCAATCATCTTGGAAGCCAGAGCCAGCTGGTCCGGCGTGCCTTTGATGACGATGGCGCTCTGCGACGGAATCTGCTGAATGCGTTGCACTTCAAGCACGGTACGGATGGCGTTCACAATGTCCTGCAGGTCGGTGGGCCCGGAGACGTTGCCCAGATAAAAAGTCTTGACCACGTTCTGTTCCAGTTCGCGGCGCTTGGCCTGCGTGTCCTGGGCGACGAAAATGGTGTTGGGCGTAACCGGCCGCCAGAATGTGCGCGACTCCAGAGCCACGATGTCCAGCGCTTCCTGAAGGTTGACCTTTTGCAATTTGATGGTGAGCCGGCGAGAAGTATAGTCAGGATCAAAGAGGACGTTGATATTTGCCAGCTTGCCGATCGTTTCGTAAAGGACCTTGGAATCGTCTGTCATCTCCAGGGCGCTCAGCGGCACGTCAGGAATCTGAGTAAGCGCTACCGGGCCGCTGGCGCTCTCCAACCGTCTGCGCAGCGGATCGTCTTCATCACGGCGCGCTGGCGGACTTGAAACCTGCCCGGCGCCAGTGGGTCCTTTCTGCATCATCTGCTGTGTACGCCGGATTTCCTGCGCCGCCATATCATTACTGGGATCGATTTCTACTGCCTGCTGGAACAGGGTCAACGCTTCCTGGAGATTGCCCTGGTCGCGCAGCTTTTGCCCCCGTTTGACCTTGCTGGCCGCGGACAGCATGCGTGTACGCTCGAAAGGAACGCGGTATTTCAGCTCTTCCGGCTTCTGCTGGTAGGCGGCCTTGTAAAACTCATACGCGGCCTCGTAGTCCTGCCGTGCTTCCGCCTTCACCCCTCTTTGGAAAAGGGTCTTGGCTGATTCCGCAGCAGACAAAATAGCTGCAAAGATTAACAAAATTGTAAGGGTTGCTGTAACCTTCCGCATACGCTCCTGCTCGTTTGGTTCTTACCTAAGTCCTTCTTTTTCAGGGAAATGGTGGGGGCACTTACCCGTTGTTCTCACCCGGCATTTAGACTTTTTTGAAGCCAGATTATACACCCAACCCGGTGCAAATATAGAACGACTTTAGTAACCATTTTTGCGCTGTGGTAGCATAAAAAGTTTGCCGTCGACGGCAGAATCTGCCTATGGCCCGCCAGACCACTCATCAAACTGAGCCTAACAAGCCCAAGAACGTCAAGCGCGATCCCATCGCTTCAGGCGAGCGCGACGCCACGTTCAATCGCGCTGCCGGCCACAACTATTTCCTTGAAGACAAGCTGGAAGCGGGTATCGTGCTGACCGGCTCTGAGGTCAAATCCATCCGCGCCGGCCGGGCCAATCTCAAAGACGGTTATGCCCTGCTCAAAGACGGCGAATTGTGGCTCCTGAATGCCCACATCGGCGCCTATGAAAACGCCGGCTATGCCGGACACACGCCCCTCCGCACCCGCAAACTGCTGGTCCATGCCGACGAGTTGCGCAAGCTCCAGGGCAAGACCCAGCAGAAAGGTTACACCCTGGTGCCCACGCGCATGTACTTCAAGAAAGGTAAGATCAAATGTGAGATTGCCCTGGCCAAAGGCAAGCAGAGCTGGGACAAACGTGAAACCGAACGCCGGCGCACCGCCGACAAAGAAGCCCGCGAGGCCATTGCCCGCTCAAGAAAAGGATAAGCCGCACCGTTTTATTGCACAGGAGCACCAAACGCCATTATGGATACACGATTGATCGCAGCAAGTCCCGCCGAAATTGAGACCGAATGCCTGGTCGCTATTGCTTTGGACCACGGAAACAAACAAAAAAACGAACCGCGTCTCACGGTAAAAGACCCTTCACTGGAAAAAGCCGTGGCTGATCTGGTCTCCAGCGGAGAGCTTACCGGCAAGGCCTATGAAAGTGTCATGCTGCATCGGCCGCAGGGGCTGAAGGGCAAGAGGCTGCTGGTCATCGGCGGCGGCAAGGCCAAGACCTTCACCGCTATTGAACTACGGAAAGCCGCGGGAACCGCGATTCGCACGCTCAAGCCGAAGATGATCAAGAGCTGTGCCTTTGTGTTGCCTGAACTTCCCGGCGGAGCGGAGGATGCGATACGCGCGGTGGTTGAAGGCGCTCTGGTCGCCGATTTCGATCCTGACACCTACCGCAGTGACCGCAAAGATCTCGCCATGAAAGAAATCACCGTCCTGGCGCCCGCAGGGTCAGACCAGGCGAAGCTGCAACGTGCGCTGGAGCAGGCGCGGATCATTGGCGAGTCACAGAACTTTACCCGTGAGCTGGTCAACGAGCCCAGCAACCGCCTCACGCCCGTCATGCTGGCCGATCGCGCGAAGAAGATGTGTGAGAGCGTCGGCCTCAAATGCGAACTGATGGGCCCGGACAAAATCAAAGAATTAAAGATGGGCGCCTTCTGGAGCGTGGCCCAGGGCTCTGAAGAAGAGCCCCGGCTGATCGTGATCCGTTATGAGCCGCAAGGAGCGTCGGAGAAGCCCGTGCTCGGGCTCGTAGGCAAGGGCATCACCTTTGATACCGGAGGCATTTCCATTAAGCCGGCCGACGGCATGGAAAAAATGAAATATGACATGGCCGGCGGCGCGGCCATGATCGGCGCCATGCGTGCTATCGCCCTGCTGAAACCGAACGTCAGGGTCATCTGCATCGTCTGTGCCACGGAAAACATGCCCAGCGGCAAAGCGCAGAAGCCCGGTGACGTGCAGATTGCCATGTCCGGCAAATCCATTGAAATTATTAACACTGACGCCGAAGGCCGCCTCGTCCTGGCCGACGGCCTGCATTACGCCCGCACTCTCGGCTGCACTCACCTGATTGACGCCGCCACCCTCACCGGTGCGTGCGTGGTCGCGCTGGGTGCAGTGAATGCCGGCGTCTTTGCCAATGATGACGATGCCTACCAGCACTTCACCCGCGCTCTCGAACGCTCAGGAGAAAAATTCTGGCGTCTGCCTCTCGATCCCGAATACCTTGACCAGATCCGCTCCAACATCGCCGACATCATGAACACCGGCGGACGTGGGGGCGGCGCCAGCACCGCCGCCATCTTCCTCAAGGAATTTGCCGAGGACACACCCTGGCTCCATCTCGATATTGCCGGCACCGCCTGGATTGACGATAACAAGAGCTGGATCGCCAAAGGCCCGTCAGGAATTGCCGTGCGTAGCCTGGTGGAGTTCGTGCGGACGTTTGAGGGAAACAGTAATTAGCGATTGGCCTTCAAAAAAACTTCTGAAAAATTCGCGTTCTTTCGCGTGCATTCGCGGCCACGTCTTTTTATCTGCGTTTATCTGCGCTAATCTGCGGCTAAACCTTGCACCGCGCAACAATGAGCGTGATGTCGTCATACTGTTCGCCCGGACTAAATTGCTGGATCTCTTTGATGACCGCGGCCAGCAGGTCCCGCGCCGGGGACTCGGGGCGCGGGCGCAACGCATTTATCAGGCGCTGTTCCCCAAATTCATCGCCCGCCGCGTTAAACGCTTCGGTGATGCCATCGGTGTAAATGGCCAGAGTGTCGCCCGGGGCAAGGGAGCATTCCCGCACCAGGCAGTCCCATTCATTGAACAGGCCCAGCACCGTACATGTGGAATCGAGCCGTACCACGGTGCTGTCGCGCCGCAGCAAAAGCGCAGGCAGGTGTCCGCAATTGATGTAACGCAGGCGCTGCGTGCGATCGTCATACTCGGCAAAGAAGAGCGTGGCGTAAGCGTTATCGGCGGTATTGTCATAGAACAGCTGGTTCACCGAACGTAAGAGCCGTTGCGGCTCATCCAAAGCGATAGCGCACTGGCTGCGCAGGTTCGCTTGCAGGTTGGCCATCAGGAGAGCGCCGGCGATTCCCTTGCCTGCTATATCGCCCAGCACTAGTCCCAGCCGCTCTCCACCCAGATTGAGAAAATCGTAATAGTCGCCGCCAACCTCGTGGGCCTGTATGCAGGCTCCCTCGTAATCAAGGGTGCGCATCGGCGGGCGATGTTGGGGGAAGAGTCTGGCCTGGACTTCTCGCGCAATTTCCAACTCATGCGCGGCCCGGCGTTCAGCTTCGCGTTTCTCCGCTGTGGCGCGCCGTTGCTCTTCCGCCGCCTGGGTCATCTCATCAAAGCTGACCAGCGCAAAAGTGTTCCCGTCCAGGTCTTCAAAGTACGTAAACACTCCGCCCCAGATGGGTGTCTTCTTTCCCAGCAGCAGGGGCTGAGCGATACTGCCGTCTTCTACATGCTGTTGATATTTAACCCGCCGCAGCCGCGGCGTATGACGAAAACGGACTCCGCGTTTTCGCCACTCGCTGTATTTGGCGGCGACGTCCTCGGTAACAAACACCACGCCCGTCGGCCGGCCAATGAGCTTGAATTGGTCTGTCTCCGGCTCCGGAGCGATCAGGTTCAGCACGGCCGTGCCATCTGGCGGAGCAACGGCCACCCAGCGCTGTCCGGATTGAAGGCGGATATCGAATGCCAGGCCGAATCCAAGCTGGTGCAGATAGAAGTCCAGACTTCGGTCCTGATCGCGAACAAAGACGTTCACCGCGTGTACGCGGAGATGGAGACTCGGTTGGTCCACCATCTGGTCCGTCAAACCGGGCGAAGCGGAGCTTGCCATGGCCACGATTATAAGACTTTGAGGCAGCTCACTCGTATCCAGCCAGGACTTGCATCCTGCTTATGAATTCCGTCAACAATGACACCGGTTCCATTTCCCCCGGATATTCAATTACTAACGTAATCCTTCGAGCTATGGTTTCGTTTGATCGCTATTGCAATACCCGGCCATCTGGGAGAGAATCCGCTGCAACCCTCCTACCCACTGATCCAGCCAGAAAGCCTTACACCCGCAACTCTCATATTCGGGATGGTAAGGAGAAAGTATGAAGCGTTTCCTGGTGATTGCAGTTATGCTGCTTTTTGGTCTGGCCATGGTTGCACAGGACGGCAAGGACAAAAAGCAAGGCAAAAAAGAACACTCCAAGGCCGGTAAATCATCCGACAACGATAAGGACAAGGACCAAGAACGGGATGAGCATGGCCGGAAGAGCATGAGGTTCACCCAAGAGGGCGAATTCGCCTCGGTTTCCACTTCCATCGGACCAGAATCAAGTGTCACGGTGAACGTATCGCGCGGCTCCAGCTCAACCTCGCCGACAACGACGATTCTGAACTTCAGCAGCTTCCAGCTGTCTGCCGACAACAGCACCGAAACCGTTACCAACATCTTCGGCGAGATTCCCAACAGCGCCTTCGTGGGCACAACCACAAAGAGCCTGGTCCTCAATCTTGATACCAGCACGCTGGATCCCGCCACATCTTCAAGCACTACTTGTACTGTGGACCTGAACGCTTTCACCGTGGTCTGCGGCCCCGGTACCCTGGGCACGATTCACCTGGAGTTCCACGAAAATAGCGTGCAGGCCACACGCATTCTCAACCTGGTGGAAGAAGACATTCTGGGTCCCGTAACCACTCTGATCCACGCCAGTTCTGACAACGGCACGGCCGACGTACAGGGCTCGGTGTTCGGGGTTCCGGTGACCAGCTCTGCTGCGACTGTCGGCGTGAACCACCGCTCCACCGTGCAGATCACCAGGCACTAACAGACACCGTGGGCCGGGCTAATGCCGGCCGCATAAGCAACATTAGAAAGCGGGAACGTGGTTACGATCGTTGGCAGAACATCAATCGTCCACATTCCCGCCTTTTTGCGTGAGATCACTGTCTCCGGATGAACGCTGATCGCCCGTATCCACGCTTTTTACATCACGCTCGGAGCTTCAATCCCCATCAACTTCAGGCTTTCAATCAGCGCGCGACGCACCACCGCCGCCGTGGCCAGCAAAAAGCTCTTCCGCGCCTCGTCTGTTTCTGTAAGGATGTGGTGCTTGTGGTAGAAGTTGTTGAACTGCTGCGCCAACTGGAATGCGTATTTGGCAGCGTAGGCAGGCTCAGTGGTGGCGGTGCACTGCTCCACCATGCTGGAAAGCTGCCCTGCGCGCAGCCACAGCTCCCAAAGTTCGTCATCTTTATTTAGAAACCGCAAGTCGACTTGGCCGCCCAGAATTTCTTCAGCACCTAAACCTGCTTTGCGAAAGATATTGCTGGCGCGCACGATGGCATACTGCGCGTACGGCCCGGTCTCTCCCTCAAAGCTCAAGGCTTCCTTGAAGTCAAAGGCGATCACCGAGGTCTTGGTGAACTTGAGCATGAAGTAGCGCAGAGCGCCAATGGCAATCTTGGCCGCGGTTCCGTGCCGCTCCGCTTCACTCATCTCCGGATGCCGCGAATCAACTTCCTTCTGCGCCGCGGCGATCAATGCATCCAGCAGATCGTCCGCCTTCACCCCAAACCCCTTGCGTCCAGAGACCTCTATATATGAGCGCTTCTTGTCTTCTTCTGATACCTCATAGCCCAGGTCCATGGCGCAGCGCGGCGTCAGCGCCACCATCTCGTAAGAAAAATGATGATAGTTCTCCGCCTGCTCCGCGTAACCCAACCCGCGTATCGCTTCGATCACGTTGTTCTGCGGATCGGCCTGGCGTGAATCAATCACGTTGTAGATCGCGTTCACCCCGCCAAAATGCGGATGGTCCGCCTCACCCGTCTCCGCGGAGATCCACACCTGCCTGCCATCGGCATAGCGATAGAACCGCTGGTAGCCGAAGTCGCGTCCCAGCAAGCCGAACTTCCATAGGTGATAGGCAATGTCTTTTCCGACGTAGGACACCGTCCCATTCGAGCGCACAATCACTTTGGCGTCTTCATCCGGGCCTGACTTGGCTTCAGGAGCATCATTGCCTTCGGCTGCGGATTGCCGTTTAGCGGTTTGCGAAGAAGAAGCCCGCTTCATCACCCAGCAGCCTTTGTTCTTGCCCTCGGTCTCAAAGTAGAGCACGCCCTTCTGCTTCAGCTGCTCAAACGCCGACTCCCAGAAGTGCAGGTGCAGGATCTCGCTCTCCTGCGGCAGAAAGTCATACTCAATGCCCAGCCGCTGCATGGTCTCCAGGTGCCGGCGAATGATGGCCGTCGAAATCAGCTTGCCGATCTCAGCCGCTTCGTTTCCTCCGCGCTCGATATCATGCAGCGTCTCCAGCCGCAGCTTCAGGTTCTCCTTGTTCTGTTCATACCACTGCGACACCCGCGCGTAGAGGTCCCAGCAGTAATAATCGAATGACTGGGGCGGCGGCCCGGCAGCCGCGATCAGCTTCTCAATCTCGCTTTTGCCTTTCTTCTCCAGGTGCTGGAATCCCACCACTACGTCCGCCACCTGGACGCCGGTATTGTCGATATAGTTCTGCACGTCCACGCGCGCGCCGGCCGCTTGTAGCAAGCGGACAAACGTATCCCCCAGAATCGCGTTCCGCAGGTGCCCGATGTGCGCCGCCTTGTTGGGATTGATGCTGGTGTGTTCCACCAGAATCTTCTTCCCCGTCGCCGACCCTTGCCGCGCTTCCGCCTCTGACCGCAATAACAGCCGTGCTGCCTCTTCGCGGTTGATCCGCGCGTTGATGTAGCCAGCGCCCGCGACCTCAAATTTCTCGAAACCGGGAACCTGACCCAGCCCCGCCACAATCTCCTCTGCGATCTTGCGCGGCGGCTTGCGCAGCTTCTTGGCCAGCTCAAAACTCAGCGGAAGCGCGTATTCACCCAGGCCGACGTTCGGTGGCTGGTCCACCACGATCCGTGGCAGTTCCGCGTCATATTGCCGCTTTAGAAGGTCGCGCACGCGCTGGATAAGCTGCTGCTGTAGTTCCAGATACAAGTGTTTGCCTTTGCTATGAGATTCAGCGGTTGGGGCTCACTTCAAGCCGTAAGTTGCTGATGAAAAAGGCGATTATAGCAAACCCGCCGGCCCGCGCTGGTTTGACGCCACGCCCCGCTGAACCTATGATTGAAATTTTAGGCCTACATGCGCATTGCCTACCTAGAATGCTTTTCCGGAATCAGCGGCGACATGTTCCTGGGCGCCCTGCTGGACGCCGGAGTTCCGCCTGAGGTCTTTACCAGGACTGTCGAAGCCCTGGGCGTGGACGCCCGCCTGGAAATCTCGCGCGTCGACCGCAGCGGCATCAGCGCCACCAAGCTCGATGTGATTGCCGCCGGAGAGAAAGAACTGCCCCGGGAAGAGTTCTGGGAGCAGGAATCCCGGTCCCATGGCCACGCCCACGAACCCGAACCGGCTTCCGTCCATTCCCACTCGTCCGATCGCGCACACTCACATAGCCACCAGCAGCCTCACGCTCACAGCCATTCGCATGACCGCCAACACGAACACGGCGCCGCTCATCCCCACTCGCATCGCGGCCTCAAGGAAATTCGCCAGATCATCAATGCCGCGGCCATCAGCCAGTCGGCCAAAGACCGTGCCATCAGGATTTTTGAAGCTCTGGGCGCGGCGGAAGCAGAGGTCCACAATACGGACATCGAAAAGATTCACTTCCACGAAGTCGGCGCGATCGACGCAATCGTCGATATCGTCTGCGCTTCGGTTGGCGCGGAGGCGCTGGGCGTTGACGAATGGATCTGCTCGCCGCTGAACGTGGGCGGTGGAACCGTGGTTTGCGCGCACGGCACATTCCCGATTCCCGCTCCCGCTACCCTTGAATTGCTCAAGAACGCGCCAGTCTATTCCGGCGAGATCCAAAAAGAGCTGGTCACGCCCACTGGGGCCGCTATCGTCAGCGTGCTGGCCTCACGCTTCTCCAATTTTCCAGCTATGAAGGCTGAAAAGGTCGCTTATGGCGCCGGGACACGCAATTTCAAGAATGTTCCCAACGTTCTTCGTCTCACCGTGGGTGAAACGGCGGAGCGGCAGGAATCACCATTCCCTATAGAAGAAATTACCGTGCTCGAAGCCAACGTCGACGACATGACCCCGCAGGTCTTTGGCTACGCCATGGAGCGGGCCCTGCAGGAAGGCGCGCTGGACGTTTGGGGAACTCCGGTTCAGATGAAGAAGAACCGTCCCGGCATGCTGCTGACCGTGCTCTGCCGCAGCGAAGACAGCGAGCGCCTGACCAAACTTATTCTGGCTGAGACCACAACGCTGGGCGTGCGCATGCGCCGCGAGAGCCGGGCCGCGCTGGCTCGCCGCCATGTAAGCATCAGCACAAAATGGGGCGATGTACGTATGAAGCTGGCCCACCTGAACGGCAGCATCAGCAACTACGCTCCTGAGTACGAAGATTGCCGCCGTATCGCCAAAGAGCAGAATGTTCCGTTGAAAACCGTCATGCAGGAAGCTATCAAGGTCTATCTGGAAAGAACCCATGGATAAGGGCACCAAGTTCTACATCACCACGCCTATTTATTACGTGAACGCGCGCCCTCACATCGGGCATGCGTATACAACTCTGGTGTGCGACGCCATTGCCCGCCGCAAGCGCATGCTGGGCTTTGATACTTACTTCCTCACCGGCACAGACGAGCACGGGCAAAAGATCGAGCGCTCAGCCGTAGCCGCGGGCAAGACGCCCAAGCAGTTTGCCGATGAGGTCTCAGGCCTGTTCCGTGCGCTGTTCGAGAAGATGAATATCTCGAATGACGATTTCATTCGCACCACCGAGCCGCGCCATAAACGCGGCGCACAGGAGCTGTGGAAGCGGATCCAGGAAAACGGATACATCTACAAGGGCACTTACACCGGCCAATATTGTGTGTTTGACGAGCTCTATGTCGACTCCGTCGGCCCGGGCGCTCCCTGTCCGGAGTGCGGCCGCCCCACGGAAACCGTCAGCGAAGAAAACTATTACTTCAAGCTTTCCGCCTTCGCCGACAAGATGCTGGAGCACTACCAGGAGAACCCGGGCTTCATTCGCCCGGACACGCGGCGCAACGAGGTCATCGCCTTCGTCAAGAGCGGCCTGCGCGATCTCTCCATCAGCCGCAGCACCTTCAAGTGGGGCATTCCTGTCCCTGGCGATCCTAAGCATGTGATGTATGTTTGGCTCGACGCGCTGAGCAACTACTGTACGGCCGTCGGGCTGGGAGCAAAAGAAGAAGACGAGCAGAAGAAATTTGAACGCTATTGGCCGGCCGACGTTCACATGATCGGCAAGGAGATCATCCGTTTCCACTGCGTCTACTGGCCGGCGTTTCTCATGGCCGCGGGCTTGCCGCTGCCGAAGTCTGTGATTGCGCACGGCTGGCTGCTGTTCGAAGAGAGCAAGATGTCGAAGTCGCGCGGCAACATCGTCCGCGCGGAGACCGTCATCGACGTAATGGGCAATGACGCGCTGCGTTATTTCCTGCTGCGCGAAGTTGTTTTCGGACAGGACGGTTCATTCAGCTTTGACGCGCTGGTGCAGCGTTACAACTCTGACTTAGCCAACGATCTCGGCAACCTCTCCAGCCGCACGCTGACCATGATCAACCGTTATTTCAACGGCTCGGTGCCCTATCCTTCGCCTACGGTGGCGCGCAAGGCCACTGACGATGTGATCAAGGAGCAGGCCCTCGCTGTCATCCACGAGTTCGGCCAGTTGTTCGACGACTACCAGTTCTCCCGCGCGCTGGAGACGGCGTGGTCGCTGGTCGCGGCGGTCAACAAGTATCTGGTGGACGAAGAGCCCTGGATCGTCGCCGAGAAAGAAGGCGAGGAGAACAAAGCGCGCCTGGCAACAATCCTGTACACGGCGGCCGAGGCCCTGCGCATTGTGACCGCGCTGGCGCATCCGGTGCTGCCGGAGTCGACTTCAAAGATATGGAACCAGCTCGGCCTGGGCGAGATCACTAAGTTCAATCTCGCCGAACTGAAGTGGGCTCAGCTTCCGCTGGGCGGCAAGCTGGGCAAAGTTGAACCGGTCTTTCCCCGCGCCGATAAAACTACAATCGAGAGGATGCAACAGATGGAACAGGAGCGCGCAGCGCAGGCTGCCTCCACCACATCATCATCAACCGCCGCTGCTCCTGCGCCCGCGGGTGAAGGCGTTCGTCCCGGACAGCCGGCCACACAGGCCGCGCACGGTCCTGCAGAAGCCGCGCCCGCCGCCAAAGCCGCACCACCGCTGGCTGACGGAAAAATCTCTATCGACGACTTCATGAAAGTGGAGCTGCGCGTCGGCCAGGTCAAAGCAGCGGAAAAAGTAAAAGGCGCGGACAAGTTGCTGCGCCTGGAAGTCGACATAGGCACTGAGGTCCGCCAACTGGTCGCGGGAATCGCGCTGGCTTATAAGCCGGAAGACCTGATCGGACGCAAAGTTGTGATCGTGGCCAATCTGCAGCCACGCAAGCTGCGTGGGCTGGAATCAAACGGCATGATCGTGGCTGCTTCCGTTGGCGAAGACGGCAAGCCGGTGCTGGCAGGCTTTCTGGAAGATGTGCCAGTCGGGGCCAAGCTGAAATAAGTACTTACATTGCCTCTCCCAGTTGCGGACCTATCCAGCGCGCAATAGCCTCAGCGCGGAAATGGCGCCAGCGGCGGCGCTGCGCCTTTCGGCAATGCTGTGCGCGTCGTGTTCAGCACCATCGCCAGAAATGTGTAATAGCCGTTCACGCCGATCAGGTCAATCACGCCCTGTTCACCGAACCTGCCCAGCACGCGCGCGTAGGTGGCGTCGCTGACGCCCTGGTTCAGATGCAGCTCGCTGGAAAATTCATAGATCATCTCTTCGTCGGCTGACATGCCCTGCGGTCTCCGGCCTTCGGCCAGGGCCTGCGTGATCTCCGCTTTCAGCCCAGCCTTGACTGCGATGGGCTGATGCACCGCCCACTCATACTCCTGCGTCCAACGGCGCGCCGTGATCAGGATGGCGAATTCGTTGAGCTGGGGCGGCAGGACGCTCTTGTAGCGCAGGTAATCTCCCATGGCCTTGGCCCGCAGCATGACTTCCGGGCTGCGCAGAAGCGGAATAAATGGACCAAAGACCGGGGTTTTGCGCTCGGCAAAGAAATCGTCAGCGGCTTTCTTCTGCTCCGGCGTCATCTTGTCGGCGGGAATTTCCGGCATTCGATCGGCCGGCGTGGCGCTGGCTTGGGCGGGTGCAAGCTGGACTGACGAGGGCTGCGCTGTCTGGGCCTGCATCTCCGCTACTCCCGCCGCCAACGTGCACGCGCTGCCTACACCTGTTCTGATGAAGTCTCTTCGCGATACCGCCATATGTCCTCCTGATTTGCCTCTGGATGGCTGGTTTCTGGATTAGCGCTTCTGGATCACCCAGATACATGCGTGATATTTATAAACAGCGAGGCCGCTTTTGTACATCGATTCCCACGCCCACGTTGAAGGACACAAATTCGATTCTGACCGCCTTGAGATGCTTGCCCGTGCCCGCGAGGCTGGCCTGGAGCGCATTCTTGCCATCGGCAGCGGCACCGGCCCAGGCACCTACGACAGTGCCCTCAAAATCGCCGAGCAGCACGATTGGATCTACGCAAGCACCGGGCTCCATCCTCATGAAGCCAGCGTTGCCACCGAAGCCGACTACGATGATATGGCGCGTCTGGCGCAACATCCCAAGCTGATCGCGTGGGGCGAGATTGGCCTCGACTATTTCTACGACCATTCACCGCGCGACGTGCAGAAAGAAGTTTTTCGCCGCCAGATGGAGCTGGCACAAGCCGCAAAGCTACCCATCATTATCCACTGCCGCCCCAGCAACAACAGCGAGAACGCCTGGGACGACACTTTGCTTATGCTCCGCGAACACTGGGCGCCCAGCGGTCTTCCGGGAATACTCCACTGCTTTACCGGCGAATGGAAACACGCGCAGGCGGCGCTGGAGATCGGCTTCTATATTTCCTTTGCCGGAAACGTCAGCTTCCCCAAAGCGGAAAACATCCGCGATGCTGCGAAACAGGTCCCGCTGGACCGCATGCTGATTGAGACCGATTCGCCTTACCTAGCGCCCGTACCGCATCGCGGCAAGCGTAATGAGCCAGGCTTTGTCGTGCACACGGCGGAGGCCATCGCCCA
>Ga0137395_10000734_pt1 | contig 14321 bp, 11 predicted proteins | sample czobulk216metaG_FD_108283 | JGI IMG/M metagenome (GOLD analysis project Ga0137395, IMG submission 108283) | Vadose zone soil microbial communities from Angelo Coast Range Reserve, California, USA - czobulk2.16 metaG | ecosystem: Environmental > Terrestrial > Soil > Vadose zone | place: USA...
GAACTCGGCATCACTCGTCAGCAATTGCTCGAAGACACCACTTTGATGGTGGTCACCGGCGAACAACTTGCGCAAGAAGATGCCGTATACCGGCAGATGCGCGCCCACCTCGATTCCATGGGGCCAGTCAACATGATGGCGCTGGAAGAATACAAAGAGACGACGGACCGCCACCAGTTCCTGGAGACCCAGCGCAAGGACCTGCTGGAGTCGATCGAAAACACGCAGAGCACGATTCGGGAGATCGATACCATATCGCGAGAGAAATTCCACGAAGCGTTCGAGCGCATCAACGAGAACTTCCAATTGACGTTCCGCAAGCTCTTCGGCGGCGGGCACGCGTTCATGCGCCTTACCGACGAAGAAAACACTGCCGAAAGCGGTATTGATGTCGTAGCCTCGCCACCCGGTAAACGGCTACAGAACGTGCTGCTGCTCTCTGGTGGCGAGAAGGCGCTCACGGCCTTGTCGCTGTTGGTGGGCATCTTCCAGTATCAGCCCAGTCCGTTCTGTATTCTGGACGAAGTGGACGCTCCGCTCGATGAGACCAATATCGGACGATTCACGGAGTTGGTGCGGGAGATGAGCTCGCAAACCCAATTTGTGCTGATCACCCACAGCAAAAAGACCATGAGCGTGGCCCCGGTGATGTACGGTGTAACCATGCAGGAGCCCGGAGTGTCGAAGCTGGTCTCGGTGCGTTTCGGGACCTGAACTGGCCGCGCCAGCGTCCCCACAAGCATATATCGCTTCACGATACTAAGCACCTTCGCGGCGCGTCTCCCGAACCGCCTTCCATCACGGATGTATTTTCCACAATGAAGTGCCTTGAATGCCGCGCCAGTAGCCTATTTCCCTCACTGGCACACCTTGTCAACGCTTTTCTATCGAAATGACGGACCGCTGGCAGCTTTGCGGGTTGACAAAAAAATCTGCGCGGCTCAGAATACGCGACGATTTTTACAGATAGAATTCCTTCATGCCTCCCGAACTGCTCGACTCCGTCCTGCTCCAAACCGACATCGCCGAACTTGAGCTTTATGCCAGTGGCAAAGTCCGGGATGTTTACCGAGTAGATAATGAGCGCCTATTGTTCGTGGCCACCGACCGCATCTCCGCTTTCGACTACGTTCTGGCATCCGGCATTCCACAAAAAGGGAAAGTGCTAACTCAGCTTTCGTTGTTCTGGTTCGACCTGCTACGCGATATTGTGCCCAATCATTTGATCACCGCGGATGTAGACCGTTATCCGGCGAATCTGCGGCCGCACGCCGATCAAATCCGCGGTCGTTCTATGCTGGTGACGCGTGCCGACATGGTCGCCATCGAGTGCGTCGTCCGGGGATATATTTCCGGCTCCGCCTGGAAGGAATACCAAGCCAGCGGCAGCGTTTGTGGTATCGCACTGCCGAAAGGATTGCGCGAATCGGACAAGCTTCCGGAACCCATCTTCACTCCCGCCACCAAGGCCGCCACTGGTCATGACGAAAATATTTCCTTTGAGCGGATGGCACAGCAAGCGGGACCAACCTTGAGTAAGGAACTTCGGGATATAAGCATTCATTTATATAAGAAGGCCGCCGACTATGCGCTGGCGCGAGGAATCATCATTGCCGACACCAAATTTGAGTTCGGTCGTACCCTGGGCGGCCTGGTTTTGGGCGACGAGGTGCTGACGCCGGATTCTTCGCGATTCTGGCCGGCGGAAACTTACAAGCCGGGCAAGGCACAGGAATCATTCGATAAGCAGTATGTTCGCGATTATCTGGAAGCGATTCACTGGAACAAGCAACCACCGGCACCGGGCTTGCCCGCCGACGTGGCACGCAAGACCAGTGATAAGTATGTGGAGGCGTATCGCCGCCTCACCGGACACGAGCTGAATGCCTAGCGGGCACGCGGCAATAGCGATGACCAGTCGGATGTTATGACCGGCGCGGATTGGGCCATAATTGGCGCCATCGTGTTGTCCATTTTGCTGGCCGCGTCGCAGGGATTTTTTTTTGAAGTGTTCTCCTTTGCGGGAGTGGTTCTGGGCTATTTATTTGCCGCCTGGGAGTTCACACGATTGGCGGGATGGCTGTCACCGTATGTGAAAGCCTTGTGGATTGCTGAACTGGCTGCGTTCTTTCTCATATTTTTAGCCGTTGTAATGTTGGCCGGTATGGTGGGCCGCATTGTGCGGTGGGCCATAAGAGAAGCGGGCCTGCGTTGGTTCGATCGCCTGTTGGGAGCGGGCTTCGGCTTCCTGCGTGGCGTTGTGATTGTGGCAGTGGTGGTATTGGGTCTGGCGTCATTCGCTCCCGGCTCGAGAATTTTAGCGGACTCGAAATTGGGCCCTTATTTTCTGGTTGTGGCGCGTGCGGCAACCTGGGTTGCACCGTCTGGGGTGCGCGCGCGTTTTCGGCAGGGTGTTTACGCTTTGCATGGCGCGACCGAGTCCCAGGATTCTGCCACAACACCGGCACCGGGGCGGCGATAGCGTGAAGATTAATCATTCTTAATAGCTAAGGAAAGAGAGCTGCCGTGAAAGATCAACTGGAAGCGCTGATTATGCAAATGTATAGGAGCGGCATTCTTTATTCTGAAGCCGTTCGCGAGTTCAAGAAAAGATTCATCTTGACCGTGTTGCAGGAAAATAATGGCAATCAGTGCCGTGCAGCGCGGCAGTTGGGCATGCATCGGAACACTCTCAGTCGCACCATCCAGGAGTTGAAGATTGATATGCGCGGTCTACGCGACGTGGTGCGGCGTCCACCGCGCAGTGCCCGGCCGCTCACTGCTATGGAGAGGAAGATGGCCCGCTGATACTTGGTTTCCAGAGTTGACTGCAGTTCCCGGCAAAAAAGAAAGGCAGCCATGAGGCTGCCTTTTCACTTGAGCGATGATTGAAGTTACTGTGAGCTGGTTGTCCGACGCGCTCCCTTTTTCGGCGCTGCTTTCTTAGGAGCGGCGGTCCGCAGCAGTACACCTTTGGTCATCGTCATCACAAAGGGATTCGGTTCATAGGACACCGGAGTGCCCTCGACCGGGATGGTGGTTCCCTCTTTTGGCATCAGTCTCGCCGGAATCGGGGCCGCCATCTGCAGAATGATATCGGTACGTTTGGCATCGATGTCATCCACCGAGGCCGCGAGCTCGAGCCGCGATGGCGAAGCCTTCAGGACTTGAGCTTGTACCTGCAATGGAACTCCCTTAATAGCATTCCATACAGTATTGGCAGCCTCCTGGTTTCCTGAAGAAAGGACGAGTTCCCACTCCGCAAAAGACATCTGCTTGGCCGGAGTCTTGCCGACCAGGTTGGCAGCTTGCTGTGCCGGGGTTGGCGGAGGTGGAGCAGCCGCGATGGTAAAGCCCTGAGGCGGCAGAGGGGTGGTCTTGGCCATGGCCACCAACTCATTCCAACCCTGGTCCGACCCGTGATACTTGGTGTAGCGCTTTTTGCCGAAATCTGCGATCTGGGCCTGCGCCGGAGATCCGGCGGCGAGGTTCGCCGCGCGAGCCACGAAGTATAAACCTTCGACTTCGTTCGGATTGGGAGGAGGCGGCGGGGCGTTCGGTTGATTCGGGTTTTTGGGAGGCGCGGGTGGGAAGTAGGACAATGCCAAAGGATAGACGTCGTTCAAATTGTTCGGATTGCCTTCCACCGCGGCGCGCAGATGTTGCTGAGCCTTGGGATAATCCTTGTTCTGTAATGCGTTTAAGCCCACCACGCCATTGAAGATCACGCTGGTCTGAGTTTTCAGTTTTTGGAAATCAGTGTCCGACATGCCTTCGGGCTTTGCCGCGCTCTGCAGGGCTTGAAGTCCGTGCTCCCCGGCCTGTGCGGCCTCGGAGAGATTCTGCTGAGGGTTCTGGTTGGATTCTGCCGCGCGACGCTTGCTGTAAGCCAGAAGCGCTAACGCCCGCAGGTTATTAGGATCTGCCTGCAACAGCCGATTGGCAGCTTCGCTCATCTTGGCCGAGTTATTGGTTTGCTCATAAGCAGCCATCAACTGTTCCAGCGCGTCCACTTTCATCACGCTATTGGGAAACTGCTGCAGAAAGGCCTCCAGCGCGCTGACCTTGGCGCGGGGATCGGTCTGCTGCACGGCGCCGACATAGGCGTTGTATTCGGCGGGATCCTTGATTTCTTTTTTCTGTTGAGGAGCGACTGGAGCCTGGCCGGCCGGCGCTTGCCCTGCCGGGGCCTGTCCCGTGCTGGAGGGTGGAGTCTGTCCGGTGGGCGTTGTTCCCTGGCCCGTCGGAGGTTGAGCGCTGGGTTGTTGGGGCGCGCTGCTTTGGGGTTGCTGTTGTGGCGCAGTCGGTTGCGTCTGCTGTTGTGGTGCCGCATCCTGTGCGGCTGCGACCGCAACCATCACAAGCACAATGCTGACAAGCGTCTTCTTCATCGAGGTGCTCCTCACAATCTCAGGAAAAATAGCGATAACTTACAAAATGGCGCGGGACAGGCAGCCACACCTTCTTGCCTGTGGGCGTAATTCAAGGTGACCCATCAGATAAGACACCGGGGAACGGCACTTCGGCTCTGGTAGTTAGGAGTCGAATGCCCCGGCAGTTACAGAGAGCCGGATTATATGGATGTAACTCACCCAAGGCAAGTTCCCCAGCAATAGCTGACTTTCTTATCGATATCAGATGCGCAAACCAGTGTTGCTGGATGTTTTTGCAGCCGCGCCCGGCGGCTTCAACCCCAGATTTCGACGCTTCCGACCGGTTTGCGGCCTTCGAGTGTGGCCAAAGACTATAATTTGGCTGCGGGAACCCGCGGGGTACAACGCAGCTCGCACTCCTCCAAGACACTACGATGGCCATCCGAAGCACTCCTCCGATGACGAACACACTTCGGACCACGAAGAGAACGAGTGTTTACATCGCGCTCTGGGTCTGCCTGGCAGCACTGGGTGCTGGATCCGGCTCGGCCTCCGCGCAGGTTCTCAAGATCGTTGTCCGGGACACCATTCATCCCATAACCGACGAATACATTGGACGCGCTTTGCAGAAGGCGGCGCAGGAAAAGGATCAGGCTGTGCTGATTGAGCTGAGCACGCCGGGCGGCTTATTTGATTCCACACGCAACATTATCGAAAAGATTGTTGCTTCTCCTGTCCCAGTAATCATTTATGTCACGCCGGGGGGCAGCCGTGCTGCCTCAGCCGGGTTCTTCATCCTGGAAGCAGCGGACGTGGCTGCTATGGCTCCGGGCACAAATACGGGGGCAGCGCACCCCGTGATGGCGGGCGGCAAGATGGACGATGTAATGAAGGAAAAGATGGAAAACGATGCGGCCGCTCTGATGCGATCCGTAGTCTCAAAGCGTGCCCGGAATGTAGCGGTGGCCGAGAGCGCGGTACGCCAGTCCAAATCGTTTACCGAACAGGAGGCGCTCTCCAACAAGCTCATTGACGTCATTGCTTCCGACCAGGCGGAGCTGTTCAAGCAACTGCAAGGAAAGACGGTGCACCGGTTCGGGGGACAAGCGCTCACCCTCGATCTGGTGGGCAAACCGATCCACCCATTCGAAATGACTCTGAAGGAACGCATCCTGGCCTTCATGATGGATCCGAATATCGCCTTCATGCTTTTTGCGATCGGCGCCCTGGCCCTGTATGCGGAGTTCAATCATCCGGGTGCGGTCGCCCCGGGCGTGGTCGGGCTCATTTTTATTTTGCTGGCAGGTTTTGCGCTCAACCTTCTGCCGACGCGATACGCCGCTCTTATCCTGATTTTCGGCTCCTTCGCGCTCTTCGCGCTGGAGGCCAAGTTCGCGACTCATGGTGTAGTGGGCATTGGCGGAATCGCCATGCTTACACTGGGCGCTTTATTGTTGGTTGATGGGCCCATTCCGGAGATGCGGGTTAATTTGTGGACCGCACTCGCGGTGAGCATTCCCTTTGGACTGATAACAGTTTTCCTGATGAATGTGGCTTTGCGCGCCAGACGCAACAAAATTACGACCGGCGCGCAAGGGCTGGTAGGCGAAACCGGGATCGCCCGTACCCCGCTCTTGCCTGACGGCAAAGTGTTCCTTCATGGCGAAATTTGGGATGCAGTCGCATCCAGCAACATCGAAAGCGGTCAGAGAGTAGTAGTGCGTCACCTTGATGGATTACGTCTGCACGTTGATCCCGCTTCGGCTGTTCCCCGCTAGCTGACCGCACCCTGTCGTTTGATAATTTCCAGCGCGTTGGGCCGCACCTTGCTAAGCAACGGTGCTCTTGTAACCCCGTACGGAAGCTCACCCAGTTTGAGATACAATCCGCCCAGAACACTCGTTTAATGGTCAGGAAGCCCGGCGAGGAGGCCGCATATGCCAATTTCTTTTCCTATCGTCGTAATTTTTGTCATCGGCCTCTATCTGATGAGTTCCATAAAGATCCTCGCGGAATACGAACGGGGCGTCATCTTTCGCCTGGGAAGATTATTCGAACGGGCCAAAGGCCCGGGGGTGATCTTCGTATTCGCGCCGATTGACCGCATCGTGCGCATTTCACTGCGACAGGAAGCGCTCGAAGTTCCACCCCAGGACATCATTACGCGGGATAACGTCACATTAAAAGTAAACGCAGTGATTTTCCTGCGCGTGATTGATCCGCGACGCGCGGTGGTAGAAGTTTCGAACTATGTGTATCAAACCTCGCAGTTCGCGCAAACCACCCTGCGTTCCGTGCTGGGCGAAGTGGAACTGGACGAACTGCTGGCCCACCGCGAGAAGATCAATTTGCGATTGCAAAGCATTTTGGATCAGCACACCGACCCATGGGGCGTGAAGGTCGCAAATGTGGAAGTGAAACAAGTCGACATGCCCGAGTCCATGCTCCGGGCCATGGCCAAGCAGGCGGAAGCGGAACGCGAGAAGCGATCAAAAATCATCCATGCGGAAGGTGAGTTTGCCGCGGCCCAAAGGCTGGTGGATGCCGCGCGACTGCTGGCCGAAGAGCCGGTGAGCGTCCAGTTGCGATATCTACAGACGTTAACCGAGATCGGCGTGGAGAAGAATACGACCGTAGTATTTCCGGTTCCTGTGGATGTTTTGACGGGGATCCATAAATTTCTTGGCAGCACAAGCGGATCCGGCACGTCGTCGAATCCGAACACCACGACTCCAAAGTAACAGTTCAAAATAAAAAGGACTCAAGGTAAAAAATTGAATTCCAGAATGGCAGCATCGCAAGACACCGAAATAACCCTGGGGACAGGGCGCATGCTGGCAGTTTTCTTTACGCTGGTGGCGATCTGCGCCGGTTGCTTTGCCATAGGCTATTCCGTCGGGAGAACCTCTATCGAGTCGCCAACGCTTGCGGACAGGCCTGCGGCGAGTGTCAACAAAAATACGGCAAAGGCGGCTTCAGGCGCCTCCTCGGCAAAAACGGCGTCAAGCGACGAACTTACATTCTTTCGCAGCGTTAAACAACGTGACACCAACCCGCAGCTCACTTCTGCTGAGACCCAGCAAGATGGCGTAATTCCCAAGGAGATACCCACGTCCAGCTCGGACCCGCAACCACCAGAATTGGCGGGTATGATCGATACCGCCGGTTACGTAGTGCAAGTGGCAGCAGTCAGCAAGAAGGAAGACGCGGATGCCCTGGTCGCCGCTCTAAAGAAGAAGAATTATTCTGTGGTGGTGTCTGGGAACGAGCCACATGATCAGCTCTATCATGTGCAGGTTGGCCCTTTCGCGCAAGTGAAAGAGGCTGAAAGCGCGCGCGTCAAGCTGGTTAGCGACGGATATAATCCAATCCTCAAAAAGTAATCGCGGGAAACGTCCGTCGTGTGAGATCGCTCGATCTGCCGTCGCCATCGGCCTCAATCTGTATCAAAGCGTTGTTCTTTGAACGGATCTCCATGCATGTGGTAGCCATTCTGCTCCCAAAAACCGGCGGCGTCGTGATCCAGGAATTCCATCCCGCGCACCCATTTCACTGATTTCCAGCCGTACAAATGCGGAACGATGAGGCGAAGAGGATAGCCGTGTTCCGGAGTTAACGGCTGGCCGTCGTGGTGGGTGGCAAAGAGGACATTGTCACGATCGAGATCAGGAAGAGGAATGTTCGCGCTATACCCCTGCTCGGCGTGGACGAGGACAAAGCCGGCACGGGGCTTCAGTTTCACGAGATTGAGGATGTCTCGAAAAGCAACTCCCTGCCATGTGTTATCGAACCGGCTCCAACGCGTCACGCAGTGGAAGTCACTGGTAACTTGAATTTTCGGCAGCTCATTAAATTCCTTCCAGGTGAGCCGAAGAGGCGCTTCGATTAATCCAGCAATGCGGAAATCCCAGGTTTCAGGGGTGAACTTCGGTATGGACCCATAATGCAGAACCGGCCACTTGAGGGTAAGAGACTGTCCGGGAGGCAAGCGACCGGCCCGGCGCATCTCCTGCTCGCGTTGCTTGCGTTCATCGGTAGAGAAAAGCATGCTGATCCCCGGCTCCAGTTGCAGCTCTTTAGACGCAACCGGAGAACCGGAGATTCAGCAGCTAAAAGTCGGGCGGAGAGATTAAACCATTCCAGCGACGAGTTCTCGAACCCGTAGCCGCGCCTGGTGCAGACCGAATTGCGATTCTTGTGTAGTGATGCCTAAGGTCTGGGCGATGCGGTCGTGGTCGTAAGCTTCCACATCATGGAGAAGGAATACGAGCCGCTCGGTTGGAGGAAGCTCGACAACTGCGCGTTCCAGATGAACACGTTTGATGTTGTTGCGGACGCTGCTGACCTCGGTACATACCTGGGCATTCAGACGCAGATTACCGACCGGCATAAGCTCTCGAATTTCGGCGAGCAGAAGACGATCAATCGTTTCCGCGCTTGGCTTCGAATCATTGGCGAAGGAGCGGCGAAAGACATTGGAAGCGATCTCTTCGGCGATCGCCTCGTTATCCGTCATCCAGAATGCCAGCGAATAAACCCGGAGACGATGCTCCTGATAGACTTCCTCGAGGCGCGCCACAGAGTGTTCGGTAGCCAGCGGAAATTGTGCCGTCAGGCCTGTAATCTTTGCTTGATCCAAAGCTCGTGCCATCTTCGTACCCCCGGGAAATTTCAGTGCAGGTGCAGGTTAAAAGCTCGAAAGCTTCTGCTGTCCTGAGTCACTGCACTTACAAAGCCAAATGTGACCTTAATACGTCATCCCGACCGCTTCTAAGCATAAACCCCATGCAGGGTGAAAGTTGTGCGCCAAAGCTGCTCACGATGCTCCAGCTCTGCATGACGAGCGTAACGGGGCCTTAGCTGAGAGTTTGAGGTAGCAAAAGTTTTCATAAATGGCGGTTTGGCAGGCAATTACAAGAATTGGTACTTTTGTGCTCACAAGGGGAAGAAGCTTGCGTTGTTACGAGGTGGAGGCAGCGTCAACCTTCGCCAGCAGACGGCGCGTAGCGTTGATGAGATCTGCAATTTCGAACGGCTTTACCAGATATGCAATGTTCTTCTCGCGCAGAAACGCCAGGGTTTCGGGATCAAGCAGGTTGGTAAAGGTAAGTAGTAAATGGCGCCGTAACCCGGGGTCGGCCTGGGCAAAGACCTCACAGATGCGCCGGGCGTCCCAACCCTTCGGCATTGCACCGTTCATGATAACGGCGTCAAACTTGGACGTTTGCAGTTTGGAAATGGCCTCTTCGACACTGCTTGCGACTACCACTTGCGCACCAGCACCGGCCAGCACTTCGCGCTGGAATTCGAGAACGGTTTCTTCATCATCCACAACCAGAACCTGGCCCTGAAGCGCCAGTTCACGTGGCTGGTTTGAAGGCACTTGGGCAGGCGCAGCCGCCGCGGCTGCAGGCAGGCGGACTCTGACTATGGCACCTCCCTCGCTTGCGTTGGAGGCCTCAATCTCGCCGCCGTGTTCTTTCACAATGCCATAGCAGATGCTCAATCCCAGGCCGGTTCCCTTACCCACTGCTTTGGTTGTGTAGAAAGGATCAAAAATCCGCTTGGCATCGGAAAATCCTGGGCCACTATCCTGGAAATCAGCACAGACGTTCCCATCCTGCAAATAGACCCGGATGTGCAATACGCCAGTTTGTGCGACCTCCAATATGGCGTCCACGGCATTATTGATGATGTTCAGAAATACTTGTTCCAACTGGTGAGGATCGCCCGTAACCGCGGTTTGGTCGGCTTCAAACTTCCGCTCGACTGCAATGTTATAGCGCTTCAAATCGTATTCACGCAGAACCAGCGTGTCTTCCAGCACGCGTCGGATGTCCACGCGAGCTTTCTGGGGCTTGCGCTGACGAGAGAAGGAGAGCAGATTTTGCACCAGCCGATGCGTGCGTTGGGCTTGTTTGAAAAGCTTGCCAACGAAGTCCCGAGACCGGTCATTCAACGCTTCGTTCTCCAGCAATTGGGCATATCCCAGGATTGCGGTCAGAGGATTGTTGAGTTCGTGCGCCACACCGGAAATGAGCTGGCCCACGGCTGACATCTTCTCGCTTTGCAACAATTGTTCCTGGGTGCGTCTTAAATCGTCGTAAGCGCGAGTGGTTTCTTCATACAGTCGAATCTTGTCAATCGTTGTTGCCAATTGACTACCCACCGCCACCATCAGCTTTCGATCATTGGGGGTGAACTGGAATGCTGCCTGGCAACTTACTCCCAGCAATCCCATGGGCCGGTCCTTACTCCACAGGATTGCCCATATCCCGGAACGGAGACCCTCGGGGTGAAGTATTTCTATGACTGAATCGGGTATGCGGGGCAGGTCGGATCCGGTGATGACTTCGGTTTTGGAATCCGTGATAGATTTCCAAAATTCTTCCGGAACGTGCAGTTCCCCATGGCGCAGGACATTTTCGCTGCCATGTCCCCACGCCGCGCGACGCCGCAGTGTCCCTGAACCATCATCGGTCAAGTACACCGATCCACTTTCCGCGGAAAATAAATTGATCACTTGTCGCAGAGTAAGGTTGAGAATTTCGTCTAAATCAAACGACTGGGTGGCGACTACCGCTATGGCATTTAAAGTGTGGAGTTCACGATTACGGCGGCGAAGTTCATCTTCGGCCTGCTTCTTTTCAGTTATATCCTGCAGAAATCCCTGATAGGTCTCGATTTCGCCTGCTGCATTGCGGGTTGCAAAACTGGTCTCCAGGGCGAATACCTTCGTGCCATCTTTTTTACACAAATTAACTTCGAAGCTGCGCACGTAATTTTGCTTTTTGATGTGGTCAAGCACTCCCTGCCGTTGATCCGGCGCGGCGTAAAGTGCATCCGCATGAAGCGCTAATAGTTCATCGCGCTCGTTATACCCCAGCATGTTGATTAACGCCTGGTTGCAATCCAAAAGTTTGCCGTTAGCGTCGGAAACGAACACGCCTTCCTGTATTTGTTCAAAGAGCAGCCGATATTTTTCCTCGGCGGCACGACGCTGGGTAGTGTCCCGAATCACGTGAATGGTGCCCAGTGTCTTGGTGCCCTGATCGGCATAAGCGTTTTTCCAGACGTAAGAAGATGTGGAAACCAGGGAAAATCCCCCGAAGCAGGGATCGACGGCTTCGGCGAAATCATCACCCCGGGAGCAATAGGGGCAACCGGTCCAGTCCCCTTGAGCATGCGGCAAAACCGATTGGCAGGAATGATTGATTATCTGCGTCGGTTGCAGGCCCAAGCGGCCTAGCAGTGCCCGGTTAGCTTTTTTGATGTGGAAGTCGGAGTCGTGGACCAGAACCAGGTCTTCGATGGAGTCGAGCGCGCTTATCCATTCGCGCTGGGAGCGGCGAATCTGCTCGAAGAAGCGGATATTTTCCAGGGCAATCCCCAACTGGTTTGCGGCCGCTCCGAGGAACTCCAGCTCTTCCGGTGAGTAGCGGCCATGATTGCTCGCCAGGCTTATCGCTCCGATCACCGCATTTTTGCTCTTCACGGGCAGAATTGCTACAGAATGGAAGCCTTCCCGCATCATGTGGTCGGAGAGGATTGGATCAAGTTCCGTGGCCCGAACCACAGCCGGCGCGCCATGATGCAGCACCCGCGCCACAGTCGCATCCGGCCGCACTGATTTTTGTCCCTTCAGAAATTCTGCCGAGACTTCCATGTGGTGGACCATTACCAGGCAATTGCCTTCGAGCCGTTGGAACCATGCCGCCTTGGCGCGCGTCAGTCGGCTGAGCTCGCCCAGTGTCACTCGAAGCATGGCATCGGGGTGGCGGGCCTGTGCGGAGGCGTTTGCCAGCGTATTCATTACGGACCAACGCCGAGTGCGGGCCTGGCTATCCTCGAGGACGATCATGATCATGCTGATTCCCAGCAACCCTTCGAGAATCGTCTGAAAACCGGGCAGGGCGTACGCGGTTTGAATGCGAGAGCTGAGCGGCAGGAAGACGAGCCCCAATGCCAATAGCCCCGCCGGCAAACCTGGGCCCAGGAATAAACGGCCTCCCGCTCGCCGTATCAATTGGACTGCGGCGGCGACGGCTGTGACTTCGACTAAGAACTCTCCCCCGATGCGCAGGGCGCCGATTTGCTGAACGCTAACGTGCAGGACTGCTGATTGTGACCAGGCAACTCGCATTACCAGCGTAACGATTGCCAGAATGGTAAGAAGTGCCGAGGGCAACAACAGCCGCTTACCCTGGGTGTAGTTCAGTACGGCCGCAGAAAACAGAAATACCGCAAAGACAAATGCTGCCTGGGAAAGAAGCTCTAGCCCGGCTCCCCACGCGAAAGGCACAACGACGGCAGGCATGGTAGAGATCGCAAGAGACAGCCATCCCAGCATCCACAACAGGAAATAGCGGCTACGGAAGGTTCGAAACACGAGCAGATTGGCCACCAGCAAGGCCAGGATTACTGGACCTCCATCGGGCAGCCTGGCAATAGCGAATCCGGCGCCCACAGACCAGGCGCATCCCCAAAAGCAGGTCATTGTAGATTCGGGAAGGTTTACCGTTTGTATACCACGGAACCCAGACGTAACCATGGTTACTACCGGTACAGGTGGTTACCTTCGACAACTGCGCTACAATTGGTTTTCCCCTAGAGAGTCGAAATTCGTCCATGTCCGCGGAACGTATTCTGGTTGTCGACGACGAGGAAGCCATCCGGGAGGTCGTTACCTCCATGCTGAGCTCCGCTGGCTACCAATGCCAGCAGGCCGGCTCCGGGAAGGAAGCTTTGGCCGTTCTGGAATCTGACAACAAGTTTGAACTTATGCTGTCCGATCTAATGATGGCCGAACTGGACGGAATCGCCTTACTCGAGCGCACCAAAGAACGATTTCCCGACATGCCGGTAGTAATGGTCACAGCCGTACACGATATTTCGGTGGCCTTGGCGGCCATCCGCAACGGTGCCTATGACTATCTACTCAAGCCCTTCGAACGAGAGCAGTTGCTGGCGACGGCCCGGCGGGCGATGGAAAATCGTCGCCTGAAGCTGGAGAACCGGGCGTATCAGACGAATCTGGAATCGAAGGTGGCAGCGCGCACCGAACAATTACGTCGCGCCATGAACGATCTGGAACGGTCCTACGACATTACTTTGGAAGCCTTGGGAGATGCGCTCGATCTTAAAGATGCTGAAACCGAAGGCCACTCTAAGCGCGTGACCGCTTTTACGATTGCGATCGCCCGCGCCATGAATCTCTCCGCTGAGAAAATTCGCGTCATCGCTCGCGGAGCATTTCTCCACGACATCGGCAAGATGGCCATTCCAGACGCCATTCTGCGCAAGCCCGGTGCCCTCACCGCGGATGAAGTCACCATCATGCGTGAGCACTGCTATCGGGGCTACCAGATGCTGCGGAAAATTCCGTTCCTCAGCGAGGCGGCGGAAATCGTTTATTCCCACCAGGAAAAATTTGACGGCACTGGCTATCCTCGCGGCTTGAAGCAGGACGAAATTCCGCTGGGATCACGCATCTTTTCCGTGGCCGACACGCTCGATGCAATCACTTCGGATCGCCCCTATCGTCCCGCTCAAACGGTACAAGCGGCAAGAGAAGAAATTGAGCGCTGGTCAGGGCGCCAATTCGATCCCGATGTAGTCAAGGTATTCCTCGCCATGCCTTCCAATATCTGGGAAGATCTGCGCCGAGAAATTGATTCGCAAATCTATCGCTTCTCCTCCGCCGCAGCCGGGAAGTAATCGCAAACAAAAATCCAGACGAACTTCACCGTAGAAGAGCACACGCTAAATTTTAGAACTTGACCCTTGGGGCTTAGGAACGGCTACCTTGCCACCGGGCGGCGGCAGTCAGGGGTGAACCGGGAGGAACTGAACTACTGAGCGGCTTCGAGGGACTCGGCGACTCGATTCAACGCAATCTGGATACGGTCGAGCTCACGCTGCGCAGCCTCATTCCACTCGACCGCACGC
>Ga0137395_10000736_pt1 | contig 14311 bp, 11 predicted proteins | sample czobulk216metaG_FD_108283 | JGI IMG/M metagenome (GOLD analysis project Ga0137395, IMG submission 108283) | Vadose zone soil microbial communities from Angelo Coast Range Reserve, California, USA - czobulk2.16 metaG | ecosystem: Environmental > Terrestrial > Soil > Vadose zone | place: USA...
AAGCGCCAGAACGCGGCTGTGCCCCGGCTCGCAAGCGGACAGCCGAACATGGACGCGCCCGCACCACGTACGACTGATGGGAAGCCGGATCTGTCAGGACTCTGGACGCGTGCGCAGGGCGACGGCCGCGGTCGAGGACGCGGAGCGGATGCGACGCCGCCTCCCCCGCCACCGCCAGGGACTCCGCCCGTCGCGACGTTCGGCGACCTCGGCACCAACATGCCCGACGGTCTGCCGTTGACGCCGTGGGCGGCGGACCTCAAGAAACAGCGAATGGCCCTCAACAGCAAGGAAAACCCGGACGCGAACTGCCTGCCGATGGGGATCCCGCAGTTCCATCAGCAGCCGCAACCGCGGGAGATTATCCAGACGCCCGCGAAGATTCTGATCCTGTACGAGGCCAACTACGGTTTGCGGCAGATCTACACCGATGGCCGCACACTGCCAAAGCAGGGCGATCCCCAGCCGCTGTGGTACGGCTACTCGGTCGGCCATTGGGACGGCGACACGCTCGTCGTCGAGACGAACAACCTGCGAGGAGCCGAAGACGGACCGAGCGACGGCTGGCTCGACGTCCGCGGCAGCCCGTACACCCAGCAGGCGAAGTTCACCGAGCGCTTCAGGCGTCCACGATTCGGGCGTCTCGAGATCGACGTCACGCTCGAAGATCCGAAGGCCTACACGAAGCCGTTCACCGTCCGGATCAACCAGCAGCTCATGGCCGACACGGAGCTGATCGAGTTTGTCTGCAACGAGAACCAGCAGTTCAGGCGCAAGATCAAGATTGACTGAATAGTCGTCAGTCTCCAGTCGCCAGTCTCCAGTCGCTCTTCTACAACTGGGGACTGGTGACTGACTGATGACTGGAGGACTGGCGACTGACGACTAGGTTATACTCCCTCGGTAACCGAGTGTAGCGGTTACCGAGAGGAGACATGAGCAAACCCGTCGATCACGTGCAGGGCATGCTGGATCTGCTGCTGCTGAAAATCTTGGCGCTCGAACCGATGCACGGCTGGGCGATCGGCCAGCGGCTCAAGCAGGTCTCGGGCGACGACCTCCAGGTCAGCGACGGCTCGCTGTACCCCGCTCTTCACAAGCTCGAACAACACGGCCTGATCACGGCCACGTGGAAAAAGACTGACCTCGGGCGGCGCGCAAAGTTCTACGCGCTCACCCGAACGGGCCGAACGCAGCTCGAACAGGAGGCCGAGAACTGGCAGCGCCTGTCGTCGGCCATCAGCCGGGTCGTCCGGCTGAAGGAGGCGTGACGTGTCGCTCCGCCTCCTGCTTCGCTCGCTGTTTCGTCGCGGCCGTGTCGAGCAGGATCTCGACGACGAGCTGTCGTTCCACATGGCGATGGAAGCTTCGCAGCAGCAGCGCGCCGGCGTCGCCGGCGCCGAAGCCGAGCGCCGCGCGCGCCGTTCGTTGGGAGGTTATCAGCAGGTCAAGGAGGCCTGCCGCGACGCGCTGCGGCTGGGCTGGCTCGACAGCCTCGCCCGCGACATTCGCTACGCGTTGCGGTCCTTCCGGCGCAGCCCGACTTTCACCGCGGTGGCGCTCCTTTCGCTGGCCATCGGCGTGGGCGCCAATTGCGCGGCGTTCACCTGGGCCGACGCGCTCTTGATCCGCCCACTGGCCGTGCCGCGCCCATCAGAAGTGATCACCGTTGGATCGGTGGAGTCGGGAGCGGGGGCTCTCGGAAATGTCCTGCGCACGTCGTACCCCGAGTACACCGCGATTCGCGACCGCGCGAAGAGCACGACGGGGTTGCTGGCGTATACCACCCTCAGTGCCGGGCTCGCCGCCGGCCGAGATGACACGCCGGCGCTGAGGCTCGGCATGATGGCGAGCGCGAACTTCTTCGACGTGCTGGGCTTGAGGCCGGCACTGGGACGCTCGTTTCTGCGTGCAGAAGGCGAGGTGCACGGCCGTGATGCCGTCATCGTTCTCAGCTACCGCCTGTGGCAGTCGCAGTTTGGCGGCGACCATCGGATAGTCGGGCGAACCGTGTACCTCAACAGCCTGCCGTTCACCGTCATCGCCATCGCGCCGCGCGATTTCCTCGGCGTCGAGCAATTCGTCCAGACCGACTTCTACGTCCCGCTGATGATGTGGGAGCAGTTGCTCCCTTCCGGAAACGTGCATCCGCTGGAAACACGGGATCTGCGCGCGCTCACCGTGAAGGGGCGCCTCACAAGCGGCGTGGACCTGGCCGGCGCGCGCGCCGAGATGGCCGTGATCGCGAACGACCTGGCGCGTGCGTATCCGCAGACCAACCGCAATCGGGTCCTCGCCGTACGCACTGAGCTCCAGATGCGCGCCGCCATGATCCCGCCGATTACGATGCTGATCACGCTGCTGACGACGCTGGCGGCGGCAGTGCTGTTCGTCGCGTGTGCAAATATGGCGGGCCTGCTGACCAGCCGGGGACCGGCGCGCGCGCGCGAGATGGCTGTTCGTTCCGCGATTGGCGCGGGCCGCGCCGGTCTCATCCGCCAGTTGATGACCGAAAGTATCCTGCTGGCCATTGGCGGCGGCTTCCTCGGACTGGCGGTCGGATACGCCTCGATCCTCGTGTTCCGCCACCTTCAGATCCCGACCGACCTTCCGATCGTGTTCACATTCAAATTGGATCAGCGCGCTCTGAGCTTCAGCCTGGTCGTCGCCGTGGTCAGCGCGCTTCTGTTCGGTCTGGTGCCGGCCATACAAATCTCGCGCGTCGATCTCACGGCCGTCATGAAGGCCAGCGACGAGGCCGCGCGGGGCCGCCGCGCCTGGGGGCGCGGGCTGCTCGTCGTCGGACAGGTCGCGGTGTCGGTGGTGCTGCTGGTCATCGCGACGTTCGCGTATCGGGCGTTCCGGTCGCAGTTGACGGGAGGGCCTGGCTATCGGCTCGATCATCTGCTCTTGATGTCATTCGACACGGGACTCGTTCGATACAACGACGGCGAATCGATCCAGTTCTACGAGCGGCTGATCGAACGTGTCCGCGCCGTGCCGGGCGTGCGCTCGGCGGCGCTCACGTCGGCGGTGCCGATGCAAACCACCCAGGTGAACGTCGCCAACCTGATTCCTGAGGGCTTCACGCTCCCGGCGGGCACGGACCACGTCGCTGTGATGTTCGCGAACGCGAGCGAGGGTTACTTCTCGACGATTCGGATTCCGATCGTGCGGGGGCGCGAATTCCGCGCCGAAGATTCGCCGAACGCACCGCTCGTCGCGATCGTGAACGAGTGGTTCGCGCAGCACTACTGGCCCGGCGCCGATCCAATCGGGAAACGTCTCCGCGTGCGGAACGCGGGGCAAGCCGACATGTTTGTGCAGGTGGTCGGCATCGCGAAGAACAGCAAATACATGCTCCTCGCGGAGCCGCCTACGGAATACGTCTATTTTCCGGTCCGGCAAAACCCACGGGCCAGCCTGATCCTGTTGACGGAGTCGGCGGGCGACCCGGCGGAGCTTGCCACACCGGTCCGAAGCCTCATCCGATCGCTCGATTCCGCGCTGCCGGTCTACGACGTGCGCACGATGCAGGAGTTCTACGACATCAGCACCGTTGGGCTGATGAACACCATCATCGGGACGATTGCGGCCATGGGCGCAATGGGGCTGGCGCTCAGCGTGGTTGGGCTCTACGGGCTGGTCGCGTATGCCGCGAGCCGCCGCACCAAGGAGATTGGCATTCGAATGGCGGTCGGCGCCGATCGCATGGCGGTCCTTCGAATGGTAATGAGGCAAGGAATCGTGCTGGCAGCAGCCGGATTGACAGTCGGTCTGCTCGCGAGCGTCGCGACGGGTGAACTGCTCGCGGCGACCTTTGTCGGCCCCGACGCCGACAAGAACCGCGACTTCACAGCACTGCTCCTCGTGGCTGCCGGTGTTCTCGCGGTAACGAGCCTCGCCGCTTACATACCAGCTCGGCATGCCTCTCGCAAGGACCCCCTGAACGCGCTCCGATACGAGTAGGGTCTGCGCCGACGCGGCGCTACAATATCGGGCGGGGACTTACACTGTGAAAACACGACTTCTGGTCGCAGCCTGGGTCGGCGTGCTGGCCGTCGCTGTCGTTTCGGCCCAGTCCGGACCCGCAGCGCCGCAGGCGAAGCCGGCCGCCGCTGGAGCTGACGCGGCTGGACAGCGCGCGATCGTCAACCAGTATTGCGTCACGTGCCACAACGCGAGGCTGAAGACCGCCAATCTCCTGCTCGACCAGCTGGATCTCGCCACCCTCGGCGCGCATCCAGACATCGGCGAGAAGGTCGTGCGCAAGCTTCGCGCCGGCCTGATGCCGCCGACCAACAATCGCCGACCCGACGCCGCGACCATGGAGTCGCTGATCCGCGGCATGGAAAGCACGCTCGATCGCGCCGCGGTTCCCCATCTGCCACCCCCAGGGCTCCATCGTCTCAACCGGACGGAATATACCAACGCCATTCGCGATCTGCTGGCGCTCGAGGTCGACGCGACGAAGTTCCTGCCGGCGGACGATTCGACGCGCGGCTTCGACAACATTGCCGGCGCGCTGACGATGTCGCCGGCGCTGATGGAGGCGTATTTGTCGGCGGCGGGAAAGATCAGCCGTCTCGCGATCGGCGATGTCTCGTCGCCGTCGCAAGTCAGTTTCGACGTGCCGCCCGACACGGCGCAGAACTACCACGTCGAGGGCCTGCCGTTCGGTACGCGAGGCGGGATTCTGATTCCGTTTCAGTTCCCCGCCGACGGCGAATACTCCTTCAAGGTCAAGGGCGTCACCGGTTACTTCCAGGCGGTGCTCGGCGGCGTGAAGGGCGAGCAGCTCGAGGTCACGATCGACGGCGACCGCGTGAAGCTGTTCGACTGGGACAAGGAGATCGCGAATACGACCGGCAACGGCCGCTCCACGCCGAAGATTCCAGTCAAAGCCGGATTCCACAAGGTCGGCGTGACGTTCCTCGCCACGAACGACATTCCCGGCAGCGAGCTGAACCGTCCGTTCCAGCGAACGATGAACACGCCCGGCTCGATCCCGGGGTTCCTCTTCTATCCACACGTCGGCCAGGTCTGGATTGAAGGACCCTACAACGCGAAGGGCGCGACAGACACCGCGACCCGGCGCAAGATCTTCATGTGCCGTCCCGCGACTCCTCGCGAAGACGACGCGTGCGCGCGTCGCATCGTGACCACGCTCGCGAAGCACGCATTCCGTCGTCCCGCGACACCGGCCGACGTGAAGACGCTGATGGAGTTCTACCAGAACGGCCGGAACGAGAACGGGACGTTCGACGACGGCATCGAAGCGGCGCTGCAGCGCGTGCTTGCCGATACGGAGTTCGTCTACCGCGAAGAACATGAGCCCGCCGGCGTTGCCGACGGGAAGGCGTATCGCGTGAGCGATCTCGCGCTGGCCTCGCGGCTGTCGTTCTTCCTCTGGAGCAGCATTCCGGACGACGAGCTGATCGATATCGCGGCGCAGGGCCGTCTGAGGAATCCGGCCGTCTTCGAAAAACAGGTCCAGCGGATGCTCGCCGACGCGAAGTCGCAGGCGTTCATCGCGAACTTCACCGGGCAGTGGCTGAATGTTCGCGGCCTCAAGACCGCCGAGCCGGTCGTCAACATCTTCCCGGACTTCGACGACAACCTGCGGAACGCTTTCCAGCGCGAGGCTGAGCTCTTCTTCGACTCCGTCGTGCACGAGGATCGCAGCGTCCTCGACCTGCTGACGGCCGATTTCACGTTCGTCAACGAGCGGCTCGCCAAGCATTACGGCATCAGGAACGTCTACGGCCCGCAATTCCGGCGCGTGACGCTATCGCCCGAACTCGACATGCGGCGCGGGCTTCTTGGCAAAGGCGCCCTGCTGACCGTGACGTCGAATGCGGCGCACACGTCGCCTGTCGCCCGCGGCAAGTGGTTCCAGTCGACGTTCCTCGGGGTCGAGCCGCCGCAGCCGCCGCCAGGCGTGGATACCAGCCTCAAAGAGAAAGTCACGAGCGACACGACGGGCAACGTCAAGGTGTCGTCGATGCGCGACATCATGGAGCGGCACCACACCAATCCGGTCTGCGCGTCGTGCCACAAGATCTTCGAGCCCATCGGCCTGGCGTTCGAAAACTTCGACGCCACCGGCGCCTGGCGGACGCAGGACGAGGGCAATCCCATCGACGCGTCCGGCGTCATGATCGACGGAACGAAAGTCGAGGGCGTCGTCGGACTGCGCGGAATGCTGGTGCGTTATTCGGATCAGTTTGTTCGCGTGGTGACGGAGAAGCTCCTGACCTACGCGCTCGGCCGCGGCGTCGAGGACGGCGACATGCCGACAGTGCGGGCGATCGTGCACGCCGCGGAGCCCAGTCAGTACCGGTTCTCGTCGATCGTGTTTGGCATCGTGAAGAGCGACGCCTTTCAGATGAACCAGAAAGCGGAGCCCAAATCGTAGCGTCCGGCTTCAGCCGGGCGAATGAGGTATATGTTCATTACCAAACGACACATTTCACGTCGAACTGTTCTGCGCGGAGCAGGGGCCGCCCTCGCGTTGCCGTTGCTCGACGCGATGGTGCCGGCCGCGACGGCGCTGGCGCAAACGGCCGCGAGCCCGAAGCCTCGATTCGTGGGCTGCTTCGTGCCGCACGGGATGGCGCCGGGCTACTGGGTGCCGGAAAAGGTCGGCGACAAGCCTGACTTACCGTTCAACTGGAAGCCCCTCGAGCCCTTCCGCGACCACGTCACGATTCTGAGCGGGCTGCACTCGCGATCGGCCGAGCCGCCGCCCGGCGCGACGGGGGCGGATCACTGGGTAGCGGCCGCGTTCCTCTGCGCGAACAAACCGAGAAAAACCACCGGCGCCGACGTGTATGCCGGCACGACGATCGACCAGCTCATCGCGCAGAAGATCGGCAGCGAGAACCTGCTGCCCTCGATGCAGCTGGCCGTCGAGGATCCGGGATCGAATTCGAGCAACTGCGGCGAGGGCTACAGCTGCACGTACACCAACACGATCTCGTGGTCGTCGCCGACCCAGCCGTTGCCGATGGAGTTGAACCCGCAGGTCGTCTTCGAGCGGATGTTCGGCGACGGCAGCACGGTTGAACAGCGCGCCGCGCGCCGGAAGCGCGACCATAGCATTCTCGATTCGCTGACCGGCAGCCTGTCGCGTATGCGAGCCGAGATTAGTGCGGCCGACAAAGCGCGCCTCGAGGACTACACGCAGAACGTGCGCGAGATCGAGCGGCGGCTCCAGATCGCCATGAAGGCTTCGACGGTCGCGCCGACAGACTTCGGCGTCCCGGTCGGCGTGCCGCAGACGTTCGACGAGCACATCAAGCTGCAGTTCAGGCTGCTTGCGCTGGCGTTCCAGGCCGACATCACGCGCGTCGGCACGCTCCTGTTCGCACGCGACCTCACCGGCCGCACGTATCCGGAGTGCGAAGCGCCGACATCGGGGTTCCACGGCGTGTCGCATCACGGCGAGGATCCGCGGCAGATCGCCCTCCTCTCGAAGATCAACCAGTACCACGTCAAGATGCTGGCGACCCTCATCGAGCAGCTGTCGAAGACCAACGACGGGGACGGGACGCTGCTCGATCATTCGCTGGTGCTCTACGGCAGCAACATGGGCAACTCGAACCAGCATGTCCACTACGACGTGCCGCACGTGCTCGTCGGGACGCTGAATGGGCGCGTGAAAGGCGATCGGCACATCGCGTATCCGTCCAAGACCGTGCCGACGGGCAACCTGCTCCTGACGGTTCTCGACAAGTTCGGCATCAGCCAGGACAGCATCGGGGACAGCGAAGGAAAACTGGCGGCCCTTTAAGAAAGTGCAAAGTGTAAAGTGCAAAGTTGAAAGTAAGTGGGAAGTGGGAAGTGGAAAGTAGTGGCAGGCCTTTCAGGCCTGCCACACACCAGGCAGAGGTAACGTGAAACAGACAGCGACCAACATCGCACTGGGCGTGCTGCTGCTCGGACTCGTCACGTCGGTCGGGCTGCTAGCCGCCAAGACCGACGTCGCCGACGCGGCGATGCGCGGCGACAAAGCCGCCGTGCAGAAGATGATCTCGCAGAAGATCGACGTCAACGCGCCGCAGGCTGACGGCGCGACGGCGCTGCACTGGGCGGTTTTTCACGGCGACAAGGAACTCGTCCAGCTGCTGGTCCGGGCCGGAGCGAACGTCAAGGCGGCAAACCGCGAGGGCGCGACGCCGCTGTGGCTGGCGAGCGTGATTGGCGATGCCTCGATTCTCTCGGCGCTCATCGAAGGCGGCGCCGATCCCAACGAGAAACTCCCGTTCGGACGCTCGCCGCTGATGATTGCCGCGCGCACCGGCAAACTCGATGCGATGAAGGTCCTGCTCGACCACGGCGCCGACGTGAACGCGAAGGAAACGCTGCGCGGCACGACGCCGCTCATGTGGGCGGCCGACGAGGGCCACGCCGAGGCCATCAAGCTGCTCATCGATCGCGGTGCGGACGTTAAAGCGCGATCGGCCTCCGTCGAGCGCGGCCGCGGACCCGCTCTTGGAAAATCCAACGATCCTCGAAGGGCCGTCGCAGCTCTGGGCGCGGCGCTTGCGGCCGGCCAGCCCATCCCGGGCCTCGGACAGCTGGGCGGCGTTGGCAATCAGCGAGCGACTGCGGGCCGTGGCGCAGGCGGCGGCCGGGGGCGCGGGGCCGCAGGGGCCGATGGCGGCGACCAGAACGACGACGCGTTTGTCGCGGCCTTTGGCGGCCGCGGGCCGCAGCCCAAGGATGGCGGACAGCTGACGCCGCTCGTGTTCGCGGTTCGCACGAACGATCTCGATTCGGTGAAAGTGCTGCTGGCGGCCGGCGCCGACATCAACCAGACGACCGGCTACGGATGGAGCCCGCTGCTGGTTGCGACGCAGAACCGCTACTACAAGCTCGGTGCCTATCTGCTGGACCACGGCGCGGACCCCAACCTCGCGAACAAAGGCGGCTGGGTGCCGCTCTATCTGGCAACCGACAACCGAAACATCGAGAACGGCGACTACCCGGTCCGCAAGGGTGACATGGATCACCTGGACTTCATCAAGCTGCTGCTCGACAAGGGCGCGAACGTGAACACGCGCGTCAAGGACAGCACGGAAACACGCACCGTCTTCACGAACCAGTGGCTCGACGAAAACGGCGCGACCGCATTTCTTCGCGCCTCGCAGTCGGGCGACGTGGTGCTCATGAAGACGCTGCTCGCACGCGGCGCGGATCCGCAGATCAAGACCCAGCTCGGCGTGACGGCGCTGGCCGTGGCCGCGGGCATCGGCTGGGTCGAGGGCATCACGTACGAGTGGTCGCCGAAGGACACGCTGGAAGCCGTGCGGATGCTGCTCGACCTCGGCATCGACCCCAACGCGCAGGCCGACACCGGCCGCGTGGCGCTCCACGGCGCCGCCCACAAAGGCGCCACGGCTGTCGTCCAGCTGCTGGTAGACCGCGGGGCCCGCATGGACATCCACGATTTCGGCAACACCGACAACCGCGGCAGCAAGGAGCTCGCGACGCACACGTGGCAGCCGGTGGACTACGCCGACGGCCTGGTCCGCGTCGGCGTGCAGTCGGCGATCCCGCATCCGGAAACAGGAATGCTGCTTCGCAAGCTGATGACCGAAAAAGGGCTGCCGACGCCGCCCGCCGGCCGGACGCTGGAATCGATCTGCATCACCGAAGTCTGTCAGTAGGGCGGCCCTCTCAGGGCCGCCTTTCGGTCTCTTAGGTACCGGCCAGCAGCAGCGCCAGCGGCAGGATGGCCGCGCCGACGCAGCCGACGGCGATCAGCACCTTTAAGCCCGGGCTCATGCCTTCCTTGCCTGTCACCATCGACTCGATGTCGGTGAACGGCAACGCACGGACCGGCGCCGGCAGGCGCGTCTTCGGAAGAACGGTCACGGTGTCCGGCGTCACCTGCACGAGATGGCCTTTCACTGTCGACCCGTTCCCCAGACGCACGGTCACGAAGCTTCCGATTGGCAGCTCTTCGGCGAACGAACGCCACAGGCCAGCCTGGTCCTGTGCGTGCGCCGCCGGAACGAACACGGCCACCACGAGCGCACAAACGATCGCAAAACGCATCGCCATCGATTTCTCCTCTCGCGTCCGGCGGACGCTACTGCTAGAAGTCCACACCCGCGCCAATCATCAGGATCGCGTTCGCTGATCCGTGGGGCGCGATCGACATCACCAGTTCTGAACGCATGAATGCACGCCCGTTCCCGAAGTACGACTTGAATCCTCCACCGACGACCGGCCGTGCCTCTAAACGGTCCGGCGTGTTGCTGATGAGCACCAGCCCGTAGGGCGGGCGCGTGGAATACGCCCGCGTGGACAACGACGTCGTGGCGACTCGCGCGCCAGCCGTCACGTACGGATGCACGAACTCGTTGTCGAAGAACTGGTACGCCATCGACGCGGCGAATCCGGCCGGGCGCGTAACCGTATAACGCTGCCCACCCGTGGACGATTGCGGGTCGGAGAAGCCGCCCGCCCAGGTCTCCTGGCCCGTCGTCATTACCGCAATCGACGTCTTCAGGTGCGGCGTCCAGTATCGGCCGACGTCGGCCGCCCATGCGCCGTGTGGCACCACGCCGTCGACGTGTTCACCGAACCGAAGGGCAGCACCGCCGCCGATATCCCATCTCCGGAATGGCTGGCTGGCCGAAGGGCCGGCGGTCTGCGCCATCGCCCCGGCCGGAATCGCCAGCGTCATCACCATCAGCGCCCAGCAGATACTCACCACAAAAGCCTCCTCACCCAGGACTGCGAAATCGAAGGCGGCGGAAGCTCAGGCGGCCGTCTGCATTACGATTTGGAGCACAACCGGAGGTGGGTATGGGAAGTCGATTCGTCGGCGTCGTGCTTCTGGTCGGCGCGCTGTGTGCCGTGCACACGTTTGCGCAGGATTCCGGCACGGCCGGACAGTCGCGGCGGGTCGTCATACGAGCGGGCCGGCTGATCGACGGCCGCGGCGGTCAGCCGATTGCCAACGCCGTGATCACGATCGAGGACGGCAGGATCACGGGCGTTGCGGCCGGCGGCGCATCACCCGCCGGCGCTGCAATCGTCGACTTGACGAATGCGACCGTGCTGCCGGGCCTCATCGACGCCCACACGCACGTCTTTCTCCAAGGCGACGCGACCGCCGAGGAATACGACGTCCAGCTGCTCAAGCAATCGATCCCGTACCGGGCGATTCTCGCCGCGCGCAACGCGAAGATCGCGCTCGACCACGGCTTCACCGCCCTTCGCGATCTCGAAACCGAAGGCGCGATGTTCGCGGACGTGGACGTGAAAACCGCGATCGAACGAAACGAGGTCCCGGGGCCGCGCCTGTTCGTCTCGACGCGCGCCATGGCGCCGACGGGCATGTATCCACTCCTCGGCTACTCGTGGGAGCTCGACGTGCCGCACGGTGTTCAGCCGGTGGACGGCGTCGAAAACGCGCGGCTCGCGGTGCGACAGCAGATCTCCCGCGGGGCCGACTGGATCAAGTACTACTCGGACCGTTCTTATTCATTCGGTACTGACGGCGTCCTTCACGGCCTCGTGAACTTCACCGACGATGAGGCCCGCGCGATCGTGGAGGAAACCCACCGACTCGGGCATCGCGTTGCCGCGCACGCGATCAGCGCCGACGGCATCGCGGCCGCGCTGCGCGCCGGCGCCGACTCGATCGAGCACGGCGTCGGCCTCACCGACGCGGAGATGGACGAGATGGCGCGGAAGGGCACGTACTGGGTGCCGACGGTCATGGCCGTCGCCGCCGTCGCGCCCGCCCGCGGCGGTCAGTGGCTGCGCATGATGGAGGCCGAGCGCAGCGCGTTCGGGCGGGCACTGAAGAAGAACGTGAAGATCGTGGCTGGCACCGACATCGGCGCGTTCCCGTGGCCCGGATCGAACCAGGCGCAGGAACTGCACTACTACGTTGATTGGGGAATGTCGCCGATGGACGCGATCCGGTCAGCGACGAGCGGCGCGGCGCAGCTGCTCGGCATGGCCGACCGCCTCGGCACGGTCGAGGCGGGACGATTCGCGGACATCATCGCCACAAGTGACGATCCGTCCAGAAACATCGCCGCCCTCGATCATGTCGGCTTCGTGATGAAGAACGGCGTCGTTTACAAGAACGAATTCGCAAAGACGAAATAAAAGGGCGGCTACTTCCCCACCAGGTGTTCGATGTCCTTGTTGTTCTCCTGGCAGATGTACTCGATGAGCTCGCCCTTGAGCAGCGAGGGCTTCGTCGTGAAGGACCACGATTTCGAGAACGTCTTCGGATCGTCGATCGTGTGAACAATCTCCAGGTGGCCGAGGTCCGGCCGGGTGATCCGCTCGGTCACCTTCATGTCGGTCGAATGCGGGATGCCGGCGGCGTCGATCCACGAGATGTCGTTCTGGCCAATGGTCTCGACGACGAGCGCGTCGCCCTCCCAGTGGCCGATCGAGTCGCCGAGCCACGTCTGCTCGGCCCTTGGATCGTGCGGACGGCCGTCCATGAAGATCTTGCGCCAGACGTGCGCGCCGCCTTCGTAGACGTCCAGATCTCTTTCGGCGTCTGGAGGAAACTCCACGGATAGGGTGTCGTGCTCATCCGCGGAACGCCGGGCGGCAGGCAGCGCGCTTCAGGATCCTCGCGGCCAAGCGCGGCCTTGCGCTTGTCGTAAATGGCTTTCGCCTCCGGCAGCATCGGCACCTCGACGCCGGCTCGGATCATGTCCACGTTCTGGCCGATGGCGTTCGGCTGCCAGTTGCCGGAGAGATCGGGTTTGCCGTCGGCGGTCCGCGGCGTCGGGCCTGCCGGCGGCCAGTTCGGGTCACCGCCGCGGCCGGGTCCAGCGCCGCGACCGCGGCCGCCGCCCTGGCCTTCCTGGGCGACCAGGCCGCTCGATGCCGAGAGCCCCAAGGCAGTCGCGGAGGCGATCACGAAAGTCAGCGTTCTCACCAACAACTTCATTCGCACTCCCGTTTCAAGCGACGCGCATCAGTGTACACCGACGCTGCCCACTCGCTCGAACCCCTAACCTTTGACCTCTGACCCCTGACCTCTGACCTCAGACCTCTGACCTTCAGGGCTTGGCGCACTGCCCGCCAGGGCAGCGATTGTTTTCGTTACAGACCATCTCGTAAAGGCCGGTCTTGTCCCACTCGGGATGCAGTTTGAATTCCCAGTTCTCGGTCCACGGCTTCGTGAAGATCTTCGGATCGTCGACCGTGAAATCGTACTTGATGGTGCTGGCGTCCACACGGGTCAGCCGCTCGATCGTGTGGAACGCGTCGCTGTGCATCCGGTATTCCTTCGGGTTCATGTAGTAGTAGTCGTCGAGCGACCAGCGCTTGAAGTGCGTCGTGTCGACGACGAGCGTGTCGCCCTCCCACTTGCCAACCGGATCGCCGTAGTACGTGGGCTCGATGTCGGCCTGGTGCGGACGGCCGTCGATCGGGATGATGCGCGTGACGCGCATGAACTCGGTGATCATCACGAGCGTTTTCGCGTTCTGAATCATCTGCACTGGATACGGGCCGAGGAACGCCGACGGAAAGCCGGACGGCATGCAGAACGCGCGCGGCTCGTCGTGGCGCGGGTCGCCCGTGCGGGGCTCGTAGAAGAGCTCGCCACCGGGTTTGAACGCCGGGAACCTGGTGCGATCGAACACCGTCGCCGGACCGCGCGCCCCGGCGGGCTTGGGGTTGTCCCATATCCCGGAGAAGTCCGGCTTTCCGTCGGCGGTCCGCGGAATTGCCGTCGACTTCGCCGGTCCCTGCGCGCTCACAGCGGCCGCCATCATGACGAGAATCAGCAACATCATTCGCTTCATAAAAACCTCTCACGTCCGGCTGAAGCCGGACGCTACTGTTTTGGCAGAAGACCTTCCATGGCGGTGAACACACGGCGGCCGTCGGGAAACGTGACCGCGTCGCCAGAACCGTTGGACGAACCGTCCTTCGCCCGGAAACCCTGCACGACGACCTGGTCGCCCGGTTTCATCGACGCGCGGCCGATGCCGCGGCGCTGCAGCACGCCTGGCGGCGCGCCGGAGAATCCCCAGTTGGTCACGGTTCCATCGGCGTTCTTCACGTCCACATAGAACCAGATGTGAGGGTTGGTCCATTCAATTCGCGTGACCGTCCCGCTCACCTTGATCGGCTTCTCGAGATCGTACTCGGCGATCGCCGAGTGATGTGCGGCCACCGTGACGGCCATCAGGATCGCAGCGAGCAGCGTGATTCGCAATCGCATCGTGTCAACCCCTGACCCCTAACCCCTGACCTCTGACCCCTGACCTCTAACCTCTAACCTCTAACCTCTAACCTCTAACCTCTA
>Ga0137395_10000737_pt1 | contig 14287 bp, 12 predicted proteins | sample czobulk216metaG_FD_108283 | JGI IMG/M metagenome (GOLD analysis project Ga0137395, IMG submission 108283) | Vadose zone soil microbial communities from Angelo Coast Range Reserve, California, USA - czobulk2.16 metaG | ecosystem: Environmental > Terrestrial > Soil > Vadose zone | place: USA...
CGGAAGGGCGTGCTGCCGGTGTTGGTTACGGCGTGGACCAGAGGCGCCTTGGTAAAGCGGACATCGCCATCCTTGAAATTCGCGGCTACCGGCTGCGCACCCTCTTTGGCGTTGATGATCTGCGCGTCACCGACGGAGACAGAGAGGTAGTCCTTGGCGTGGCGATGCAGGAGACTTGATTTTCCCGGATCGACCCAGACCTGGAACACGCGAACAAACTGGTTATTGACCGCGGGATGGTGGCTGGGCTCGGAAGTTATCTCAACCGGGGCTTGCGCCTGCTGGGACAAAGCAGGCAGTACAAAGAGAAGAATCAGGATCGAAAATTTTCGCATGGCGCAGCCATTCTATGCGCGCCGGTGCGGAATGCAAATGGAAAAGGTCAGCGGAAAAGTTTCCACCAGAGAACGAGAAGAGCGGCGCAGAGGATGGAACCGCCGCCGGCGCCGATCCAGAAGTTCTGCCACCAACTGTTGGCGGTGCGCATGAGCCGGCGATCGTTAGAGATGAGCAGGACAAAAACGAGGATCGGCAGCGTGAGCGCCCCGGCCAGTATTTGCGACCAGTAAAGCACGATCACCGGGTTGATGTGGACAAAGTTGAGAGCGCCGGCCACGAAGACCGCGCCGGAAATCAAGACGTAAAAGCGTTTCGCTTCCCAGGGATTTTCATTGAGCCCGCTGCGCCAGCCCATGGCCTCAGAGACGGTATGGCACATGGACGCAATGAGCACCGGCAAAGCCACCATTCCGGCGCCGATAATGCCGAGAGCGAACACGATGGTCGCCAGTGGACCAACCGCGGGCGTGAGCGCTTCAGCCGCCATGCGAGTGGTTAGATCGGCGGCATGGCGCGTCTGCAGCAGCGTTCCCGCGGCGATCATGATGGTGTAGCAAAGCACTGTGGTAACAATGGCGCCGGCGCGGTGCTGGATCGATCTTCCGGCCCGTGGCTCCACGCGGTCCTGGCGGCGCGAACTGGTCTGCCACACCAGCACGTATGGCGTGAGCAGACATCCCAGGATGGCGATGAAGGCCGTGGGATACCCGGCGCCAGATGGAATGCTCGGAATAATCGAGTGGCGGATTACCTGCGGCCAGTGCGGATGCGCCAGCAGCGCAGCGGCAATATAGATCAGCAAAGGCAGAGCCAGCACGGCCAGCAATCGCGTTATGCGGCGATAATCGCGGAAGATCAGGATGTACCACACGGAGAATGCCGCCCCGGCGATAAAGAACATGCGCGGAAGCTGCATGATGATGGAAAAAGCGTCGGTAACAGCCATCAGGTCAGCCACAATCATGGCCATGTTGATGGCCAGCACGATTGCCACGCAGCCAACGGCAGCGGCGCGTCCATAGTGGCGGCGCAGCAGGTCCACCAGGCCTTGTTTGGCTTCAACGCCGATGCGCGTTGAAACTCCGAACACAGAGATCAGGATGGGAATCGCCAGCAGCACTGACCAGAGCAGCGAATATCCATAGAGCGCGCCGGCGATGGTTGCGGTGATCACCAGCGCGGGGTCAACGTCCGCAGCTCCCGCGATCGCCTTCAGCAGGACGCGGCGCAAACGACCGCCTGATTCAGCCTGGTCTTCCTGTTTCGCGGCAGGCCAGCGTAAGACCTCTTCGGCCGCAGCGGCAGCTTCGTTATGGAATCTTGGGGAGCTCACGCCGTAAGTCTCTCTCAATGCGCCGTTCATGCCAGAGGCGAAGCGGCCTGGAGTAGTTGATGATGCCGAAGGCCGCAATCGCAGCCATCAACAGCACGCTGCTGATGACCAGGAATACGCGAGCTGCGCCGGTTTGGGCCACTTGCAGGATAACCAACGCGTTGCGCGGCGTGAGCAGCATGGAAGCCGCGAGCGCCAGCATGCCGATGCCCGCCAGCAGACCAGTCACGTTCTTGGCCCAGCGGCCGGTGGCATGATATTCGGCAAAAAGATTGAACCCGTAAGAGATTAGTCCCGCAATAACAACAAAATTGGCAACAATGGCGATCCAGGCTTTTGCGTCCATAACCTTGGTATGACGCATCCAGAGCAGACACAGGTTGTTACGGCTAAGGTGGAAGAATTCCACAGTTTCTTAGGACCCGTTTTTTTAGAAAACCAGGAACTTTTTCTTCTTCTTGGAGGGGTGGCTTGGCCTGCTCCCGTCATTGGCGGCGGCCACGATCACAGGCTTGTTGCCCTGGTTCGGGCTGGCGCCGGTGTCCTCAAACCCAGGCTTGATGTCAATGTAAGCCTGCTCCCGCAGTTTGGTGAGGTACGCTCGTGCAGCGGGCTCCAACCGTTCACTGTAGATGGCTTCGCGGATTCTGTCGGAGATCTCTTTCACCGGCGGAACTCCGGCCGCGCGATGTCCCGTGACCTTAAGGATGATAAAACCCTGGCGGGTGCGGATGACGTCAGTAGTTTCGCCCGCCTTGAGCGCAAAAGTTTTCTCTTCCAGGTCTTTCGCCAGCTCACCCCGTTTGAAATTACCCAGACCTCCACCCTGGGCCGCGGTAGGCCCGTCAGAACTCTTCTTGGCCACGTCTTCGAATTTGGCGCCTTTGCGCAGTTGTTCCAGAATGTCATTGGCCTTGGCTTCGGCTTCGGTCACCTTTGCCGGGTCTTCAGGAAGAGGCTTATCTTTATCTTGGGCCGCTTGCTTATCTTTCTCGTCTACGTTTGGTTTTGACGGCTGCGTGGAAACCAGGATTTCGCTCAGACCAACTTCTTCCGGCCCTTGCAGATCTTTCTGGTGCTGGTTGTACCAGTCCTGAATGTCGTCATTGCTGATGCGGAGCTTGGACCCGACTTCCTGGCCGATGACCTGCTGCGTTACCGCCCCGACCCGTATCTGCTCTTTGAAGTCTTCGTAGGAAACGCCTTGTTTCTGGGCTTCTTTTTCCAGATCGTCAATGCTGGCCAGCCCCATTTGCTGTCGCAACTGGTTGAGCCGTTTTACCACTTCCGTCTCACCGGTAATGCCCATGTCTTTTCCTCTTTCAAGGAGAAGCTGCTGGTCAATCAGGTCGCGCAGAACGTCTTTCTGCAGCTTGGCCCACTTGGCCTGCCACTCAGAGGGATACCGCTGTTTGACTTCTTCCAAATTGGTGGTCTTGGCCTTCTCAAGCTCTGACCGAGTGATGATCTGATCGTCAACGCGGGCGATGATTTCATCCACAATGTTGTCGGCATGGAGTGCTACGGCCAGTAGAGCCAGGGCCGACGCAAACAAAGATAGCTTCTTGAACATAATGAGGGACCTTCTGTGACTTAGGGCTATTTAAGGATATTTTAGCAGCGCAGCGCCCGGTCTTAGAACGCTCGCGACCTTATATTATTGCGGGGGCTTTTTTGTTTGTTTCTTATTTAGCAGCCCGCCCAGCACGCCCTTCAGGTCTTGTTTCTGCTGGTTTTGCCCCTGCGCATCGGTCTTGTTGCCCTGAAGCGCCTGCGTCAGAGAGTTCTGCAGGTTCCCTTTCATTGCGCCGCCAAGAGCGGGGCGGAATACCGGATTGGAAGTCTTGCCCTGAATCAGAAAAGGCAGTCCCTGGCCCTGTGCAGACGCCGAGATTCCCGCCAGGCCGCCAAGGGCGCTGGTGGCGTTGCCAGTGAGCTTAAGCAGCATCTTGAAATCGAGCGAATTGTCGCTGGCGATTACGCCATTGCCCGTGAGCATGCCCATTGACGGCACATCCAGCACGATGTTGTCCGCGCGTATGCCCTCCGGGGCCACACGCAGGGCAGAACTGAAAGTCTGAATCAGCGTATCCATGCTCCCGGATTTGTTGCCGGTGAAAGCGGCAAGAGCTCCCAGCTTGGAGGTCAGGTTGTAGCCGTTGAGGTGCGTGCCGGAAATATTGAGAGGACCGGTGATGATCAGCCGGTCGAGCGGCCCCGCGGCCGTCAGATCCATATTGATAGTGCCTCCCTGCAGTGACGCTCCTGAAGGCAACACCACTCCAAACGCAGGCAGCAGGCCTTCAACGTCATTCACGGCCATGTTCTTGCCCTGGATTTTCAGGTTGGCCAGCATGTCTTCGCCTTTGGCGTTCAGCGTCCCGGCGGCGTTGGTCAGGCTGTTGCCGGTGTGCAGATTGGCGTCAATGTTCCCGGTCTCAGAGTCCACAGCGTAGTCGGATTTGTAATCAAAAGCTACTGGCTGCTTGGCCGGCTGACCGCCTTTCACCACGCGCAGGCCCGCGGCCTTGGCCTTGCCCTCGGAATGCACGCGACGCCCATCGGACTTTACGCGGCCATCAAAATCCAACGTTCCACCCAGACCAGAACTGGGATCGACAAATCCAGTTGCACCCAGATCAACGTGAGAGAGCGTAATCTTGGCGTCGAGCGGGCTCTTGGCCGTGTCTGCCTGATTGAGCGGGCCGGCCTGGCCTTCCAACTCGAGCTTGCCGCCGCCCGGCAATCCTGCGGAGAGCGTGAATGGCATTGCGCTTTGGGCCGAGATATTGCGCGCCACCAGGTTTACGTTCTGGTAAACGCTCTCTTTGCCCGCGGTGTGACCGCTGGTATGGCCCACTCGCACTGTTCCATCCACGATTTCAAATTTGTCGACGGAAATCTCAGGCGCTAACTTGCCGCTGGGTTCAGAAGGGGTCTTCTCCGTCTTCGTTTCCGTCTTCGCCCCCAGGGTGGAGTAGTTCCATTTTCCCGCGGCGTTCTTCAGCAGCGTGATTTCCGGCTTCTGCACTGTAACGGAGGTCACCTTGAGCTGCTTGGAGAAGATCAGTGGCATTAGCTTTACGCCGATCTTGACAGAAGACGCTTTCAGAAACGGTCCCTTGTTGAAAGCAGGATCGTCGGCGATGGAGATTTCGCTGGCGGAAGCTCCGCCGCTCAGAATGGATGCGTCCAGCTTTCCCACCTTCACATCGCGGTTGAGCGCGGCAGAAAGTTTCTTTTCCAGATCAGGACGAAAACTATCAACGTTGATGAACAGCGGAACCAGGACCACAATGAGCAGCAGGACCGCTACCACAATCCCGGAGATGACCAGCAGACGCTTCATGCAGAAATGCTACCAGAAAGCAGCTACTCTGATAGATGTTGTTGACACCGCAGGTGGTTTGCCGGAGCATACGTGGCTATGACGATAAAGCGCTTTTTGACGGTTCTGGCCTTCCTGGCACTTGCCGTGCTGGCCTCAGCACAAACCGACCCCGTAACTAAACCAATGCGCATCAGAGTGTCTTCGGGAGTCGCGGACGGGCTCAAGACGCACGATGTAACCCCGAAATACCCGAGGGAAGCCAGGAAAAAAGGGATCCAGGGCGACGTACTCCTGCAGGCAACCATCGATACCAAGGGGAACGTCGTCAACCTAAGAGTGGCGCAAGGGGATCCGATCCTCGCTGATGCTGCGGTTAAGGCTGTTAAGCAGTGGAGATATCGACCCTATGTGCTGAATGGAGATCCCGTAGAGGTAGAAACCACCGTCAGGATTCAGTTCCACCTGTAAGGTAGCGCTCTCTCGGACACTATCCCGTCGAGCGAACAAAGCGATTTCCAGTTCCAGAGAATCCCGGCTCACGCTCCGTAATTTTTCTTCAAATAGTTTGTGATTTCCGCTTCCAGTTCGGCATAGCCGCCATGGATGGTGCTGCGCAACGCCGACTCCACTGATTGCCCCTCTCCCAATCGCTGCAACAGGCGTGCCAGATCGCTCATGCCATACGTGTTGCGTATGTACTCCGCGGCAGCCAGGCCTTCCGCGTACGCCACCGTGGCCTCGGCGGGACTATAGCTTTGAAAGTCGCCTTCCAGTTGGCTGAGCGGGATCTGGCGTCCGGAAGCATAGAGCGAGGCCAGCCGCGGTCCGATTTCCGACGTGGTCCTTCCTTCTTTCAATTCAGCAATGCCCTCATTGAGCCAGGTTGGGGCCCGCCCGTGCGTTATGTGGTTCACGAACGAATGTGTCAGTTCATGGCGCAGCACCTGCGCCAGCTCAGGCGTGACCGAGTTCATGCCTGAAGTCGGAATGCGGATTTTGCCATCATTCAGGGCCGCGGTCCATGCTGCCGCATGGGTCACGTCAAAAAACGCCTGGTCGGTGTAAAGCGAGACGAAGACGTTTCGCGGCGCAGCGCCCAGATCGTTGGCAAGATCTCTGTAATCCTGCTCCAGGCGTTCCAGAATTTGTGCGCGTAACGCGTCCGGCGCCTGAGAGCCCTCGTATCGCAGAGTAAAGTGGCTGCTCTCCTGCTGCCGGAAGTCGGCCTCGGTTACGGTTTCTCGCTCCACGCGGGCCAGCAACGTCTGCGCCCGCTCATCGGGGCGGAGCTGCACGGATTTTTTCAACGCCGCAATGGCTTCACGATTGTGGTCGTTCTTGTAATAGGCGTAGCCGAGCAGCATGAAAGCGTCAGCGGACCGCGGGCTGGCGCGTGTTGCCTGCTGAGCTTGCCCCAACGCCTCTTCCGTTCGGCCCAGCCGCAAGAGGACGGTCGCGTAGTTCTCCAGCAATACGGCATGATCGGGCAGGAAGACCAGAGCGGCTTGCAGGTAATGCGCCGCAGCGGAGTAATTGTGGCGCTTCTCCTCGAAATTCGCGGCAATGGAGTTGGCGGCGGCCGATTGCAAAGGAACGTTTTCGCCCTCAATGGCTTTCAGTGCAGCGGTGTCGACAGCGCCATTCCGCAGCACACGCGCCACCAGGTCGCCTGACACGGCCATTTCCTCATGCACCGGCGGCGCTTCAAGCGTCCCCGCCGGCTGGGGCGCTAACGCAACCGAGGGCGGCCCTTTTTCAATGCGGGCCACAATCGACTTGGGGATGGTGAGCGTGTTGTCGCCAATACTGTATTCGATCCGACCATTGCGTTCCTGGGCGAGATCGGCGTGGATGCGGTCACCGTTCTTGAGCACAATGGTATCTGCCAGCGCCGGAGCGCATAACACGATGGCTGCGCAAAATGTAATAATCGATTTCAAGCGAAAAAAGTCTAAGTGATTATGACACTTCTATGAAGCGCGTCTTCATTCAAAAAGTAACGAAGGTGCTACTGCCGGTGTTTGTCCTGGGCGGCGTGAATGCCGCAGCGCAAGCCGTGGCCCCGGCCTTGGGCGCGGTTGCACTATACCGCGAACTGCTTAATCCGGCCTTCGATCCCAAAGACGTTTACCAGATTCGTGAGGTCTCGATTCTGCGTGAAGACCTGCATATCTCCATCAGCGACGGGACCATGGCGCTGGTCCGCAACGTGAACGGCCACGTGACCGGCGCGATGTTTGAAGGCGTGGGCGAGGTCCTGCTGGTCCCTCCCGATCGGGCCGAGCGCACCTCACTGGCGCTGTTTACCGGTTCGGCCATACTGTCGCAGCGCTTTCAGTCAGCATATTTCCGCTTTTCCGACGACAAGCTGGTGGAGGAATTGCGCGGTGGCTTCCGCAGCCCGGCCGAGGACGCTCAGGAATTCATTACACGCTGGCAAGAACCAGCCCGATTGCTGGCCCGCGGTGACGCTCTGCCTATCCTGCAGGCAATGACCAGCACACAGGAAGCCGGGTCGCGTTTTCTGCATCTTCGCATAGGCGGGACAACGGCCGGCATCGTCGACGTGTTTTATGACACCAACGCCGCCGAGCAGATTAATGTGGCCCAAGCAAGCCTGATCAACAACGTGGCCTTTTTGGATACCTGGACCTCGTTCCCTGCGCGTTCGGTCCGCGACGCCGCGGGTGAAGAGGATCCCACAACCCGCGCCAGCTTTGAGATGTCTGACTACGCGTTGCGGGTCAAGGTCAAGCCGCCCACCGATCTCAGTGCCGAAGCCGAATTCATGCTGATACCGCGGCATTCCGGCCAGCGGACCGTTGTGCTGGAGCTCTCGCGTTATCTCAAGCTGGCCGAAGCCAGAATGAACGGCACGCCGGTGGAGTTCATCCAGAATGAAGCCATCAGCGGCAGCGACCTGGCCCGGCGCGGAGATGATTTGATTGGCTTGGTCTTTCCCCAACCTCTGGTCAAAGACCAGCCGGTCAAATTGTCATTCAAATATTCCGGTCCGGTGATGTTTAACGCCGGAGGAGAGCTGATCTACGTGGGATCGCGCGGCACTTGGTATCCCAATCCTGGTCCGGCCTTCAGCAGATTCGATATCACGTTTGAATGTCCGAATGACTGGTCTGTGGTGGCCACCGGCAAGCAGGTTTCCAGCGCCGTGAGCGGCGGTATGCGCACCAGTCGCTTCATTACCGATAAGCCCATTGGGCGCGCGGGCTTTAACCTGGGAAAATTCGTGACCGCATCGTCCATCGGTGGCAACGTCAGCATTCACGCCTACGGCGCCAGGAACGTGGAGCAGTCACTGGCCGGGGCCGAGGCGCGCGTGGGCAAAAAGCCTGATCCGGCAAGAGAAGCTCAGCAAATTGCCGACCAGGCCGCCACCACGGTGGAATTTCTCTCCGCTGAACTTGATCCCTTTCCCTATTCGAACCTTGAGATCACGCAGCTTCCCGGCCTGCTGAGCCAGTCCTGGCCCGGCCTGATCTATCTCTCCAGCACCGCTTTTTTGTCGCCCGACGAGCGCCGCGCTCTGGGCGTGCGCGATCCTTATCTTGAGCTGCTGCTGAGCCGGCTCATGCTGTCCCATGAGACGGCGCACCAGTGGTGGGGTGACGCGGTGGATTGGGTCAGCTATCGCGACGAATGGATCGTGGAGGCGCTGGCCAACTACTGCGCGCTCATCATGCTGGAAAAGAACCATCCCGGCGACATGAAGACCGCGCTCAACTATTATCGCGGTGAATTGCTGCGCGAAACCAAAAACGGCATCGTCGCCGATGCCGGCGCGGTCACGCTGGGCCGCCGCCTGGCCTCTTCAAAATTTCCTGACGCCTATGAGCGCGTCCTGTATGGCCGCGGCACCTGGCTGGTCCACATGCTTCGCACCATGTTGCTTGAAGCCGGCAATGAAGAGACGGACGCTCTTTTTTTCTCCGCGCTGAAAGGGCTGCTGGCCCGAGCTCCCAACCATAAGGTCTCCACGCGCGACCTGCAGCGCGCTTTTGAGCAGATCATGCCGGATGCGCTCAAGTATGAAGGCAGAAAGTCGCTCGACTGGTTCTTTGATAGCTGGGTCAACGGCGACTCCATTCCCCAGTTCTCTCTTCAGAATGTCCGTATGGCGGCCGCCGCCGGCAAAGTCAAAATCACAGGCTCGGTGCACCAGGACCACGCCGCCAAAGACATGGTGACCGCCATCCCCATCTATGCGGTGGATGCCCAGGGCAATTCGCGCTTCCTGGCCTTCGTCTTCGCCGATGACTCCAAGACTGAGTTCACGCTGACCGCGCCCGCGGGGATCAAACAGGTATTGCTTGATCCTGAAGACACGTTGCTGCGAAGGTAGGACCGCCCCTCTTCCCCGTTCTAACTAGGATTTCAAAGGATTTCTAGGGGTCTATCCCAGGGGATTGCAGCTTCACTCGTCAATTTTGGCAGTTCCGGCGATGTTGGCAATCCTGAACGCTACCCCCTCCCCATTCATCCCACTCCATCCCAATTTGGCGTAGGTTTGACCCATGTGGGTACTGATTGGCTGCGGTCGAATCGGCGTTGGTTCGGCTAAAGGCCAAAAGCTAAGAGCTGAAGGCCCAGTTGCTAGTTGCCAATTGCTAGCTGCTAATTTGTCAAAGACCGAATCACTTTCCACCCCTCAGGGCTGACTCATGTTAGCTCGATTCATCGCAACAATCACGCGCGAACTAGTTCACCAGCATAGGTCATTGCCCTCTGCGACCCTCTGCCTGCACTTGGTTCATGTCCGAACGGCCGAGCCAAGAGAAGAAGTAATCTCTTTTCTCTGCCAAAAGGAACCCTCTGCTTGAAATGCGGCGATGTCCAGTTGCCATCCCGAACCGAAGCACGCCGTGAACCCCGCAGCATTCAGTGGCTGGGGTGCGCAGGTGAGGGATCTGCTCTGCTGCTGCCAGGGGAATACGATACCGTGAGCAAAACCAGCGAAGCAGAATCTAGTGCCCGGGTCAACACTTAGGCATCCTTCGCAGCCCAAATTCGTTTTGAACAGAAGTTTCTCGAGAGATGCTTGACAGTGTGATAACTTTAGTTATATGTTTAGGCATAACTTATGCCTCCTGATGAATACATTAAGGCTTTTGATAAAGCGGTTGCTGATCTGGCAGATCGTGTTCAGCGGCGCGATCTTCTCAATGCCGAAATTGCCGGACTTAAAGAGACCGTTCGAGTTCTTCAATCTCGCGTAACTTTGACACGGGAGAAACAGCAGCAAGTAGCGCAGTTGCTTGCCCTGTTGGACTATGCTACTCCGAACTTGGCTGACTCCATACGCTCCCTGCTTTTGCGAGTTCACCCTCAGGAGTTGACCGCAATTGAAGTACGAAATGCGCTGGAAGAATCGGGGTTTAATTTCGATGATTTCTCTAACCCACTCTCCGCATGTCATGCAGCGTTGAAAAGAATGCAAGCCGACGGCGAGATTGAAATCGGCACCCCCAAAAACGGAAAAACTTCCTATCGCCAAACCTTGCAGTTTACTCCCACACCTTCGCCCACTCCTGGGTTCTTGGAATTGCTTATCGGTATGTACGAACCCAAAGCGGAGAGGACAGAACCTCGCAACCCTATCATTGCAAGAACTCGCCCGAGAACTCTGCCACCGCTTGTTCCGCCAGTTGGGTCTCACACGGATAAGAAGAAGTGACTCTAGATGTTCAATAAACGAAAGGGGGGACGCTATGAGAGGGCCACCAATGAATGAATAACTGCAGGGCATTCAGGAACGCGAATTCTTGAATGCCCTGTCCTATGGCCTCGCCCATGTGCATGTGGTCACCCCTTTCGTAAAGGGGTTGATTGAGGGTTGGAACCCCTCCGGGGCCACCAAGTAGCAAAGCTCTGTCGCCAACGCGAACTGGCGAACAGGGCAACCAACATCGCGGGGCTAGCAGCAATGCCGATCTCAGTCTCATTATGGCTTTGCCCTACCGGAAAGACAAGACCTCGCATTCGAGCTCCTTGCCCTTTTCTCACCCCCTATGGCAGCATTCTCCCTTTGCATTCTCGGAGGCACATGCCCAAGACCATCCTCTTCTCGTTCCTTCTGTTCTCAACGTTCGCTCCAGCGCAATCGCAACCCGCATCACCCAGCACCCCGCAAAAACACAAGCTCCCGGCCACGCCCAAGACCGTCGCCTGGGGTTATTACGACGCTGCTGCGCCCCCGGTCCTGCGCATTCATTCCGGCGATACGGTGGAGTTTGACACTCTTATCACCAACAGTCCCACCGGCCTGGAGAAGGCCGGCGTGCCGCCAGACCAGGTGCAGCAGAACCTTCGTGATATCTATAAGGAAGTAACCAACAAAGGGCCTGGCGGCCACATTCTGAACGGGCCGGTCTATATAGAAGAGGCTGAACCGGGCGACACGCTGGAAGTCCGCATTCAAAAGATCGACCTGGCCATTGCCTACGCCTACAACGCCTTTGGCCCCACACGCGGCTTTCTGCCGGAAGACTTTCCTTATCGCAAGATGAAGATCATCCCGCTTGACCGCGAGCGCATGGTCGCCAGATTCTCTCCCGGGATTGAGATTCCGCTGCACCCGTTTTTCGGCAGCATGGGGGTTGCGCCGCCGGAAGCCTATGGCAAGGTTGACAGCGCGCCTCCAAGCCTCCATGCCGGCAACATGGATAACAAAGAGCTGGTTGCGGGAACCACGCTGTTCCTCCCCGTGTACGCGCGTGGCGCGCTCTTTGAGGTCGGCGACGGACACGCCGGCCAGGGCAACGGCGAAGTCGACATCACTGCCATGGAAACTTCTCTGGTCGGCACGCTCCAGTTTGTCGTGCGTAAAGGGACGAACCAGAAATATCCGCGCGCGGAGACGCCGACGCATTACATCAGCATGGGTTTTCATCAGGAGCTGTATGAGGCCACCCGCATCGCCGTGCGCGAGATGATTGATTTTCTTGTGAGCGAAAAACATCTCAGCCGTGACGATGCTTACATGCTGACCAGCGTGGCCGGCGATGTGGACATCACCGAACTGGTCGACGGCAACAAGGGCGTACACGTGATGATGCCCAAGTCGATCTTCGTGAAGTAGACGCATGCGGCGCGTCCTCATTCTCGGCCGTGGCGGGGCCGGCAAATCAACTCTGGCGCGGCGGCTGGGTGACGTCACGGGACTGCCAGTGGTAGAGCTGGACAAAGTCTTCTGGCGGCCAGGCCTTCTTCCTACACCTCGCGATAAGTGGGTTCAGCTGCAGCAGAAGCTCATTCGTGAAGAAAAATGGATCATGGATGGCGACCTCGGCCCCTATGATTCGGTCGAGGAGCGGCTGCGGGTGGCGGACACGATTGTCCTCCTGGATTTTTCGTTGCTACGCTGCGCCTGGCGGGCACTCCGCCGATCGCGCGAAGGCTCCGGCTTCTGGCGCTGGGTGTGGGCTTGGCGCCGTCGCAGTAGGCCCATTCTGCTGCGCGCGATCGCTCTCCACGCGCCGCAGGCCCGCCTCCACATACTGCGTGGACCCAAGGCGGTCAGCCGGTTTATCGCTGGCGCAACGCGCGAAATGCGGAGCCCAAGCTGACCCGTTCCCGTGTCCCTGCTTTGAGTTGTCCCGGCCACGTGCAACGAAATTGTCCCAGGCGCACTACGGTGCGGCCTTCTTCTTTACAATGGATTCACCGGGCAACGCCCCGTGAGGTGAAATTTGTGAGATTGCTCATCCGATGGCTCATCAACGCCCTGTCCCTGTTAATTGTGGCCCACTTTGTGCCCGGATTCGAGCTGCACGGCATCGTCCACGCTCTCATTGCCGCGGTAGTCTTCGGCTTCGTGAACTCCACGCTCGGCTTGATCCTGAGGGTCTTGACCTTCCCTCTGACCATTGTTACGTTCGGCCTGTTTCTGATCGTGATCAACGCCATCATGCTGAAGATGGCGGCATCGGTCACGCCGGGATTTGCGGTGACCACCTGGACCGCGGCCCTCATTGGCGCCATTCTATTGACGCTTATCTCTTCGTTTCTGCACTGGCTGGTGCGCGATGACCGGCCCAGAACACGCGTCGACTAAAGTAGTTCCAGAGTTGCTGTATCTCTTCACAGGGTGAAGCAGGCATTTATGCCTGCGATGTCAGCCCCCGCAACTTCTTTGCAACTTTTTCCGCATCATTCTCCTGGAACAGCCGGATGCCGGCGATTCCCGCCGCTCCTGCCTTGATGCACAGGCGGGCATTCTCCAGGGTGATTCCACCCAGCGCAAACACGGGCATGTTCGAAGCCGGAGAGTCCGCGCGCCGGCAGATCTGTTGTAACTGATCCAGCCCGTGGGGGCTGGCGGTTCCGCATTTCTCGAATATCGGACCGAACACAGCGAAATCAGCGCCATGAGCTTCTGCGCAGGAGATTTCCGCTTCGGAATGCGCAGAGACGCCGATGACCGGAGCCTTGATGATCGGCGCCCCGGGGTTAACGCGCTCAAAACCGGCGCGGGCAAAGATGGCGCGAACCTCACTGGCGGGGAGATCGTTGGCGGGCAGGTGCACGCCATGTGCGCCGCACGCCAGCGCAACGTCCGTACGCGAATTGATGAGCAGACGCGTATTCGAATTGCCCACTGCGGCAATCGCTTTGCGCGCCAGTTCTTCCAGAGCGCGAATGCTCAAGTCTTTTTCCCGGAGCTGTATGTAATCCACCCCCGCCGCGGCACACTCAGCAATTTTCGATAGCAGCCGGCGCTCCCGCTCTCGCCTGTCGCCGGGGAACTGGCTGCGGTCAGTGATGTAATAGAGCTGCAAGGGCATGCGCCAGCATTGTAATTCGCGGTGCGTCCCGGCCGCGGCAAGGCAACTTGTGTGGCGGAAATCACCTCTCTTAAGAGTGCCCCTGTCGTTGCAACTCATCTGGCTGCTCGTGCTGGCGATTCCTGTGGCCGCCATCTCCTGGGCCATCACGCATGAGGAGATATTCCGCGAGCCGCGCGAATATTGCGCGCAGCAAAGCGAGAGCCATCCCTGGTACGCCGGCCGCAAGTTCTATTTCATTTTCACCTGTGAGTATTGCTTCAGCCACTACGTCACCATTTTCTTCCTCCTGATCACGCGCTACAAGCTGCTGTATGACGACTGGCGCGGCTACCTCGTGAGCGGCTTCGCCCTGGTATGGGTCGCCAACCAGTACATGAGCATTTACGCGCACTTACGGCTCGATATCCGCAAAGACCGCATAGAGATCAAGCACGTGGAAAAGCAAGTAGAGAAAGTGGAGAAGCAAGTGGAAGAGATGGA
>Ga0137395_10000738_pt1 | contig 14287 bp, 7 predicted proteins | sample czobulk216metaG_FD_108283 | JGI IMG/M metagenome (GOLD analysis project Ga0137395, IMG submission 108283) | Vadose zone soil microbial communities from Angelo Coast Range Reserve, California, USA - czobulk2.16 metaG | ecosystem: Environmental > Terrestrial > Soil > Vadose zone | place: USA...
ATTGATCCCATCGACCCCAGGAACATGTTTGTAGCCGCGTGGAATGCGCAGCTTCCCTCGAGTGATGGCGACCTCTTCCGCAGCAAAGACGCCGGCAAGACCTGGGAGATTGTCGCCGATCTCCATGGCAAATCTCTCCGCGCGCTGAGCATGGCGGCCACGAATCAGAAAACCCTGGTGGCGGGTGCGCTGGATGGAATCTACCGCAGCCACGATGGTGGCCACGCCTGGGAGCGCATCTCGCCGGAGAACCACGCCGAGATCAAAAACATTGAATCGATTGCCATCGATCCCGTCAATCCCGATGTGATTTATGCCGGCACATGGCATTTGCCGTGGAAGACCGAGGACGGCGGCAAGACCTGGCACAGCATCAAGAAGGGCGTGATTGACGATTCTGACGTATTTTCCATCGTCATCGATCAGGCACAGCCGGCCAATATGTTCATCAGCGCCTGTTCAGGGATTTATCGCAGCGAATCGGCTGGAGAGCTGTTCCGCAAAATCCAGGGCATTCCGTATTCCGCGCGCCGTACGCGTATGCTGCAGATGGACCCTTCCGATCACAACGTGGTCTACGCCGGGACTACCGAGGGCTTGTGGAAGACCACCGATTCGGGCGTGACATGGAAGCGCATGAGCAACGCCAACGTCGTGATTAATGATGTGCTGGTCGATCCGCGCCGGCCGTCGCACGTTTTGCTGGCGACCGACCGCAGCGGCGTTCTTGTCAGTGACGATGGCGGCGTGACGTTTGCCGCTTCCAATCGCGGCTTTACCCACCGCCAGGCCGCGGCCCTGCTGGTGGACCGCAACGACAGTTCCTTGCTCTACGCCGGCCTGCTCAGCGATAAAGAATTTGGCGGCGTGTTCGTTTCTCGCGATGCCGGCCAGAGCTGGAAACAGACGAGCGATGGCCTGGATGGCCGCGATGTTTTCGTGCTTCGCCAGGCCAATGACAACTCGATTGTTGCGGGAACAGACCACGGAATCTTCGCGCTTAAGCCAAATGCTGCGCGGTGGCTGTTGCGAAGCCCTGTCACGCCGGTCAAAAGGGAAGGCATGGCCACAAAGAAAAATCCGGTCCACCCGAGCGCACCCAATGAAATGGACACGCGCATCAGCGTTTTGGAGCTGACTGGCAGCCGATGGTTTGCCGCAACCGCAACGGCTCTGTTCGTCAGTCCCGATTTCGGCGAGACCTGGCGCAAGGAAACACTGCCCGGCGTTGCTGCCCCTGTGAGCATCGGCGTTGCCGGCAAGATGGTGGCGATTGCCGGCCGCAATGCCGTGGCCGTCTCGGTCAACGGCGGAGAAAGCTGGCTGCCCACGCAGCCGCTGGGCGCTGAGTTCGTCATCAACTCGGTAGCGGTGAACATTACCGGCGATATCTGGCTTGCCACACGCAGCGGCCTTTTCCGCAGCACTGATGCGGGCGATTCCTGGAAGCGCATCACCACGCTGCGACTCGCAAACATCGTCGCCGTCCAATTCGATGAAGAAAATCACCGCATGCTCGTGGTCAGCGGGGCCTCCAGCAACATCTTTGAGTCGAGTGACAACGGACGAACATGGAACGCGATCACAACCGGCTGGCCTCTGCGCAACCTCCAGATTGCCCATGGCCGGCTACTGGGCACAACGGCATTTGATGGTGTCGTTGTCCAGCCTGAGGTCACTGCCGCCGTCGAGAACGTTGCCGCCACTGGAACACGATAAAGAAACAGCTACTCTCAATGCGGTAAAAACTACACGTCCAAGGTCTTTCACCTACTTCTAAAGTATAGAAAAGACAGATGTTTAATTGGCAGCAGCCTTGCATTCCTTATATTCAGCGGTGCCCCCCACACCGCTGGGGTCAGTTATGAAAGGATTCTGTTCCAAGAACATCCTGCTCTTAGCGCTGCTGGTTCTAGCGGGACTGGCGACCGGCTGCACCGTGGGCTCACAACCGCCTGCCTCCGTTGCCGCCGACAACTCCGGCTCAAAGCAGTTGCCGCCGTTCACTGAAGGCAAACCGCTGGTGGTGCCGGCGAATACAGCTATTTACGTTCGCCTGCAGCAGTCCATTTCCAGCGCCACTGCCCAGCCCGGCCAGAATTTCTCCGCCGTGCTGGATGAACCTTTGGTCGTGGACGGACAAACGCTCGCCCCACAAGGGACCGCCGTGACCGGCAAAGTTGTTGCCGCGCGCGAATCCGGACATCTGCATCACGCCGGCTACCTGCGCATTACACTCTCATCCATGGCGCTGAACGGCAAGACCGTGCCGCTTGAAACCAATAGCATGTTCGTCAGCGGCGGCAGTTACAAGAAGCGCAACCTCGCCTTCATTGGCGGCGGCGCCGGCGGAGGCGCGTTGCTTGGCGCCCTGGTTGGCGGCGGGAAAGGCGCGGTGGTCGGCTCGGCCATTGGCGCGGCTGGCGGCACAACTGCTGCTTACGCTACCGGCAAGAAAGAAGTGGGATTTGTGGCGGAACGCAGGCTAGGTTTCCGTCTGACCCAGCCGGTCAACATCAGCTAGGTCTTGATTGGGATTAAGGTAAAAAGGAGCTGCCGATCGCGGCTCCTTTATTTTTTGTGACGATGCATGTGTTTTTATGACGAATGCCTTGCGCAACACTAATCTGTTTTCTGCTAAATTTTTAGCCCTCAGACCTGCCGAGCGTCAGCGCAAATTGCGCCCGATTCCGCCGCTGCGGTTTGTCGGGCATCAGCGGTTTGTCGGGGGCATCATCGTCCTCAAATAGCGGGTCCGCGCCGTCTGGCAGGTTCCTGAAATCGCGGATTTAAAGGAAATAGCGCGGCCAATCAGCAATTGCTAACAGCACAAATTGATGTTATTTTGGACATGACAATTCAATCTGGCCGTTTTGTCCCCGCATACGGTCCGTTGTCCACTCCTCAGTAGCTCAATGGCAGAGCATCCGGCTGTTAACCGGAGGGTTGTAGGTTCGAGTCCTACCTGAGGAGCCAATCCTTTTCAGGGACTTACGATCAATCTTTTCTCAAAGCGACATTTACTCTGGGGATTTCTCTAAGGAGTCCGTCTCCTTTTGGTGCTTCTACCCTCACCGGCGAGTGTTCATATTCTGTCTATTTGAGGCTATTGCTTTCACGCGCGCGCGAGGGAGAGCTACTAAACGACTGTTTTAGTACCGCCGCAGCCTGAAGGCAGAGGGCATCGGAGCCATGATCGTGGCGCGGCTATTACGGTTATGCGGTGGCAATTCTTTATACGTTATCATTCGATTGGGCCAGGTTCATGGGTGCCTGCTGGTTCCGTTTTGGGACGCCTGGAGTCTCTGTATTGACACCGGCCGCGCTATCCGGATGACAACATATGAGGTTAAGGTCGAAGCGGACAGTTTGCTTATCGACCATCGAAGTCACGTGCGTGCTATGAGTGTAGCTAAGTTCCGGCATCGGATTGAAATGTACAAGGCAAAAAGTTGCAACATAGTGCGTTCTAATCCATACTCTTTACTCAAAAAAAAATTGTTACTATATTTTCTCTTGACAAGCGGAATGCAGAAGTATACCGTCCCGCATATTCTGTTGCCCAATCTTTGAGGAGATCCGGCCCGTATCTAGCCGGTGCTATTAAATAAAAAATTTTCACCCGGCCCCTATCTTGTTTACAGAGAGGGAAGTCAGATGGCGAACTCTGCCCGCTCCTTGTCGTTCGGTGTTCATGGGATTTTTGTAGTTCTGCTAGCGCTGCTTGGGACGCCATGCTTCGCGGGGACTTTCACGGCCTTCGGCCCGCAGACCTACGTTCGCGGCACTGGCGCTCCAGTGACGGTGACGAATACCTTCACCGTGCTGAATCCCAATACGCAGTACACGCTGCGCGTGCATAACGGAGGACTGGTTGATGCCCCGACCGATTTTGTTTCCAGCACCGTAATCACGGTGAACGGAACAGTGATTGTCGCTCCGAATGATCTGAACCAAAACGTAACTGAAGTCGACAAGCCGGTCACGCTGCTGGTCTCGAATCAAATTGACGTGCAGGTGCGAGGAGCGCCCGGCGGAAGGATAGCCATCGACGTTATTGGCATTGATAACGACCCGCCAGTGATTACCGCGGTGGCCAGCCCGGCAGCGAATGCTGCCAGGTGGAACAATTCCGCCGTGACTGTGGCCTTCGCTTGCAGCGACGCAACTTCAGGGGTAGCCATCTGTCCCGCGCCGGTGACAGTGGGCACAGAAGGGGCGGCGCAGGTGATTACCGGCCAGGCAGTGGACAGAGCCGGCAACACGGCCAGCGCCAGCGTTACGCTGAACATTGACGGGACGGCGCCATTCATTTCCGCTGCATCCAGCCCCGCACCCAACGCCGCCGGCTGGAACAACACGGATGTTACGTTAACTTTTACATGCTTTGATGGTCTCTCCGGAGTGGTGTTGTGCCCCGGTACTGAACTGGTCAACACTGAGGGTGGAGGGCAATCGATCACGCAGTCTGTTGCCGATGTGGCTGGAAATTCGGCTTCGGCCACGGCAATGATCAGGCTGGACAAGACACCGCCTGTGGTGACGATAACTTCGCCGACGGCCGGAGCCGTGTTGAGCACATCCACCATCACCGTAAAAGGTACGGTGACGGACGCGCTCTCGGGCGTAACCACAGTCAACTGCGGCGGCTCGATGGCAACGTTGTCCGGGTCCACGTTTAGCTGCTCGCAATCACTGGTTCCGGGCACCAATTCCATCCAGGTACAGGCGTCGGACGCCGCAGGGAATTCCTCTTCTGCAACCACATCCGTCGCATTCGTGAAGCCGCCGCAGATCACCATTACGTCTCCGGTAAATTCAGCGCTGTTCAACCAGAGCCCAATCAATGTGACGGGAACGGTAGTGGATCCGGCAGCGCACGTATTGGTCAACGGAATCGCGGCCCCGGTCAGCGGAAGCAGTTTCCTGGCGACGGTTCCGGTTCAGGAAGGCATCAGCACGATCACGGCTGTGGTCACCAACGCCGATAGCTCAACCGATACGGCCAGCGTGCAGGTGAACCTGGATACAACTCCGCCGCATGTGGCGATCTATGCGCCATTGGAGGGCTCCGTTACTCCGGACGCGAGTGTGACGGTGACCGGCCTGGTGAATGACATTGTGGTGGGCACAGTAAATCCGCAACAGGCAACGGTGAAAGTCAACGGGGTTGCGGCCCAGGTCGCTAATCGCAGTTTCACTGTTTCCAATATCCCGCTGGTAGTGGGGCCGAACCTGATCCATGCAACCGCCGTGGATGCCGCGGGAAACCAGGCGACAGCAACTGTGACCGTGGTGCGCCAGGCTGCAGGCAAGCCGGCGGTAAGAGTTTTCTCCGGCAATAACCAGACAGGGCCGATTGGCTCCGCACTGGCACAGCCGCTGGTTGCGCAGGTGCTGAACGCATTTGGACAACCGGTGGCGAATGTGCCGGTCATTTTCCGGGTCACCGCCCAGGATGGCACTTTGGGACCGGCGCAGCCTGGACTCAGTGACATCGCCGTGAATACGGATGCTCAAGGGCAGGCTTCAGTGCAGTTCATGCTGGGCACACATGCCGGCGCGGGAAACAATCTGGTGGAAGCGTCAGCCACCGGAGTGACCGCCACCGCCGTGTTCAGCGCGTCCGCCGTTTCAACCGGGGCCACGCTGGTCAACGTTGACTCCGGTAACAATCAGTTTGGTGTGGTCGGCCAGTCACTGCCGCTTCCGTTCATCGCCGTGGTCACGGACGCAGGCCACAACCGCATCCCCGGAGTGCCCGTCACGTTCACGGTGAAGCAGGGCGGAGGAAATATCAACGGTCAGCCTTCCGTGACTTTGAATTCCGACGGCGATGGCCGCGTGGAGGCGGTGCTCACGCTGGGACCGGATGCGGGCGTGAACAACAACCTTCTGGAGACGACATTTCCGGGAAACACCGGCTTCCCCGCGGCCTTTACGGCCACCGGACGAACGCAGGGACCGGCGGCCGCAACCGCGATTTCCGGCGTAGTGCTGGACAACAGCAACCACGCAATTCCCGGCGTAACTATGCGGCTGTTCCAACTGAATCAAGGACCAAGCGGCAACCTTCCGCAGCAGGTGGGAACGCCGGTGCTGACCGATGGTGAAGGCCAGTTCACGATCCAGCCGGCGCCGGTGGGTGTTTTCAAACTCATGGCCGACGGCGGCACGGCGACGCGTCCAGGTGTGTGGCCCACGCTGGAGTATGACATCATCACCACTCCAGGGCAGAACAACACAGTCGGGTCTCCCATTTACCTGCCGCAGTTGAATCCGGACAACAAGCTCTGCGTCACTCCCTCCACCGGAGGCACGCTTACGGTTCCGCAGGTGCCGGGCTTTTCATTGACCATCGCTCCCGGCTCTGCCACCTTCCCCGGCGGTTCGCACACGGGATGCGTGACTGTCACTCCAGTCAACATGGACAAAGTCCCCATGGTCCCGGGTTTCGGTCAGCAGCCGCGTTTCGTTGTCACCATCCAGCCAGTGGGGACCATGTTCAATCCTCCGGCGGCTATGACCATACCGAACGTGGACGGTCTGGCGCCACGGGCGGTGACCGAAATGTATTCCTACGACCACGATCTGGCATCTTTCGTGGCGATCGGCACGGCCACTGTCAGCGATGACGGCTCTGTCATCAAGTCAGATCCCGGAGTGGGAGTGCTGAAGGCAGGCTGGCACTGCGGTGGTAACCCCAACACTACGGGAAGCGCTGGAACATGTCCCACCTGCAATAAATGCTCAGGCAGCAGTTGCGTTGCCGACGATTCACTGCCATACGATGACGGAAAGTTCTGCACGTCCTGCGATGGCCGCAACGTGGGCCCTGATTGCTGCAAGGGCGGGAAAGGGTTCTCACTCCCCATCCCTGAGCAGGACGTGGCCGGCGTTACGCTGCAGGAATGGAACTTTACCGAACTGGCCAAAATCATCTCAACCGGCGTAGCGGTATTCGAATACGTTCCCGGATGTCATGCTTCCACTCCGGAGTTTACCGGTGCGATCAAGCTTGGCGCTGTAAAGCAATGCTGTGAAGAGAAGAAAGATTTTGAAAATGCTTCCAAACTCAGCGGCAGCCTCAGTTTCAGGGCCGTGGGTGTGGAATGCCTGGTGCCTCAGCTCTCTGTCAACTTTCTCGGCTTGGTCAAGTTGGGAGTCTCTGTCGGCCTCTCTCTCGGCGGAGAGTTTAGCGGCAGCGGAATCCAGGGGGGATGCGCTGACTGCGGATGGTCGGTGGACGGTAAGCTCGGCCTCACCGCCACCGGTAAAGCCATATTTATCACTGCCATCGATCCTAGTTTCCTTCGCTTCGAAGGAGGTATCAAAGGCGACGGCACCGGCCAGGCATCCTGCAATTGCAGCGGCTGCGGAAATTTTAAAGCTTGCCTGGGACCGATAAGCGTTTTTGGCACGGCAATATTGGCAAATTTCATCAGCAAGGGCGGAGAGGTAGTTATTCCAGGAACGCAGATTTGTACCCATTGATTGCTGATGCAGAAAATATAGTCGAACCCGAGGATTTGTATGAACCGTTTACTAACGCAAATGCCCGCCGTACTTAGGAACTCCAGGCTAGTGATAACGGCTTTGGCTGTGGGGTTACTCCTGGCCTTGGCTGGTTCAGCCGCGGAGACCCCGCACACCATCAAGATCGAGCTTTACCCTGAAGGCCAGCACACCAATCCGGCGGTCTTGTACGTTACCGGGGAACGCTATGAGGGCAATCCGCTGATTCACATGCCGCCGGATTCGAGCACTTCTTCGCCTGAAATGCAGTTTCTGGGACAGGTCATTTTCACTAATGCCAACAGTTCTCTGGATGATGTGCTGCGTATGTGGGACCCCAGGGACCGCGACACGATCCGCAAGGTCGCGTCCGACCCTTCCCTCTTTGAAGGGAATCGTAATTTCTATCGCAGTATTACCTCGTCCCGCCTGCTGGCCAGGGTTTCTTACGGGACATACGACATATTCTTCGTACAACACATTACTCAGAACAGGACCGTAGTCAAAGACTATCCCGTAACTCACGTGAATGGTGCGCTCATGAATACCAACGCCCTGCAGAGCGATCCGGTATTCGTCTATCTGAGCACCCGGTATGCGCAGGTTCTGCAACAAGGTCTGCAGTAAATTGCACTGCAGCAGGGCCGAGTATGGAGGATGCCGAATCGAATGCTCCGTTCAAGGAGAGGTGAGAGAAATGATTTCGAGATCGTGGCGTAGTAAACCCGCCCAACTTGTCAGTAAGGCGCTGTTTCTCGTGCTTTGGCTAACCCTTCCTCTCGCCGCTCAACTGAATGAGAACTGCGTCGTCAGCGTGTTGAACCGGAACGTTTCGGTCGCCCCTGACGGGACCTGGGTGCTTCCCAATATTCCGGCCAACTTTGGCCAGGTGCGGGCGCGAGCCACCTGCGTGGAAAATGGAGTGACAAGATCCGGGCAGTCGGACCTTTTCACCATCCCCGCGAACGGTTCGATCAACGTGCCCCGCATCGTGCTTGGAGCCACCACGCCCATTCCCACCGGCCTGAGCATCAACACCCCCATCACTACATTAACTACCGCCGGCGCGGTCACCCAATTGAACGTGACTGCCACTTTTGCGGACGGAACCGGTGCGGACGTGACCGCCTCAGCCACGGGCACGGCCTATACCATCAGCAATCCGTTTATCGCCACCATAACGCCCGATGGCTTAGCTACCGCCGTCCATACCGGGACCGTGGTGGTGCAGGCGACGAATGAGGGCACCTCAGCCCTGTTCACGATTCATGTTCTGTTTGGCGGAGGAATCGATTCCGACGGCGATGGCATTCCCGACGATTACGAGATTGCCCACGGCCTGAATCCCAACGATCCTACGGACGCGCAGGCTGATCCTGACCACGACGGTTTGACCAATTTACAGGAATTCCGGCTTGGCACCGATCCCCACAACCCTGACACTGACGGCGATGGGTTGAGTGATGGCGACGAAGTAAACATTTATCACACCAATCCGCTGGTGGCAGACACGGACGGCGACGGAATCCCAGACGGCGTGGAGATCGCCACCGGGACAGATCCTCTGAATCCGCTCAGCTTTGACCTGGGCAAGGCCGTACAAACACTCGAAGTCAAGCCGGGCGCATTCGTGCTGGTGGTCAATACCATCATCGGCCAGGCTTCAAAGCAGTTGTCAGTGCTTGGTCACCTGATTGACGGCAAGACAACCATCGACCTCACCTCGACCCAGAAGGGGACAAACTACTCTTCAAGCAATCTTTCCGTCTGCACGTTTGGCGCGCCCGACGGTACGGTTTTTGCTGGATCCAACGGCGCCTGCACCATTACGGTGAGCAATCACGGACACAGCGCTACGACCGCTGGCGCTGTACAGAGCTTCTCGCCCACAGCCGTATCTTTCCTGCCGGTTCCCGGCTTTGCCAATTCCGTGGCCGTATCCGGCGATTTCGCGTTCGTGGCTGCCGGTGGAGCAGGGCTGCAGATTGTCAACCTCTCTCCGGACCGCAGCGCCCCGGCCATCGCTGCCACGCTCACAATCCCAGGAAACGCCAACGATGTGGCGGTAGCCGGGAATATGGCCTATCTGGCCATGGGTTCGGGCGGCCTGGCCGTGGTGGATGTGACCAATCCGCTTACGCCAAAACTTTTGGGGACGATCAATACTGCCGGCAATGCCCTGGATGTGGCTCCGCGCGGCGCCACCGCTTTTGTGGCCAACGGCAACAGCCTTGTTCTGGTGAATGTCGCAAATCCAGCGGCCATGTCGATTATCAGCTCCTTGCCGCTTCCCGGGACTATATGGGGAGTTGACGTTGATACAGACCAGCATCTGGCGGCGGTAGCTGCCGGTGGGGCCGGTCTCTTCATCGTTGACATAACCAATCCCGCGGCGCCGGCCGTGCGTGGCAGCGTAAGCACCGGTGACGCGCGCGATGCCGTGATTCATGGCAGCTTTGTGCTGGTGGCCGACCACGCCAACAGCATGACTTCCGTGAGCATTGCTAACCCGGCAGCTCCGGCGGTGGTTTCCAACACGCCGCTGAGCCTGGGCGGACGGCTCAATGACATCGCGATCTCGGGCAACTTTGCCCTGGGCGCGGACGTGTTCTTCGTCAACGGAATTCCTATAGTCGATATCACCAACCCCGGGAACTTGCTGCCGCGCGCCATTCTCAACTTCACCGCGCGCGACGACAACGCCATGGGCATCGCGGTGGACGCGAACTACGCCTACCTCGCCACCGAACACAATAACCTGGACAAGGGCGGAGCGTTTGGCGATAGCCGCATCTACATTGGCCAGTATCTGCAAGTGGTGGATGACAAGGGAATTCCTCCCACCGCAAGCATCACCTCGCCGGCCCCGGGCACCAGCTTCATCGTCGGCACGCCCATCAAGGTACAGGTGACGGCTACGGACGATGTTCGCGTGGCCGCGGTCAATTTCCTGGTCAACGGCAGCATCGCGTTCACCGCAACAGCGCGGCCTTATGAGTTCACCTTCACCGCGCCGCAAACCCTGGGAACTTTGACGCTGGGCGCCAACGCCGTGGATCTGGGCGGCAACATCGGCACAGCGCAAGACGTGCAGGTCATTGTTATTCCTGATCCGGGTACAACGGTGACGGGAAGGGTGATTGACGTGAATCAGTTGCCCGTCCCCGGCGCGGCAGTAAACGTGGATGCACAACACGCGACCACGACAAGCATCGACGGCACATTCTCAATTCCCAATGTTCCCACCGTCAACGGAAATATCGTTGTCCATGCCAGCGCGGTGGTGAATGGGATCAACCTGGTCGGTTCCTCAGCGGGCTTCCCGCCGGTACCGGCGGGCACCACCAACGTGGGTGACATTGTCCTGCGCGTAGGCGGTAAGCTGATTGTGGCGCAACGCGACGCAGGCACAGTCCAGTTCCTGAAGACCAATCCGCTGTCGCTCGATTCAACGCTGAATATCGGTTCGGATGTAATCGATGTGGCCGTGAGTCCAGACGGAACCAGGGCCGCAGTTTCGAGCTTCTCCGCGCAGCGCGTTACGTTCATCGATCTCACTGCTCAACCGCCGGTGACAACGGGGTTCGTCAGCACGCCGATCGCCGCAGAAGCTGTGGCATTTACGCCTGACGGAAAATTCCTCGTGGTTACTGACGGTGGCGGCTCGACCCTCGTGGTCTCGATTGATGTCGCCGCGCAGAAGATCGCCAGCACAATCGCCCTTCCCGTTACCTCGCAAGGGGTCGCGGTAACGGTCAATAACAAAGTTCTGGTGAATGCTTTTGGTAACGGGGTTGTTGGAACACTCAACATTTCCCCGACCGGCATTCTCACAAACACTGGTACGGTTTCAGCGACCGGCTCCGGCCCGATCAATGTAGCGGCCAGTCCAAACGGCCATCTGGCGTTGGTTGCGGACTTCAATTCATCGAATCTGGGGATCCTGCGCATTGCTGCTGACGGCACGGTAACTGCCAACGGCGCGGTGCTGGCAGGTTTCTTCTCGCCTCAATCCATCAGTTTCCTGCCCAATGGCACGGGAGCTTATGTCCTGTCTAGCAACGCTCAGGTAGCCAGCGTAAGTATTGACGGTCTAGGTAATATTACCGACACCGGGGTGCGCATACCGGTAGGTTTTGTGCCTTCCTACTTCGGCGTACATCAAATCGCTGCGCTGCCGAGTTCGCTCCTGGTTGCGATCCACACCAGCTCCGGAGTAAGCCTCATCAACGCGACGACCAACGTAATCGACAGCAGCATTACGCTGCCGGGCAATGACGGCTCTGTAGGCGGCATTGCTGTAATTCCTTAAACCACTAACTCAGGGCGTTATGAAGTTGAAGCGCAAATGCGGAGGGCAAGAAATAAGGAAGGGAACTCATCGCGGCCTGTGCCTTGTGGGATTTGCCCTGGCGGGAATTGCGCTCCTCGCCCAGGCGCCAGCCCCGCACGCATCGCGCATCGGCCAGGAGCACGCAATTGCGCGGCACTTGGCTGACGATGAGGAGTTTCGCATCCCGCTGCTCGAGTTGATCGAGTACGGCAAGAAGGTGTTTTGCGCCAACTGGACTGACCAGGATGGCGCCGGCCGTCCGCTAACCAAAGGGACGGGTAAGCCCGTTTCCGATCCCACTGCCCCGCTCAAGGGACCGAGAGGGTGGAACCGCGTCTCCGGTCCGGACGCCAATTCATGCGCCGGATGCCACAATGCGCCTTACGGCATTCCCGGCGGCGGTGGCGACCTGGCAACCGGAGTTTTTGTTCTGGGCCAGCGTTTTGACTTCCTCACATTTGATTCTAAAGACAGCCTTCCCACGCGTGGCGCGGTGGACGAACGCGGCCGCCCGGTAACGCTGGAAAACGTGGCCAACTTCCGCTCTACCACAGGCATGTTTGGCGCCGGCTATCTGGAGATGATGGCGCGCGAGATCACTGAAGACCTGCAGACCATTCGCGACAGCATGACGCGGGGCGAGACCCGGCAACTGGTTTCCAAAGGCATCTCCTTCGGCGTGCTGACCCGCCGGCCCGATAATACCTGGGACGTTAGCGGTATTGTGGGACTCCCGCGCCTCAGCGTGATCGCTCCAACGCCGCAGACGCCTCCAAGTCTGGTGATTCGTCCGTGGCACCAGGCCGGCAACGTGGTTTCGCTGCGTGAATTCACCAACAACGCGTTCAACCAGCACCACGGCATGCAAAGCACAGAGCGTTTTGGAGTGGACCGCGACCCCGACGGCGATGGTGTGATGAATGAGCTCACGCGCGCCGATATCACCGCGGCCAGCGTCTTTCAGGCGGTCATGCAGGTGCCCGGACAGATGGTGCCCAACGATCCGGAAATCGAACAGGCCGTGGTCAACGGCGAGAAAGTGTTTTCCAGGGTCGGATGCGGATCATGCCATGTCCCTGCGCTGCCTTTGGGTCGCCGCAACTGGGTTTATACCGAACCAAATCCATTTAATCCGCCAACCAACCTGCGCGTGGGCCAGACCGAAATACTCAAAGTCGACCTGAATAATCCTTCGCTACCTCAGCCGCGTCTGAAGCCGGCCAGCCCTGATGCGCAGTGGCTCATGGTTCCTGCGTATACCGATTTCAAATTGCACGATATTACCGGCCCTTCCGATCCTTACTCTGAACCGCTGGACATGAATCAGACCGTGTGGGCGGACAAATTCACCGCCGGCAACCGCAAGTTCCTGACCAAACGCTTGTGGGGAAGCGCGAACAAGCCTCCGTACTTTCATCACGGCCTTTTTACGACGCTCAGAGCGTCGGTTCTGGCGCATGCCGGCGAGGCGCTGGCCTCGCGCAAGGCGTTTGAAGCTCTTTCTGATTACGACAAGGATTCGGTCATCGAATTCCTGAAATCTCTGCAAGTGCTGCCGCCCGGGACCAGAAGCTTGATTGTGGATGAGAATTTCAAACCAAAAGTCTGGACCAGCGGACGCCCGGCAACCGCTCCACCCGTCGCCAAAAGCGCGCCGATGCCGCGCTAGCCGCCCGGCGCTTCTCAGCAATTTCCTGAATGTGGTTTCGCTTCACGCGAGGGGGTTGCGTTCTGCGTCTTCCGCTCGCCCGCCGCGCCAATCCATGCGACCATATGAACATGCTGCATCGGTACGGCGTGGAGCACATGCCTTATACGCTGGAGGAAACGCACGTGATTCTGTTTGAGCCGGCCACCACGCTGAATACCGGCAACGTGCAAAACGAGCGCACGGTAGCAAATCTGCAGAGGATATGACCGGCCCGCGGAACTGCTTTTCCCTATGAAGAAAACAGTGGCGTTGATCACGTGGAGTGGTCTGCCTGAAGGCGCGGAGAGTGAACGCCTGCTGCTGCCGCATCTGAAGGCAGCCGATGTTGACGCGCAGATCGTAGACTGGTGCGCCAGCGGCGTCGACTTTCGCCAGTTCGATCTGGTGGTTCTGCGCTCGTGCTGGGATTATCACTTGCGCGGCGCCGAGTTTACAGAATGGCTGCGCCGCACCTCATCCGTGGTGCAGATATTGAACGATCCAGAGACCGTGCTGTGGAACCGGAATAAGTTTTATCTGCGAGAACTGGCGGCGATGGGGATTGAAATCGCGCCGACAATATTCGTCCCCGTCGGCGAAGCGATTGGCAAAGCAGAGCGGGCAAGAATCGAGGGTTGGCAGAAGGCCGTGGTGAAGCCGGCGGTGTCGGCCTCCGCGCATAATACGTGGCTGGCGGATGGTGCGGCGTTTCCCGCAGATGCCAAGTTGCAGAAGAAGATGCGGGGCGA
>Ga0137395_10000741_pt1 | contig 14268 bp, 21 predicted proteins | sample czobulk216metaG_FD_108283 | JGI IMG/M metagenome (GOLD analysis project Ga0137395, IMG submission 108283) | Vadose zone soil microbial communities from Angelo Coast Range Reserve, California, USA - czobulk2.16 metaG | ecosystem: Environmental > Terrestrial > Soil > Vadose zone | place: USA...
AGGATGTATCGGAAAAAGCAAAAAGCAAAAAGAATCGCTTCGTCCGGGATCGCGCCGGCAATCCAAAACAATTCGTATTCCTCAATAAAAGGCCATGAAGCCCATGGACCCCGATATCGCTGCATTGCTCAAAAATCCCGCGCTCACACCGAAGGAAGTTCGGCGAATACTGCGCTCCGGCAGAACCTCCACCGAGGCTGCAATCAAGGCCGGTGCGATCCCGTCGTTTCGTCTTTGTCCGGGCGGGGCGATAAAGATCCCAACAAGTTGGGTTCGGGCACAGCTCGGCCTGACTGAAAGCGTCGCATGAGATGACGGCAACTCCCGAAGAGGACCGCGCGTTCCTGCTCTCCCATAAAGAAGTCTTCCGCGGCGCTTCTGATAGCTCCGAATGGATGACACGCCGCGATCTGCGAAGGGAAGTGATGCGGGGCAACACCAGGCATTGGACTGTTGTGATTTTTGATGCCGATACAGATTGGCCCTCACTGGTCTGCCCCGCCTGCGCCGCTGGTCTCCATTGCATGGGCTCCAACTGGGCGCCAAGGCTCAAGTGGGCGGAATACAGTTCTCGTTCGCCCGTTCAGCCGATCGGGAACGAGCGGGCGGAATGTCCCGTCGTCTTGAGCGCAAAATCATCAGGTCAGGTTCTCCATTAATGCCGGCATTTTTCTAACTTCAAACAAGGTCACTCATTCCGACACCTAGAATCATTTCACACTTTGACAATTTCCGAATCAAACTCTCGCAACGCCATCGCAATCAACGGGCGCGGACGGCCTGCGCTCCCAACCATCGCTATCAATTTCGACCATGAGCACACGCGATACCGGGCGACATTCTCCCGGCACCCCGATGGCAAGGTGGCGGAGATCTATCTTCTTGACGGCGGTGGGGCTGCTTCCCACACCGCGGCACGGCTCGCCTCGCTCTGTCTGTCGGCCGGAGTTGGACTGGTCGATATTCGGCGCGCTTGCATCGGCGGCCCGATGGCCGAGGTTCTGGATAGAATAATCGCGCTTGGTCCGAATCAAGAAAATAAAAAGGCGAATGATGACGGCGATTTCTCCCGATGCTCCGATGCTTGACCACGCGCTTGATTATGCCCGCCGTGGCGTGCCCGTATTTCCATGCAGGCCGGACAAGACCCCGTACACATTCAACGGCGTTAAGGATGCTTCCACGTCCGCCATCAAGATCCGACAGTGGTGGGGACCAGGACAGGCGCCGCAGGCCATGATCGGCTTGGCAATGGGCAAGGCCTCGGGGATGTGGGCGCTTGATCCTGACGCACCGAAAGAACCCGGCGGCGTCGATGGGCGCGCGGAGTGGCGCCGGCTGGTCGCCGAGAATGGCGGTTGCCCGAATACACAAACGAACAACACACCAGGCGGCGGCCAACATCTGCTGTTCAAATATCGCGAAGATCGCCCGATGACGAACAAGAAGGGCGATCTAAGGGGACTTGGCATCGATGTGCGTGGCGAGGGCGGCTACATCATCGCTCCACCGTCAGTGAATGCCGATGGCCGCGCCTATGAAGTCGCGGAGCCGATGCAGCCTATCGCCGACGCGCCGGAATGGCTTTACGATTTGATTTCGCCCAAGGCGGATGCAGCGGCACCGGCCTTAGAGTTGGAGGATTCGCCCTCGCTGGCGCCGGCCGGTGATCCGCCCTCGATTCGATAACAGGCATTCGCCAAAGTCAACGCGGTTCAATCAAGAGATGCAACACGCGACGAACGCAAGTATGCGGAAACTGCCTTGAATTTGGAATGCGATGCTCTGGCGGCAACGCGGAAAGGTGGCCGGAACGATGCCCTGAACATAGCCGCGCTAAAGCTCGGCTCGCTAATTGGTCCTGGCCGGCTTTCGGAAAGCGAAGTCAGAGCGCGGCTTATCGATGCGGCCGTGAGAAACCTCCTGTTTGCCGATGATGGAAAGGCGAAGGTCAACGCAACGATCGATAGCGGCATCAATGCTGGAATGAAAAGCCCGCGCGTTATTGCCGATCGGGCTGATGATCGGACGAGGCCGGCAGAAGCCGCGCCCACAAAGCAAATCATCATCCGGGCAACGCCCTACGTCTGGAAACAGGCATCGGCAATACCGCGGCGCGAATGGCTTTACGGCAATCACCTGATCCGACAATTTGCGTCCGCTACCATCGCGCCCGGTGGCGTCGGGAAATCGAGCCTGGTCCTGGCCGAAGCCATTGCGCTGGCTACCGGGCGCGACTTGCTCGGCATCAAGCCGCGTCAGCGTTGCAGGGTTTGGTGTTGGAACGGCGAAGACCCGGCCGACGAAATTGATCGCCGCATTGCGGCTATTTGCATTCAGTACAACGTTAAGAGCGAGGATCTGGATGGGTGGCTGTTCACAGACAGCGGGCGCGATCAGGAAATAATCATCGCGACGCAAGGGAGGGACGGCGCCGCGATTGCCGAACCGGTCGCGGCTGCGCTGATCGAAACAATAAGGGCAAACGCGATTGACGTTCTGAGCGTTGATCCATTCATCTCATCGCACCGCGTCACTGAGAACGATAACAACGCGATCGACCTGGTTGCAAAGAAATGGGCAAAGATCGCGGACGCCACAAATTGCGCGGTCGATCTGGTCCACCACACACGAAAAACCAACAACGCCGAAGCGACGGTTGAGGATGGCCGCGGCGCCAGTGCCCTGATTGCCGCGGTACGATCGGCCCGCGTTCTGAATGGCATGGACGAGAGCGAGGCCAACAAGGGCGGAGTCGTCGGTCATCGCAGCTACTTCAAAGAGGAAAACGGCAAGGCCAACCTGGCGCCGCCGCCTGATGGGGCCAACTGGTTTCAGATCAAATCGGTCTCGCTCGGCAATGGCGCGCCCAGCAACATCCTCGACACTGGCGATAGCGTTGGCGTGGTGACGAAGTGGCAGTGGCCGGACCCTCTCGCCGGAATGACCGGCGCTGACTTTGAGAAGGCCGCCAGTGCGATCCGGGGCGGCAAGTGGAGAGAGCACCCGCAAGCCGCGGACTGGGCTGGGCGGGCCGTTGCTGCGGCTCTGGGACTCGATGTGGAGGACAAGGCCGACAAGGCCAGAATCAGCGGGATGCTCCGGGCCTGGCTTCGCGCTGGAACTCTCAAGATCGTTGATGGCCTAAACGGCAATCGGCAACCAAAAAAGTTTATTGAGGTGACCGAGGATGTCTGAGTTTGCAGCACCAACCGCACCACCTGACCATTCCACTCATTCCATGCACTGCTACACCCCACACCCCTATAGGGACCCCTATAGGGGGGTGGTGGTGCAGAAGCATTGCAACACCCTGCAACACCAGTGCACCACCTGGGGTGTTGCAGGTGTTGCAGGTGTTGCAGATGGAGCCAGCCCCCGATGGAACGCGGGACAGGCCGGACAGACCGGACATTTGTCCCGTTTGTCCCGCGATAGCCGCGAATCCCAACGCGAAAAATTTCCTGCCGGCTCAGCCAATGGTTTGCAATGGAATTACGCGCGTAATGTCATGAGTGAGCTTGGGTATCGAAATTGCAAAAAACTAGCACCTCACTAGCCGCACCATCGCCGACCGTTCGGGGCCCGATCGCAAGCGGTTCGGCGCCGCTTCGGAGGATAGGGATGCTGGCCAACAGTCGACATGAGGCCTTCGCCCATGCGATTGCCCGTGGCGCAACGGCAGACGCGGCGTATGTCGAGGCGGGCTATGTGCGAAACGATGGGAACGCCGCAAGACTGAATGGCCATGAAAGGGTCGTTCGGCGCGTCGCTGAGCTGAAAAATCTCGTCCAAAAAATGCGAAACCGTTCATCGCACAAAATCGTGCTGACAGAGCAGTGGGTTATCGAACAGCTTATCGGCGTGGTGCTTGATGCCCGTGCGCAGGACCGGCCGGACAGCGCAGGTGCCAACAAAGCGCTAAATCTGCTGGGCCTGCACCTTGGAATGTTTATTGAGCGCCAGGAAGTCGGGGCTCCTGGGGAGTTCCATGGTTTGACGATCGCCGACAAGAAAGAGCGTGTGCTGGCCATCGCGAGGGAGCTTGGCCTGGTCCACCTTCATAGTGAAGAAACCCGACGCTACTTTGGAGGCGCCGCGGCGCTGAAACTCCTAACTGATAGTGATCACGAACGATCGGCCGCACCAAAGCCGCCTGTCCAATAACGTTGACAATTGGACATTTCGCTTGACCCAGCGTTTGCAGCCGTTACTACTGTCCATATCTTATGTCCATAAGTGGAGAGAGAAATGGCAGTCTATGGATACGCGCGAGTAAGCACCGAAGGCCAGGCACTAACGGCCCAACTAGCGGAACTCAAAGCCGCGAAATGCGAAAGGATATTTCAAGAGAAGGCCAGCGGCGCCAAGTCCGACCGAAAGCAACTGGCCAAGCTGATGGCTCACCTCGAAGCAGGCGATACCATCATCGTCACCAGGCTGGATAGGTTGGCACGGTCAATGCTCGATTTGCTGACGACGCTGAACAACATCACGAAGGCCGGCGCCAGTTTCAAATCGCTCAAAGACACATGGGCAGACACCACAACAGCGCAAGGTCGTTTGATGGTGAACATCCTGGGCAGTCTGGCGGAGTTCGAGCGCGAACTGATAATGGCCAGGACAGGCGAAGGCCGCAAACGAGCGATGGCCGATGGCGTGAAGTTCGGCCGCCCGGCAAAGCTTACTCCGCATCAAAAGCGGGAAGCCATCAAACGACGCGACGAAGGCGAGGCTCACACCGCCATCGCTCGCGATTTCAACGTGAGCCATCAGACGATTGGTCGTCTGTAAACCCCCGAAGGAACGATATGTCTACATTCAATAAACCTACCCGCACAGCGCCTCCCGCCAAACCCGCAGCGCCAGTCCAGACCCATTCCCGCCCATCGGGAAAACCCACGGCAACGCGCGAGCCCCAGCAGATTCACCGTGAGCCGTATTCTCGCATCGCGCCCAGCCATCAAGGAAAGAAAACATGAGCGAGGTTGTGTTGGTCAGTCACCCGAATAAATCTTTCGAAGGAACGAGGGATTTGTACACGGCGACTGATGGATTCTTGCTTGCAATAACCAAGGCCCAGAAATCATTGTTTGCAGCCGCAACGCGCCTTCGCGAGGAAGGATGGCCGGACGACGTGATGGTAGTGATCGTTGATAATATGGATAGCGTACAGCCAATCGCAGGCCGGTTGAGCGATATCCTGGATCATCAACCTCATCAACCTCATCAACCGCGAAGGCGGTGACGCTGCGCCCGCCGTGGCTGGACGATCACCACGCGTGCGAGCCATGGTCGAATGGCCCGATTGAGGGGGTGGAGGGGCCCGCTGGCACGTGGGCTCGCCATCAAATCGACCGCCACCTAAAAATTTCAGCGGCCAGATTATGGACCTAGGTTGCAAATTTAATTTCACTCGCCAGAGATGGCAAAACAAGGATTCATTGAATGAGCGACGACACACCCACATCACTACAACCGGCACCGATCCAGCAAAGCCCGCAGGATCGAGCCTCCGAGTCCGCGATCGAAAGCTACATCACGAACGAACCTCCGGCGCAAACCGAAGCGGCGTTCAATCGAAGTAGCGTGGCCTTTCGCCGGAGCTCACCGGAAGAAGGCGCAACGCCAGATCCCAACCAATGGCGCGATGGCAACGATGTACAACCGCTCGCGCCCATGCCCGATGCGCCTCATGTGCCAGACGCGGAAGTGACGGCCGCCATCAATAAATTAAACAGCCGCGGAGATTCCCAAGCCGCCCTGGTGCAGGAATGGGGGGCAGATTTTGCCCAGAATTTTTCGTTCGCTCGCGAGGCATACCGCGAGGCCGTTACGGCCCATCCTGACCTGGTGGCGAAGTTTGATGCGAATGGCCTGGGCGACCACGCTGGCGTTTTGGCTTTTCTCTCAAAACAAGGCCGGCTCACCGCGGGGCTCATGGGCACGCTGCCGCGAAACAACAACCCCACATCAATGCCAATGCCAACTTTCATACCATCGGCATCGCCATCGCCAGCCAGGGCCGGGCCATCTGGGCGCAGCAACCAGAATGGTAATCTCGAAACAAGAGGCGAGTTAAATCGCTTACTGGAAGCCAACCCCCCAGGAAGCCCAGGCTACAAAAGCTATGAAGTGTCGCAGAGAATTTCCCAGCTCTATGCGATCCTGACGCCGGGGTCTGGCAATGTGGTCGGGCAAGGCGGGAGGCGGGTATGAGAAATCATCAACCAACGAAAGAGACGCCAATGACCGAAGCAGTTGCACAGTTTCAGGAATACCACTCTTCTGTACGGCCAGATCCATTCCGGGACTACGAAGCACCAAAGGCGGACGCGCCGGCCCGCGCTGCCTTCGCCGACATCGAACTGTTGGCGGCAACGTATCCACTCCGCATCTTCACCATGCGAAGCGTGTATCCGATCGAAACTGTTTTGAGCCCCGGATATTTCTATGAGCTGGCGGATGTTCGGCTGCGTCGGCAAGATCGAATCGAATTGGTCGCCGACTTTTTCGGCGAGGGCACTCATGCAACTCTTGTGGTCGATGATGTGAACCGAGCCGGCGGCGAGGTCCGCGTTTCGCTTTTGTGCAGATACGCCAGGAGCGTGGGGTGATCGGTTATAAACTGCGCCGAGGCCCATCAGGCCGCGGCCAGTGATCAACAAAACAAGCCCAGTAGTGGCCGGCGCGGTTGAACGGCGAGTTATGCGCGGGACGAAATGCAAAAACATTATCGGCCAAAATTGCACGGGCATGATGGAGGTCGTGAGGCGGCGAGCCGGCTTTTTTCCCTGCATCGAAAATCATCTGCCTCTCAGCCTTGGTTGCGTGAGGGTATCCCTGCAGGATCTCATGCTTGATCTGTCGATCAATCCCCGCGGCCGACAGGTTCGCGAGCATGTGCTTCATCAGGTCGGCAGATACCACGTTCCTCCTTCCAGGGCCGGCTTATGTCTCGCCCTCTTAACTTAAAATAATCATCGCCTTGCAGGAATGTAAGGGCTGACGATCATCAGGGATTATCCGGCTTGTGTACAAGCGGTAGGGCCGCGGCCAGAAACATCGGGGCTAATTCAGCCCTAGAAGCGCGGTAGGGTTTATGAAGAATTGTCCAGTATGGCGCAAACGCCACAAGCCGACACGGCGAGCCGTCCTATGTGGGGAGCGGTCATGATTGGTCTTCTTTTGGCAATGACTTATTTGTGGGGTTCGATTGGCACCGCATCCGGAGCCTTGTTGCCTAGTTCGTCGGGTCTGCCCTGCTTAATCCATTGCAAGGTTGAGGCTACAGGCCGGGAACCCACTTGCAGATATACACCGTCTAATCGCGGCGAAAAATTGCGGAATGAATCGTGTGACCCGCCCTCCGAGTCCGGGGGAAAGTCAACGACCATAATCAAACCACGCACCCCGCTAACCGGGTATGCGCCAACGCCTAGCCCGGCATTAGTCAGCGCCATTGCGAGGGACCTCGCGGCATTTCCCAGCATCGAAAACATTTGCTGCGCCTCATTCTTGGGGTTCCACGCCTTGTATGATCCCGGTGAGTACACTTGGACTCCCTCACTCAAGTTCAGGGAAAACCCAGAACGCTTTTCGTCGATGAATTCCGGTTTCCAACCGAATTTCGAGAGCACTATTGCGATTTCGTTTGCAAGGTTCTGTGCTTCAGGATCGCCGGGCACCACTTGGATAAACACCTTTATTCCGGCCCAGCGTTCAAATCCCGCAAACCAGATTTTGGCCCTTGGTTCCTCATCAAGGCCGATCAGCCCGACGTGCCTTGGCAGCAATACAGTTTGCAGCGCAAGATTCTCAGCCTGCAATCGCGCCGTGTCATTGTTGAGTCCCGCAATGTGCTCTGAGCTGGACTTGGTTTCTAAAATAAGTTCCCGCTGGGCCACATCCGCAACTCGATACAACACGTATGCGGAAAATGCCGAAAGTACTAAACCGCCAACGCCGACTAAGGCTCCGACGAATAGCAGTCTCACCCCCCACAAATCCCAAAACTCGATTGGGGAGCCCCACAACATAGGTTGGTCTTTCGCACTGTTTGCTGCGTTCGTTTCAACTTCCGGATTAGCACCGCTCATGACCATTTAGGGCGAGCAGGATAAAAGCGCGGGCGATTTTATCGCGGCGATCGCTAACATTTATTTTGTTGCTTTTGTGGGAGCAGATTTGAGTTCGGACCCCCGTATGCTTACGTTACCAGAGCGCTTTACTATCAATACTGGCGCTCCGGTTGCGGAAAGTTTGCTATCGGTTACTTCAAGAGCGCCCGAATCCTCCATGATGACCACAGAGCCCCCCGGATATTTATTTTCCAATACAGAATCTTTGATCGAAACAGCCGGATGTGACGACGAAACTTTAGATACCACCATCCAATCCTCGTTGAGATCAGCCAATCTCTGGTTGATCCAATCTAGTGGGACCGGCGAACGGTGATTAGGTTGAGATAAATATTCCCTTGTGAGAGATTGGAGGAGCGCCTGTTGCCGCGCAACTTCCGTTGGGTTCGTTGGCTGGAGTGTCTTCGCAGCACCGTTATTCGTGGTCTGGCCGTCTTGCTGACTGATAGGGGCCGCCCCTGTTGGATTTGCGGCCGATGCCGGCATATCCGATGGGGCTGCAAGCACGTGTACTAACGGCAGCAAAATGACGGTAGCCACAACGGCAAATATAAATCTAACCGGCGGGATTCTAGTCCATATAGCGTCCCACCCTGCCACTATCCGAGCAGGCGCTTCAGAATTAACAGCTCTGCAAGCGGCAACGACTACAAGACAAATGCCGGGGATCAGTACCCCAACTCCTGCACAAAGTCCGAGCTCCAACCAATGCCGGCCCATGTTAGGCCACCATGGCGGCGGGAGGGTCAGGGATAGGGCTAAGCCGATGGCAACTAAAACGCCACCAACCGCCATCTCTATTTCCCAACGCATGCCGACCTCCACCTAGGAGCCAGGTTGAACGGCGATCTGGGGCACATAGACCACGAATCGCCGATTCAACCTATGGGTTGCGCAATTTCAAATGTCCACTAGAATCGCAGGAGTGATTTGTTATGCCTATTCGAAAACTTAATCTGATTGATCCCCGTCATCCAGACCATCCCTGTCATGATGACGAATGGCTTCGAAAACTTAACCCGATTGATCCGCGCAATATCGGCCATCCACTGCACGATGAGAAGTGGCTGGAATTAGCCAGGGTGCTCGGTCGGATGGATGCCCGCGAACAATTCGACCGATTGCATCACAAAGGAAAACCAGATGGCAACCCCGAAGCTTAAGCTCGTCGACCGCGATGCTCCCGCACTTAGGGCGGCAGTCTACGCCCGGTTTTCCGATGAGAGAAACCAGAAAGAGAGTTCGATCGACGACCAGAACGCGGTCTGCGATGCGTATGCACGGCGGGCAAATCTAAAGATCGTTGTGCGGTTCGACGACAAAGGTAAATCCGGTGGATCGATGTTCGATCGGCCGGGCTTACGCGACCTGATGGACGCCGCGAGTCGAAGAGACTTTGATGTTCTTATCGTTGAAGCCACCGACCGTCTTTCGCGTAACCGTGCAGATTTGCCGGCAATCGTTGAGCACCTGAATTTCCATAATGTGAAACTTCATACTCAGCACGGCGAAGTCAGCGACGAGCAGCTTGCATTCGATGGCATCAGCAACCGGGGTTACAGCAAGAGGTTAGCCGAGAGAGTAAAGCGCGGCCACGATGGCCAAGCTAGAAAGGGTTTTGTCCACGGCTCTCTCGCCTACGGCTATGACACCGTCAAACATAACCCCGGCGTTCGTGTGATCAATGCCGACGAAGCCAAGGTCGTGGTCCGAATTTTTGCGGAGTACGTCAGCGGCAAGTCGCCCCGCGAGATCGCGGACGGTCTCACGCGCGACGCAATCGCGTCACCGTCCGGAGCCAAGCGCTGGAATTTTCAGTGCATCGTCGGCGGCGAGCACAAGCGCGGGATAATCCGCAATGAATTGTACATCGGCGTCTATGTGAAGAACCGATACTTCAACATCAAGAATCCGGGGACCGGCAAAACGATCACGCGCCCGGCCGAAGCCGATGAGCTTATCACGACGCTTGTGCCCGATCAGCGCATCATCGATCAGGAATTGTGGGACGCCGCTCACGCGCTCCGTAAGGCGCGATCAAGCGCAAAGTTCGGCAAGAGCGGTTACATGCGCGCCAGCGTTCCGCGGAAGCAACATCTGTTGTCCGGGTTACTCTGTTGTGGCGAGTGCAATGGCCCGATGTCCATCACCGCATCGTCTCGCAAGGGGCAGCGGGTCAGTTGTTCGGCCGCCTATAACACCGGGTCGTGCAAGCATGGGAAAACCTATGACCTAGGCAAGCTGGCGGCTTTCGCAGTTGAAAACATGGATGAGCATTTGACCAACCCGGAATTTCTTAAAGAGAGGGCGGCCGAAAAGGTCCGTGACTATGCGCGGCTGGAAAAAGAGAACAGCGGCGCAAGACGGGAAGCTGAGAAAAAGTTTGATCGCCTGACCATCAAGATCGCGAAGTTGGTCAGGATGACCGTCGACGACGATCAGGACGATGTCCCCGAAGAGGTGCGCGACCAGCTCAAGGCGATGCACACGGAGCGAAAGGGGCTAGCGACCCGTATCGAACTGATCAAGGCTGAAAGCAACGATACGGCGTTGCACCCGCAGGCGATCAAGGCATTTGCAAAGAGCGTTGAGACGTTAGCCACGAAGTTAAAGCGCCACCCTGATGATGACGAGTGCCGCATTGCCTTCGGCAACATCATCGGCAGCGTTGTCGTGCACCCGACTGCGAACGGTGAACCGTACGACATCAGCCTCTATGCCCGGCTTTCTGCCATTATGGGTGGCATCGACCTCTTTTCGGCCCCGCGCACAACCAAAGAAATCGTTGCAGCACAGGGATATCCTCGCGTATCGGTTCCGGCAGACACGATGAAGCGGTCCCACTGAAACAGGTCCCGAAATTCGAACATCGGTCGTTCTCCCGGCGAGTCAAAAAAAGTAAAGGGGTTAACTACAGGCATTGCTGCTGACAGCACACGGCCTAGCTCCGAACGTTGTCCCGGGCAAGTCGGGGATGGGCACCGCAGGGGTGCTTGCCCGTAGAACACGAGGCATGCGAGTGGGGCGGTTGAGATTGCCGCAAATAACGGCCACAATCAGGCCTTCCTTCAGGCAATCCGCACCCATGACCCTCGCCTTTGAAGATTTTCCGCCCGGTCATTTCGGCAGCTACGGTCCGCGCCGCGTCACCCGCGAGGAAATGCTTGCCTTTGCTGCCGAATTCGATCCGCAGCCGATGCATCTGGACGAGGAGGCCGCGTCGCGGTCGATGTTGAAGGGGCTCTCCGGTTCGGGCTGGTTTCTTTGTTCGATCATGATGCGGATGTTGTTCGACGGCTTTATCGGCCGTACCGCCTCGCTAGGCTCGCCCGGCGTCAGCGAATTGCGCTGGCTCGCACCGCTTCGGCCGGGAGACGATCTCACGCTCGACGTCGAGGTGGCGGAGGCAAGGGTTTCCCGCAGCCGTCCCGATACCGGCATCGTCACCCTCAAAGGCGCGGCCCGCAACGCCACGGGGGCGGTATTGTGCGACATGGTCACGCCGATCATCGTACGACGGCGCGCCGAACTCACTTTGGGGCAGGCGGGCTGATGCACTTCTTCGAGGACATCGAGATCGGGCAGCGGCGGGAAGTGGGCTCGTTCACCTTCACCGCCGACGGAATCAAGAAATTCGCAGGCCAATTCGATCCGCAGCCGTTTCATCTCGACGAGGAAGAGGGGCGCAAATCGCTGTTCGGCGGCCTCGCGGCGTCGGGCTGGCACGTCGCGTCGGCCTGCATGAAGCTGCTGGTGGCCGATGGGCAACGCCTGGCACAGGAGGCTGTCGCGCGTGGCGAGACGATTGCGATCTGGGGACCATCGCCGGGCTTCCGTGAGTTACGCTGGCTCAGGCCGGTGCTAGCGGGCGACACCATCAATTATGCCAGCGAGGTATATTCGCTGCGCACGTCGGAGAAGCGCCCCGAATGGGGCATCCTGCAGGCCCGCAACACCGGCACCAACCAGCGCGGCGAACTGGTGTTTTCAGTGCTGGCGACGGCTTTTGTGCCACGGCGCACCACCGGTTCCTGAAAAATGGTGCTCCGTCATTGCGAGAAGCAAGACGCCCCGTTGGCTCGCAATGACGATTTTGGCCCTTCAACGCTCGTTTAGAAGTCAGTCACCACGCCGTTTGGAACCATTGTCCCGCTAACGCATTTTGAACTCAGTATCCGCCATTGTGCAGCCTGGGACAAAACGGGGACCGACCATGGCAGATCGCAGCGGCTTGAAATTTGTAGGCTTCATCTTCGCAACCGTGACGCTCGCGGTGATGCTGACCGCCACGATAGTGGTCAAGGGCTACGCCGATGGCGCCTATTCGTTCGAGGGCGCGACCGTCGCCAGCCAATAGGTTCACGGTTCGTTAACCATGGAAGCCGGGATCGCAAACAGAATTGCGAAAACTCAGCGGCTCCAGGCCAGCGCCAGAATCACCACGGCCACGAACAGCAGTCCGATAAACCGGATCATGAGGGTGCCCATTCTGTGCGGTGAAGTCCGCAACGGAATCGGATCGCTATTGTCAGGCCGAATGCTTTGCATGAAATTGTCCCCCCGAAACCTGCCGCCGCGGCGGTGTCCGCTCTATGTCGCGTCCGGGACCCGACAAGTTCAAAAGCGTTGCAGAGCTTCTTTGGTTCTGATTCGCCAAAAAACACTCTAACCAAATAAAACCACCGCGCTCCCGAGACGGGAGGGCGGCGGTGGTCGTCGGTGGTCTAGTTCGGGATCAGCTGTTGCGAAGGCCGTCCGCGGCGCGTTTCCACTGCGACACATTATCGGCGATCATGCGCGTGGACTTCATCGCCTGCTGGCTGAGCTGGGCGTAGCCGGAGATCTCGCGCTGGACGCGCTGGCCTTCGGCATGCAGCAGGTCGCGCAGGCCCTCGAGCTCGGAAATCAGATTTTCGATCTCCGACAGCGACGTTCCGGCGACGCGCTGGATCAGCGAGTTGACGTTGTTGACGGTGGCCTCGGTGCTCGGCTCCAGCGCCGGCTCGGTGCTGCCCAATAGGCCGGGTGCCGGACGGCGCAGATAGGCGACGTCGTTGCGGACGAAGTCGCGAAGTCCAGCCTCGACCTCCGTGACCGCGGCGAGATTCTCGTCCTCGTCAATAGAATCGATTTTTTCAGGACGGATGACGTTCATCACTTAATACCCCTGTTACGCGTTGAGCGAGCGCGGTTATCCCCGCACTATGAACTTAACCGGGCCCCATCTGGACTGCTGATTTTGACCGCATCGCGGCCAATATGCGGCAATGATGGAACTTTCACCCGGTATTAGCCGCACTCTCAGGTTGCACCAGCGGCTACCAGCTGCGCTTGAATCCCGCGGTAAGGCTCTTGTTCGAGGTGCCGAGCGCGGTTTCGCCGATCGAGCCCGAAATGCTGATATCGCCGAACAGTTTCTGCTCGGCGCCGATCTTGCGCAGCCATCTGTCGTCGGCCGACGAAAGCGTCTGGCCGGCGATGAAACTGGTGCCGGTGTCGGTAATGCTCAGCCTGGCCGATTGGTCGGTTTCATAATTTCGCACCGGGCGTCCCGGGATGCCGGGCACCGGCACGATACCCTGCTGGATGACGTTGTAGCCGTTCTGCAGGGTCAATTACCCGGCGCCTTGGCCTGAAAAATCAGACGATCACTATGACGCGAGCTTCGGCAGGGGAATTGGATGTCCGAGCGCCTGCTCCACCAGATCGAAGGTGTCGACGAGGACGCGGATGCTGACGAGCCGGCCAGCCTTGAACTGCGCGAAATGGGCGAGCCGCAGGCTGATCGGCTTGTTGGAATCCAGCGCCGTCAGCGAATAGCGCATCATCGAGGCCGCCGAATCCACGCCGAGCATGATCGATTCGCGATCGAAGCGATGCACCCGCACGTTTTCCGCGACTTGCCTGATAACCTCGAGCACCGCTGCCTTGCCGCGGCGTGCGCCGAGAAACGGAAACATGATCGGTCCATGGATCACCCACTCGACGTCCTCGTCGATCAAGGCCTCGAGGTCTTCGCGCTGGCGTTCGTTGATCGCGCGATACAACGCGCGTGAAAAACGCCAGAGACTGTGCTCTGTCATGATGTCTTGTTCCTGAACTGGATGGGTTACTCAGCAAACGGCCC
>Ga0137395_10000744_pt1 | contig 14236 bp, 5 predicted proteins | sample czobulk216metaG_FD_108283 | JGI IMG/M metagenome (GOLD analysis project Ga0137395, IMG submission 108283) | Vadose zone soil microbial communities from Angelo Coast Range Reserve, California, USA - czobulk2.16 metaG | ecosystem: Environmental > Terrestrial > Soil > Vadose zone | place: USA...
AATGCGGGAAAATGGGCGCTATTCCACCACGAGTCCGTTAGCATGAAATTGCCCAATCACGACATTCACCCGATCCCCGCGTTTCACGCGCCTGCCGCTGTTCGAGAAAGCCATCCAGTAGGACACGCCCGCCTTAGGCGTCGCACTTTGGCGCAATTGCCCCACCTGCTCGAGTGCCGGGACCACTAGACTGACCCCGGCCTGCGGGTCGATCAAGGAAGGCTCGTTCTTCTTATCGTTGAGTCCCTGGGCTTTGTCCGCGTCTAACACGTGGTAGCTGAATCGAATCATCTCGCCCGACTCCGCCCACTTAACACTGAGCCCCTCAATTCCCCAGACCATTCTGTAATACGTACCGGCTCGCCCCGCGAAGTGATCTGCCTGATAGCGGGTTCGAGCAGCAGCTACCGGGGGTTTACCGGCCGGGGCAGCAGATTGGGCTCGCATCTGCGTGACCGGAATGCCGCCCGTAAATAGCCCTGCGAGCAGCATCGCCTTTGACAATACGCCGGATTTCATGTTGATAAACCTCACGTTAAATTTTATCCGTCCGATTCACGTCTTTCAAGCATCTCCACGGAACGATAAGCCAAGAGGTAACCGGCCTCCAGCAGCAGGTGGTGTGATACTGCCTGAGGAATAAATTACAGCGGGTCGGCGTTACTTCTTCGTTTCCAGAGAAGCCTTGCATGCCTTAATGGCTTGGTCTTTTGGCACTTTAGCGAGTTCAGTGCCAATGCCCTCATAAGAATCTTTGTATTCTGCCGTCATGCGAGCCTCGGTCAATTCCTTGTCCGGCACGTCTTTGACCAAGAGCTTTGCGAACTCCCGGTATTTCGGAGCCGACCCCGCATCGGCCTTGGCACAAAAATCAAGCGTGCCTTCCAATCTCCCAAATACATCATTCGTGAACGGGAGTTTCGCATTTACAAGTTGCGGAATCATGATCGCCAAACATACGAAAAGGATGCGATGGATTTTCATTGCTGGATCTTACCTCCCTTTCTTGGTTGTACTACGCGAGGCGAATTGTGGGCGCCGCGGTCAACCACCCATTTGCTCGCGAAAAAGGCCCGCAGAAAAAAGAAGCTGCTCGCGGGAAATCCCGCGAGCAGCGTCAGGTTTAGTTAGGACTGTTTCAATTCGCGGTTCCTGTCAACGTCGACGTCTGCGTACCCGCCGCGTCGGTAACCGAAACGGTCCCGGCCTGGGCACCGAGCGGTTGGGTCGTCAGCGGTCGGAATTGCACGGTGACGATGCACGCCCCACCTGGAGCCAAGGTTGTCTGGCCGAGCAGTTGGCCGCCGCCGGCCGGGCCGCAAGTTGACGCCAGCCGGACGATGAAAAACTCCGTGGGGTTGAGGCCACCGAGCGTTCCTTGCGTGATGCCCGTGAGGGGCACGTTGCCGTTGTTGGTCAGCGTGAACACCTGGAGTGGGCCAGTCAAACTTCCCCTGGTCACACCTCCAAAGGCGCGTGTCGGCGGAGCGAGAGCTCCGCTCACTACGGGGGCAACGCCCGTGCCTGTGAGGGTCACTGGCGAGCCGACGACGGCAACGCTTCCTGTGATAGTTGCTGAACCCGTCGAAGTAACCAGCGCAGTCGGCGAGAAAACTACGTTGATCATGCAGATACTGGCAGGAGCCAATGTCCCGGTGCAGTTTCCTCCCGCCGCTCCCGCTGGCCGGGAGAAGGGAGCTGTGATCACCACCGTGATACCGGTCAGTGTTCCGGTCCCGGTATTGTGCAGGATGAGGGTCCGCGCGGCGCTGGTTGAGCCGGTACCGACGTTCCCGAACGCTAGCGGTCCGCCCGTCACACTGGCAGTCGCGCTGGGGGGTGCCGGCAACTCAACTGCTCCGATGTCGAACCCGGTACCTTGCGGACGGGGGTTCCCGAAGAAGTCGCTGGTCGGTGCACCCGAAGCAGTCCCATTATTAACCGCCGGTGAACCTGGATTGATTGAGTAGTTTCCGAGTGTGGCACCGGTCACTGGGTGCGACATCGTCAGCGGGCCCCATGAAATGTTGACCCAGTTGTTGCCCTCGTCCACCGTCGCGTTGGGCGAGAGGTTGAAGATTGGGTTGGGCACGGTCGCGTCCGAGATGCCCGGAGGCACCTGCCAGCCCGCGGCCTGGCCCAGCGCGTCCGGTACGATTCGCGAACCGTTGCAATACTGGCTGACGACGCTCGGGTTGGATTGCAAGTTACCCGAGCCGCTATAACCGGTTGTGCTCGTCAGGATCGAGAACGCCGGATTGAGCGTAGTCAGTCCATGGTTGGTCGGCCCCGTGTCGCCACGCACGCCGATATCCCAATAAGTGGCTGCGGTGCAGACGCCGGTTGTAGTCTGGCTGGGCGCTGGCGTAGCGGTGTTTCCATTATACAGCGTGACCAAGTTCTGCTGGTTCAGGGTTCCCGGGCCGAGGCCGCCAACGGCGATGTAGTACGCACGGTTCTGCCAGAACACATCGTTGGCCAGAAGTGGGTACGAGACCTGCTTGCAATTCGCATTGGCGGGATTCGTGCCCGAAAAATGGCCTGCGGGGCAAATGACTGTTGTCAGAGCGTTCATAGCCGTAGTCAATTGCGTGCTGTTTTGGATGGCGACCAAGCCGGCCGGCTGAGGCTCCGAAGTCGTGTGGCAGGTTGCCGGGACGGCCGTGCCGTATGGACACGGCCCTTGGGCGCTGGCCAAGGGAGAGTTAAGAGTGTTGAAGAGCACTCCCGACGAGGCGGTGGTATCGTTGGAAACGATAGTATTGTTGCGGATGTTCACTGCCAACGCATCCACTAGAGAGATTCCCGCGCCGTCCCAGCCGGCAACGTTGTTAGCGATGATGTTGTTAGTGACCTGGACAGAGTACCATCTGGAGGGAATCGTGGGGAAGGTGGTTACATCCGTCCCGTTGACGCCCTGGAAGCGTATGCCGCCTCCGCTGCCGCTTTCCGCGGCGTTGCCCATGATCAGGTTCGCATTGATCACCAGGCCGGGACCGATGCCGTCGCCCGGCGGGTTAACGCTACTGAGAGGAGGCAAGCAATCCGCATCGGTTGTGATGCCGCAAGTAGGATCGACATCGGGGGCGCCCATGATGAGGAGACCGCCGCCGTGGCTTGCGATAGTCGGGTTGGTGCTCTGGTTGAATATGATCGTGTTGTGCTCAATGTCGCCGTTGTAGCTGAAGCCAATGTGACCGACGCCGCCGCCGTCACCGGTGCTCAGATTGCCGCAAACCCAGTTGTAGTTGAACTTGTAGAAGTCGGAGCCGTTGCAGATGCTGACACCGCCTGCCCCTGCCGGCGTCGCCGAGAACAATTCGTCGCCGGTGGAAGAGTTCAACGAAACATTGTTGTGGTGCACGTTCACATTCAAGTCAAAGCAGTAAGGTAGCTGCAGCCCCGGAATACTACCAGTCTGGCAGGAGCCTGGATCAGCGTTTATCCCCCCGACGGTATACCCTGGAGGAAATTCACCCTGACCAACGTTGATGCCGCCCGAAAGCGTTCCGGCATTGTTGCTGACCCGGTTGTTGGCGATTTGGATGTTATGCCCCCATCCGTGCACGAAGATGCCGCCGCCGCCATGGGAACTGTCGGTGATGCCTAGACCATCGATGCTCGACGGGTTGCATTGGAAGTTGCCCGGGAACGGATTGTGCGCGGTGGAGGTGTTAGCACCGCAGCTGCTGGCATTGAGAAGCGTCGTGCCGGCCGGGAAAGCGCCAGCTGTCGCGGGATCAACTCCGAACGGATCCGTTCCGGCCGGAAACTGTAATCCTTTCGACAACACCGTAATGGCTGCTCCCTCCAGCGCGCCCATGAGGCTGGGCTCTTGCAGCAGCTCGGCCATGTTGCCGTTCTGAGAAGCGTCCCAGCCGATAACGGCCTCAAAGGGTAAGCGATCCACATGAAACTGCATGTTCGGAGAACAAGAGAACGTCCCCGTCGGATCATAGGGTGTCGTCCCGGTTGGAGTAACCAGGGGGTAACCACTGATCGACAATCCGAACAAACAATTGACCTGACGGCGCCAGGGATCCATCTTGCCTGCAGGGTGGGTATTCGCGTTGATGATGCTGGAGGCAGCTCCGACACCTTGCAGCCGGACCGGCTTCCACATGAGCACCATTTCAACGTGGTTCGAGTTGGTGTGGGTCGTAGCACCCGCGGAAGTACACGCAACGGGAGTGGTGGCGGCAGCCGGCGTGGCGCAAGTAGGGTCAATCATGAGCAAGTCGCCCGGATTGGCCGCGTCAATCGCAGTCTGAATGCTGGCCGAGGCAGCGATGTGCTTCGGCGCACTGCCACCGACAGTGACGGTCACGGTGTCGATGGATTGTTTGCCGTTGTCAGTTCTGGTGATGACCAATTCACCGCAACGTGCGGTTGATCCTCCGTATTGCAATTGTTGCTGAACCGGGCACAGCGGAAGGTTGGGGACGGTGCCAGTAATGAGCAAGTCGCTCCAAGATACACCAGTCAGAGGGCGAGTAATCCCATCGCTGCCGACGAGAGCAACAGTACCTCCGCCGCCAAAGCCATAGTGGCGGAGGACGGTCTTCTGATTGTAAGGAGCCGTTGTGGCTGAGGGCCCGGAGTACGCGTAGTTATTCACATATTGGTCGCCCAACGCGGTAATCCTGATAGTGTGACCGACCGCGCTCACCCAAGGTCCAACTCCATCGCCGTCCACTTCCTTGATGGCGGGTGTAAGCGTTGGGTAGGCGCAGTCAACGTTGTTGTACCCTGCACCCGCGAAGGCGGACGTGGGCACTACCGGAGTATCCATATACTGTGTCTGACCCGGCATGAACGGGATCTCGTAGCAGAACTGGCTATAGGCCGGGTTGAACAAGGGATCAGGCACCGCTCCAGTGCCTGGATCGTTCATGCAGACGACCATCATCGTGGGCGCGTAACCCGTCGGATTGGGCGGGTTGACTTCCCAAGTCGAGTAAGTCATGCCGTCGTAGGTTCCCCAATGGTCGGAGTATACACGGGCGATTTCGGTCCCGCTCCAATCCTTGAGGGATATCGGCAGGTTGGGCGGCGAAAATTTCTCGCCGAATTGCGGCGAAAACGGATCGAATTCCGATGTAAAGTCGTCCGTGATCACGCCCGTGAAGTGGGCGGCGACGTGAGTCGAGGTAAAGACCCAGAACTTCGCCAGTACCGACGCCTGGTCCGCTAGTGTCACTTCCTTGCGATCGCAGAGGTTGCGAGTAGCTCCGGCGAACGGCGATACTTCAGCAGACTGCGGGAATAGACTGATGTAGTCGGGAACGATACGTGACGCACCAACGCACGGCCAGAAGACTTCAACGCTTCCGGTGTCACCTTCGCTTTGTGGCTTGATCGGTCTGTCCAGAGTCTGGTTCGAATTCTGGGCGTTATTGGCGTTGAATTCGGCGCCGATCGCAGCCTGGTCGGGAAGAATGTAGACTGACCCCGCAAGACCTGGGAACTGTTGCGTGACCGGGGCGATGTAATTGTCGCCGATCAAAATGTTCTTGTCCTCTTCCTTTACCAGTTCATAGCCTGGTGGAACAACCATTTCTACTACGTATTTGCCAGCTGGCAGCATGGGCGTGCCGAACCTGTAAGAGTCAGTCGCGTCGGGATTCGTCACGCAAGCCGTGCAATTGGTTCCGGTCGGCGCTCCGGTCGTCGGATTCATGCCGGTGACGCTGGGGAACTGGTACATGCCGTCGTAAGGCGCCGGCTGGACCTGATTCCAATTGTGCATGCCATCATAACACTTGAACTGCGAGTTGTTCGGCAGCGCGGTCGGGGCGGGCCCACCGTGTTGAGAGTTGTACCAGTTGAGGTAGTTCGGCTGGTTAAACAGCGAGAAAAAGAAGGGATCCGCGTCCGTGCCTGTATTCGTCCCCTGGCCCGGGCAGTTCATATTCGGAACCCCATCGGACCGGAATCCCTGGGCCCAGTCGTCAAAGCTGCTGGTCTTGGTGGTGTCAACCAACTTCAGAGATACGCTGCCATCCGGCGCCGTCCCTTCCTTATACAGGTTGATGGTGACTCCCGGCACGTCGGGCGTCCAACTGGTGTGGATGAGCAACGAAGGATCGTCGAATGGCCGCGTGGAGGCGTAAATCACTTCGCCATGGATCCCACCGGTCTCGCCCACTGCGAAGGGTGCCTTGCCGAATTCGATGAAACTGTTCTGGCCAGAGAAACCTTGCCAACCCTCACTGGTAACCCAGGCCGGATCAACGCGTCCTGTAGAGCCACCTCCAGTGTCGCCGGCAGGGCAGTCCGCTGATGCGCAATACCTCGCTCCAGGTACCCGCAGGGCTGCTGGCACAGAGATCTCCTCGGCTGTGTTGGCTAGGTTCCCTGCAATGGCGGAGCTTCCGCATGGCGCCGTTGTAGCGTTGCACGTGCCATCGGCGGGTCCGCCCTTGTCGTAGACCACATGAGCCCCTGTGTTCTTGAAACGCGTGGAATCCGATTCGACAACATACCAGCTGAACAGCGGGAAGATCTCGTTGAAGCCCGCGTTGCCGGCCAGGTCGGTGTTGTTGAAGTTGGAGTAGCTGCCGTCGCGGAACCGGATGTTCGTCGGAACCAGCGTAAGGCCAGGCTCTGTCGGGTTGCCGGTCACCGGGTCAACGTCTTGAATACCATTGCGGTTGACGTCGATGAAGGACTTGGTGTAGATATTCGCCTGCCACTGGTTCATGGCAATCTCACCCATATTGGCCCCTGATCCGGAGAGCCTGACGGGCGTCGAAAGGCCGTCTACCAGCATGTCGTTCCACTGATCAAAAACGGTGACTCTCCAATCCCCATTGGGAATATTGGATAGAGTGAAATTTCCATTAGCGTCGCACTTGGTAAACGCGAAGTCTTCGCCGTCGGGATCTCCAAGGCTCACGAAGCACTGGGTAAACGCGAAGCTACTGTTGTTGCCGCTGCCATAGAGTCTCTCATCCGGCGTGCGGCTCATGCGGCTGGTCGTGATCAAGCCCGTCACGGTATTATGGCAATTCGCACCGGTGATGTTCGGGTCGCTGCCGCCACAGACTCCCGGCAAGCGCTTATTGATGATGTCCGGGTTGGCAAAGCCAATGGATACGTGGTATCCGGCCGGGCCATACTCCTGGAAGAAGCTCGGCTCGCCGACCCGCAGGAAAGAATCGTGGGCCTTCTGGCCGTCCAAAGTATTGGTTTGGAGCCACTCTTCCCCATTCGCAATTCGGTCAGCCCCCGGCGTGGCTACAACGCCGTACCTTCCCGGCATCAGGTTGGGAACAACGGCTTGGCCCGCCAGCGGGCTTAGAGTTTTGCCGTCGGCTTCGTACTTCGGGCATGTAACGATCATGCCAGTGATGCCCATTTGGGTTGGATCGCCCGCACCAGTGCGCGAATTTGTCGAAACCGGGCAAGCGTCGAAATTGGTGGCCGGATCTATCGTTCCCGCCAGGCCGTTCACCAACGGCTGGTTAAACATGTCGTAAGTCATCTGTCCGGTCGCATCGCCGGTGCCGCCAGCATCGTCAAAGAGGATAATGTTGAAATGTCCCAGACCGGCCTCATTGGGCGACAAAGTGTCGATTCCGCCACCGCCATCCTGTTCACCGTTGAGCGGGAAGTCGTCCTGGAACACAAACACGGAGAGTTTCGAGGGCGGGAACGGATCGGGTTGCACAAGGATAGTGACCGCCGTCTGCCCGGCAGCTATCGGAGCGCCGCCCATCCCGTGGCCGCAGGCGGCTGGAGTCGTGGCTTGCGACACACCATGAACGCAGTCAGCCGACACGTTTGCGTTGCTAAACGGGTTGCCCGCGTCGCCCGGCAGGACTGAGATGTAGTAGCGCTTGGTCGGATCCAAATGCACCAAGCTGGGACTGACGGGCGTCTGTCCGTTTCCTGTGGTATCTGGCCTGCAAACGCCATCGCCAACATCGCACACCGCATTTATGTGAGTCCCGGTCGTCGGATCGAAAACTGTCTGGCCCGCTTCGCAGGCCACAACGGCGCCCGTCCCGATGCAACCCGTCGCCACGACCGGCATGTAGCTGGTGTGGAAATTGGTCCCAAAGGTTGGAACGATTCCGCTGGCCGCGGTCGGGCAACCCGCCGCCGGAGGATTCGATGTGCAATTGGGGTCCACATAGAAGCTGCGGTCCTCCTCAATGATCCATCGATAGTCGGTGACTGGTGTCTTGTCTTGGCCGTCTATGACCGTCACGCTAAGACCGGTCGCCGCCGGGAAGACAAGTGTCACAGTCGCGGATGAGGCACTGACTGTTCCCTGGGAGTTCTGCGCGTTGTAGGTAAATGTGTACGTACCCGCCGAGCCGACGGACGCGTGGAATCCGCCATTCGAATCCACAGAAACCGTTAGGCCTCCTCCGGCAACTACGCTCGCCGCGTTAACCGTAAGAGGATAGCCCAACGCATCTGAGTCATTCGACAGGACGCCTGGTGACATAATGCTCAAGGACGTGGCCACGTTTGACGTGTACGCGTCGTTGACTACCGTGATGCCGCCGGCCGCCTCAAGCGGCGCCGCACCCAGTGTCACCGTTGCTGTTATACCGGATGAGCATACGCCCGCGGTAACGGAGCCGTTCGCGCAATAGGTAAAGGACGTTGGGGCGCCCGTGTAAGTAAACGTCCCGTCGGTGTTGAGAGTCAGTCCAGCCACGGCTGTGACGACTTGAACGCCATAGACATTTGTGTCGTTCGCAATCACACCCTTGCCTGGATCCGACACTGTGAGTGTATTCCCAGTAACCACGGAGTTGTAGGTATCCGCTCTGGCTACCGCACCCCCGATCACACCGGCGGCCGGTTCTCCGGCGCCATTGATGCTGATGTAAGCCAGCATGCCGGCGTCGCGTCCGGTGCCGTTGCTAGACAGGCTCAACTGACGGTCGAACACCGGAAGGGCCGTCGTGACTGTCGCGGGCGCATTGATCATCACATCATATGTCTTGCCGGCGGCCATAAATACTTCGCTCTGCACGCGGGCAATGCCCGGTAGGACGTTGCCGTCTTCAGCGATCAGCGAAAAACCGGAAGGCGAGATAGTCGCCGGGGCAACGAGCTCTGCTTGCGTTCCAACTATCGAGGGAACGTGCATGCGCAAGCCGGCATTCACGAGGCGGACAAGAACATTGCCGGTCACACCCGTCGTCGGTAAAGCTGGGAAAAGTGAAAATGTGGCGTGAGTCTTATCGAACGCGACTCCATTGAAAAGGTAATACAACGGCGTGTAGTTCACAGCCGGCGGATAGCAGTTCCCGGAGTTTGCCGTGGCTGGATTACCGCAACCACCTGGTAGACCAGACCACACGGTGGTTTCGCTGAAACCCGTCAACGTCACCGCCTTGGCCACAGCGCTGTTTTGGACTGAGTCGATTTCGCTCAGAAGCAGCGGAACATCGGCGTTGTAGGTCACGGCTGGAGTTGTGCCGACAGCTGGATAGGCTGTGCCAGCCCCTCCTGTTGCCGGGGCGGTGGTAACCACCAACATCCCGTATAGGCCCATAGGACCCTGGATAGACGGGTGCGTGCCGGATTCAATCAGGTATGTGCCCGGACGTGGCGCTGTCCAAGTCAGTGTCGCTGTCCCCCCCGCGGCCACTTCCGTGGAGAACGACTGCACACGCGTACCCTGCGCCGGCGGCGTACCCACCCCCGTCAGCGGAGCACCTGGTGGGTTGCCCGCGATGGGCCAAGTAAGTGGTTGGGCGTTGGCGTGGCTCGGACTCGCCGTAGAGGTCGCCGTCGTCCCGAGACCGCCGCCCAACTGGCCAACAATTACCAGTGATGTGGGCACGCTATTCGCGCCAAACGAGAGACTATTCGTGAGGGTGATCGTCAGGTTCGATCCCGTGGGAACTGTAATCACGACGGGGGACCAGCCGGCCGGCGTAGTGGTGGTCGCGAGCGGGGCGTGCGGATTCAACGCAGCGCAGGTCGCGGGCGCAACGACTGCACCGCAACTGTAGCCCCACATCGGCACCACAGTGCCGTCCGGGAGCGTCGTGGTCGTCGGCTGCGCGGTCAGATTGACCTGCGCGACGGCCACACCAGCTCCAAGGAGGAGAACCGATACCGCCAGCACCGCTGTCTTTAAAGTCGCCTTGAGATAATTGAATCGCATCGATCTTCTCCTAGGTTGCACAGTAGTTAATTCGACTCGTCGATCACAAATTCCCGGGAATCAACCAGCATCATCATCAGCATTCCGCCGGGGAATATATTGTTGGTGGTGATTTCGCGCTCGTTATGCGAGTGCCACATGAAGGCGAAGCCGGCTTCGCCGCTGGGTGAATTCGCGATGGTGCCCGACGGCGGTGTTGAGCCAGTGGCGCCGCAATTAACGGCTCCGGGACCGGCGTTCGTACCGGCGCTACATCCAGTCGCCCGCAGGGTGGCGTCCGGTCCGAGATAGGGGCTGCCACCATACCAGGCGCCGTTCGTGAAGAGGTTGGGATCGGGGAGAGTTGTTGGGCCGCCATTTGCCACATCGCCAAACGGAGCAGCTTCAACTGGTTTGTCGTGGTCCTGGCACCACTCATAGTAGTTAATCGCAGTAGGGTCGCCAGTGTTGTAACCGTTGGCATCCGGGGTACAGATAAGATTGGCAGTAGGGTCGAGAGAAGCCGGATTGTGACCGTACGCATCCCAGTTCAGACCCTTGCCTGTCCAGTAGAAGATCCCATCGAAGGCCAACCCGGGAGTCGTCGTGGTGGTGAACTGGAGAGGTCCGGCGAGTTTGGTCGGATCGGTCGCGCTGACAATCAAGTTCCCGTCGCGCCCCAGTATGCGCACGTGGTTGCCGTGCTCGTGGAACGGGTGCTGCCAGCGGCCCTGGCCGATGACGCGTATCAGCGTGAGCTCGCCTGGATGCATGTGAGGATTGCCGTTATAGGGCTGGTGCGGGTACTGGATGGCATAGTTGGGGTCCATGTCGTCAGGCATCGACCGTCCATTAATCATGAAGTAAGACGGATGGTATGGGTCGGTCGGGACATTCAGGCTGCATCCCACAGCCGTTGCTGCGCAGCCAGCCGTTAAGTTGACCTGTGCCAACGCCTGGGTGTGAATTGTGGGATCCATCTCGGAGAACTGGAACAAGTATTCCCGGTCGTAGCAAGTCTGGGCGTGGTCGTAGGCGGCGTTCGCCAGGCGGAAATCACTTTCACCGTGGGCGCCTTCCGCAGCCAAGTTCTTGGCAGCGTTTGACCCGGCGGAGGTGCAGACGGCGGGGACGCTGCTTGGGAGCACAATGATGGCGCCGTACAAGCCCATCTCGATTTGAAGGTCGCCTTGCGTTCCGCTGTAATAGGCGTGAGTGCCCGGCGACGAAGCAACGAAGTTATAGGTCACCGAACCGCCAGGCGCCGCCTCCTGCGTAAGAAGGCCGGGTACTCCGGAACCCACTGATGTCAAGGTAAAGCCAGGAAACAGAATTGATGTGTTGCCGGCTGACGTGGGGAGGTTATTCGTCAGGGTCACAGAAACCGCGTCTCCCTCCGTGACGATCAGCGTGGGGCCCGGGACTTGCATCGCGTTGCAAAACGTGGTGCTAATGGCCGCCGGGAGGTAGCCGCTCGGCGCGCCGTTACACCCGTATCCCCAGGAGTAAATCGACTGCCCGTCCGGCTGGGTGAGGTAAGCGGGTTGCGCCGTCAGGTTGAAGCTCGGACCGGTGATACCCGGAGCCGCGGCGTGGGCCGTAGCCGTGAACAGCAGGGCCAGCGCCAGCATCACAACCGGGAGCAGCTTGGACATCGAGATCGCTTTTTTCATATTCGTCTCTCTCATTGCCTCTCTCCTCGCACTCATTGCCGTTCTCCTACCTATCTAACTATCTGACTAATTGATACGGACCTCGGTCATGAGCCCGCCGAAATTTTCGGCGTCGTTAGACAGGTGGTCCAGGTTGGGGGTATAGAGGTAGTACACGCTGCCCGCCGTGTAGCCGGTGGCATCCAAGATCACGTCGAGCGACTCGCCGCCGGCCAGCGTGATCGAGTTAGTGGTGTAATACATGTTGTTTCCGGCCTGATCCCGAAGCAGTTTGGCGTTGTACCCAACGACCTGCATCGGAATCCCCAGTGAGGCCAGCGTCTGGTATTCGGAAACGTCCAGGTCGGAAATGCGCAGGAGCGCCTTCTGGCCCGCCGTAATGTTGATAATCGCGGGCAGCGGCTGGGAGAAATGATTGACTCCGTCGGAAGACTGCGTTTGCAATGGGCCAGGCGTAACTGTGTCGGGATAGCTCCGCCCGTTCAGCAAGAAGTACTTGTCCTTCATGTCCGCAAAACCTTCCGGGTTGAAAGTCATGCCCACAAAATGGAAGTTGGGGTCGAAGCCGTGGATCTGGATAGGATACTCGACATCGTAGCGTGTTGAGCCGTCGCCGTCGTTATAGGCATATTTGCCGCCTGCTACCTGCGCCACCCCCGTATTCACTGCAGGCAGCGGATTGCTGCACAGAATATCGGTGGTCGAATCGCATTTCATGCGCAGGTCGCCCTGTTGGTTAGAGAGCGCGGTATAGAGGCTTGTGCCGGCCGCGACCCGATTCTGCCGCGGGCGCACATAGAGTTGTCCGACCATGCCCATCTGCAAGTGCTCCGGGGGCGTGATATGACAGTGCCAGAAGTAAGTGCCCGCATCGGGCGCGAGGTAGTAATACGTGAAACTGGCGCCGATGTTGATGGCCACTGAGGCGTCAGGCACGCCGTCGTAGAACGCGGAAGCGTTAGGGTAACCGTGGAAGTGGACCGTGTGCTGTTCGAACAGGTCGGGCCGCATGATCATGCCCACGTTGCTAAGAGTGAGGAAGAACTCGTCATCCTCATCAATCGCCATCAATGGCGCCGGGATGTTTCCGTTCATGACTCCGATATCCTCGATTTGGCGGGGATCCACGTGGCCGTCGAGGGGCGCTCCCGCGGTTCCTGATCCGAGGTTGGCATCGACGTCGGGAACCAGCCCCACGGCGCCGTTGTATGCAAACGCACCCACGCCCGTCGTGGCAGGATCACCGGGCTGCGTGATGCCGGGATATACCGTGTTGAAGACGGACGGGAACTCTGTACCGGGCAGGCCATTAGCAATATCCACAAGCCCAGACAGAGGTCCGAAGGAGAACATGTACGTCTGCGTGCCGTCACCCATCGTTGAATAACCGTCGCCGCCCGAGATCTGTTGGCACTTAATAGCGCCGTTCACGTGGTCGGGTGCGGCTGGATATCCATTAAAGCCCGAATAAGTCGGCCCGGCGAACGCAGGTTCCGAATTATTGTTGCCCCCAATCGGGTGCGTGATGGTGCTGGTAGGGCACTGGACACGAAAACTCTGAGCGCTCGCAACTCCCGCCGCGAGGCTGATCAAGAGTATTAAAAAGCAAACCTGGTGCAGCTTTCTCATGGCTTGACGATCTCCTTCCAGACTTGCTGGCGCCCGCGTCTCGCTCTCTGAGGCCTGATGAGAACCCCAAGCCTGAGCGGAAAGCGCCGGTCGCACAATTTGACTGCGTGCAATCTACCTTCTCCCCGCCCACACGTCCCTGCAAATTCGCAAATAGGCGGGAAATAATGAAAAACGCATTATTATCCCCCGGGGACAAGGGCTGCTGTCTGGTATATATACTGTATAGTACATAAATCTAGATCGGTATAGATGCACTAACTTTGTTCCTTTGAGACATGCCCTCACCGGCCGCCGCGCGCTTCGATTTTCAAGCAGCGCCGTTCCGCCGCGCCGCCATAGAACGCAACCGGGATGGGCCGGAGCTTCGCGGCGAACCGCAACTTCCGTGGCGAATCGCAGGCAACAGACCGCGACGCAGCGTGGAACGGAGTAACCTTTCAGCAAGAAATTGAAGCGGGCGTGTTACAATACAACCATGAAGCAAGTGCGAAAAAGAATGACGCCCCGCAAGGAAACTCGGCGACAAATGTGGCCGATACGACGAGCGGCCTTCATGGCTATTCTTGCCGAAGCCATTAAGACGCCTTCCGCAAAAACTGTAAGAAAATCTTCCTGAGCACTGGATTGGCTCCATTTCATCGATTCAACACGATGCAGGTCTTATTCAAATGTGCCGGGAATGAATCACTCTCTGGTTGCGGTGCAGTCGCCAAACCGTGGTTTTGCCGGATCCGCAAAACATTTGGGGTGTCTATCCCTATGATCGAGTGCGCCGGTTGCGGTTGCTTATTGACGATCAATGGCTGAAGGTGGC
>Ga0137395_10000745_pt1 | contig 14233 bp, 12 predicted proteins | sample czobulk216metaG_FD_108283 | JGI IMG/M metagenome (GOLD analysis project Ga0137395, IMG submission 108283) | Vadose zone soil microbial communities from Angelo Coast Range Reserve, California, USA - czobulk2.16 metaG | ecosystem: Environmental > Terrestrial > Soil > Vadose zone | place: USA...
ACCAGGTGCCGGAGATGCTGCAGTCTCTGCTCGTCGAGCGATTCAAGCTGGCGTACCACCGCGAGAACAAAGAGCAGTCGGTCTTCGCGCTCATCGTCGGAAAAGGCGGGCCGGGGCTGGTCGAGTCGACGCCCGATCCGGCGCCTGACACCGGCGCGCCTGCTGCGCCGCCTGCAGGTCAGGCTGCGAGCGGGCTGATCGGCAGAGGCAATGGGCGCGGCGCCTTCACGATCAACGGCGGAGGAACGGGCCCGATGCGAATGTCGATGACACCCGACGGCACCATGCACATCGACACCGAGAAGCTCTCGATGGCGCAGTTGGTGGACACGCTCACGCGTCTTCTCGATCGCCCCGTCGTCGATCAGACCGGTCTCAAAGGCAACTACAAAGTCAGCCTTGACCTCGCTCGCGAGGACATGATGAACGCCGCGCGAGCGGTGGGCGTGGCGTTGCCGCCGGGCGCGCTGGGCGGCCTTGCCGGCGGCGCCGGCTTACCGGCCGCTTCGGATCCGTCCGGCACGTCGATCTTCAACAGCATCGAACGGATGGGCCTCAAGCTCGAGACGCGCAAGGTGCCGGTCGAGCAGATCGTGATCGATCACCTGGAGCGCACACCGACGGAAGATTGATGCGGACCACGGTAGCCCTCCTCATCGCCGGCTGCGTCGCCGTGTCGGGCTGCAGCCCTTCCATCGGAAAAGAGTCGATGCCATCCAGACTTCCAGATCCGCCTGTCGCGTCGCAGAAGCCGCACCAGACCACCGTGCACGGTCGCACGCTGACGGACAACTACTTCTGGCTGCGCGATCGCGCCGATCCGAACGTCACGTCGTACTTGAAGGCGGAGGAGGCGTACGCCGACATCGTCATGAAGCCGACGACCGGCCTGCAGGAGATCCTGTTCAAGGAGATGCTTGGCCACATCAAGCAGACCGACGACACGGTGCCGTATCGAGAGAATGGCTACCTCTATTACTCCCGCACTCGTGAAGGCCTGCAGTATCCGATTTACGTGAGGCGGCGCGCGGCGCCGCAAGCGCCCGACGAGGTGATCCTCGATCAGAACGAGCTGGCGAAAGGGCACGAGTACACGAGCCTTGGCGGCCGCAGCGTCAGCGACGATGGGAATCTGCTGGCGTTTTCAGTGGACTACAGCGGCTACCGGCAGTTCACGCTGAGGATCAAAGACCTGCGCACCGGCGCGCTGCTGCCGGACACGATCGAGCGCGTTGACGACTTCGTGTGGGCGACCGACAACCGGACCATCTTTTACGTCACCGAAGATCCGGTGACGAAACGCCACGACAAGTTCTGGCGGCACCTCGTCGGCGCGGCCGCGTCGGAGCTTGTGTACGAGGAGAAAGACGACGAATTCGATCTCGCCTGCGGCCGCTCGCGAGACAAGGCGTTCGTGTTTCTGGAGTCGGCGGCCAAGACATCGACCGAGGTCAGGTTCCTGCGCGCAGATCGGCCCGGCGATCAGCTCAGGCTCGTCCTCCGCCGCGAGCCGATGCACGAATACGACGTCGATCACCGCGGCGATCTCTTCTACGTCCGCACCAACAAGGGCGCCAAGAACTTCCGCATCGTCACGGCGCCGGTGAGCGATCCGTCGGAGCGTAACTGGAAGGAGCTCGTCGCCCACCGGCCCGAGGTGAAGATCTCGGGAATCGATCTGTTCGCGGGCCACGCCGTGCTGTCGGAGTGGGAAAACGGACTGCAGCAGATCGAGGTCGTCAACTTCAAGACGCTCGGGCGCGCGAGGATTGCGTATCCGGAAGCTGTTTACGCGGCCGGTCTCGGGCCGAACGCCGAGTTCGACACAACCGCGCTTCGTTACGACTACCAGTCGCTCATCACGCCGGGTTCGGTTTTCGATTACGACATGAACGCGGGCACATCGACCCTGCTGAAACAGACCGAGGTGCCCGGCGGATTCGACCGCGCAAACTACGCGTCCGAGCGGGTCTTCGCAACCGCCGCGGACGGCACGCGTATCCCGATCTCGGTGGCATACCGCCGCGGCGTCAAGAAAGACGGCTCGGCGCCGCTTCTGCTGTACGCGTACGGATCGTACGGCTATTCCACATCGCCGACGTTCTCGTCGAGCCGCCTGGCGCTGCTCGACCGCGGTGTGGTGTACGCGATCGCTCACGTGCGCGGCGGTGGAGAGCTCGGCGAGCCGTGGCGGGACGCCGGCCGCATGATGAAGAAGCAGAACACGTTCGACGACTTCATCGCGTGTGCCGAGCATCTCGTGGCCGGGAAGTTCACGGCCCGCGATCGGCTGGTGATCCAGGGCGGGAGCGCGGGCGGTCTTCTCGTCGGCGCCGTCACGAACAAGCGGCCCGAGCTCTTCAAGGCGGCGATCGCTCAGGTCCCGTTCGTCGACGTCATGAACGACATGCTCGATGCCACGCTGCCGCTGACGACCAGCGAGTACACGGAGTGGGGGAATCCGAACAACAAAGCCGAGTTCGAGTACATGCTCGGGTACTCGCCGTACGAGAACATCACGCGGCAGGCGTATCCGGCGATGCTCATCAAGACGTCGCTCAACGACAGCCAGGTGATGTATTGGGAAGGCGCGAAGTTCACGGCCAGGCTTCGGGCGTACAAGACCGACGCCAATCCGCTGATTTTGAAAGTGAATTTCGGCGCCGGCCACGGCGGGGCGTCGGGCCGCTACGACGCGCTGCACGAGACGGCGTTCAACTGGGCTTTTGTCCTGTGGCAGGCGGGCCGCGATCGGCCGACTATATAATGTCGGTTGATAATATCGGTCCTACGTCAGGAGTCCCCATGGCGCCGAAATCATCCCGTTCGGTTTCTCTGCTGCTGGCCGGCGCGCTCGCCCTCGCCTGGGTGGCGCCAGCGGTCGTGGCCGGTCAGGAAAAGAAGGCTGCCGCGTACAAAGCGCCGCGCACGGCCTGGGGCGATCCCGATTTTCAAGGCAACTACACAAATCTGTACGAGGCCGGTACTCCGCTCGAGCGGCCCGCGCAGTTCGACGGCAAGACGCTCGGCGACGTCACGCCGGCAGAACTGAAAGCGTTCAAGAAGAAGATCCAGGACGACACGATCCAGCGATTCGAGACGCCCTTCGACGCGCCCAGCAACTGGTGGCAGGACGCGTTCAGGCTCGGCGAGAGCGCGCAGGCCTGGATGATCACCGAACCGGAGGACGGTCACGTACCCGCGCTGACGCCGGAAGGCCAGGCGCGTGTGAGAAACGCGCGTCAGACGATCTATGCCGGCGGGTCCGACTCGTACGAGGATCGCAGCCTGTATGACCGCTGCATCACGCGCGGGTTTCCCAGCTCGGGCATGCCGACCATCTATGGCAACTCGTCACGTATCGTCCAGGGCCAGGGCTACATCGCGATTCAGTACGAGATGATTCACGAGACGCGCGTCATTCCAATCGATCCGATCGGTCGCGAACCGCGGCCGCACGTCAGCCGGGCTCTCCGTCTCGACATGGGCGATTCGCGCGGCCGCTGGGAAGGCGACACGCTCGTTGTCGAGACGACGAACTTCAACGCACGCAGTGTCTATCGCAACGCGAACCCGGACAGGTTGAAGATCGTCGAGCGGTTCACGCGCGTCGGGCCCAGCAAGCTGCGCTGGTCGGTGACGCTCGACGATCCGACGACGTGGACGAGGCCGTGGACGTTCGCGATGCCGTTGACGCTGAGTGATGCGGAGCCGATTCAGCTGTACGAATGCCACGAAGGCAATTACGGCCTGCGGAACATCCTCAGCGCGGCCCGCGCCGAGGAACGTGCCCTGTCAAACGCAACGAAGCCGTAAACAAACGCCCTGTTGCAGCGTCCGGCTTCCGCCGGACGAATCGCATTGCCACGGGTCGCGTCTAAACTTGGGTTGTCGTATAAGATTCGCGGATGTCAATTGGAGGATTTGGTATGAAACGCATGGCCGCAATCGTTGTCACTCTGATGGCCGCTTCGGTCATCGTCCTGGCGCAGCAGCGCGGCGGGCCGCCGCCGCCCCCGCCACCGCTCGAACCCGGTGCGTCGCAAGCCGACGTCGACAAGGCGTTGCTCGCAGCACCGGCGAACCTGAAGAATCAGGCGACCGTCGTCAAGTGGTCACCCGATCACGCCTACACGACGCTGCGGAAAGGCACCAACAGCATGGTGTGCTACGACAGGTCCGGCTTCCCGCTGCAGCAGGCGTTCTCGGTCGAGTGCACGATGCTCGGCAACCTCGATCGCGTCAAGCAGAACATGACAATCGAGGCGCTCGGCGATCGCGCGAAGGCGCAGGCGGCGTTCGACGAGGCCGAGAAGAACGGCACCCGCGTCAAGCCAGAATTCGGCTCCGTCTTCTATCACATGCAGGGGGCTGAAGCTCCCGGCCGCGGGCACATGACGATCGCGGTGCCGGGCGCCACGATGGCCACGCTGGGCCTGCCCGAGACCGGCAGGGGCGGCGGCGTCTGGATCATGAACGCGGGCACCAGCACTGCCCACCTCATGGTGCCGGGCGAGTAGCGCAACACAAAAAGGTTCCAAGGGTGCCAGGGTTCCAAGGGTTCCACCGGTTCTGGAGAACCTGTGGCACCTTTGGAACCCTTGGAACCTCTGGAACCTCTTTGAAGCCGATCCTCCTCGCTTCCCTTGCGATCGCCGTACTCTCCTCGGCCCCCCAGAAGCAGGTTTTTGCCGGCGTGATCACCGACGACATGTGTGCGACGAAAGCGGGTCACGCGGCGATGCGGATGGGCCCGACCGACGCCGAGTGCACCATCGCCTGCGTCGATGCGCACGGCTCGTTTTACGTGCTGTATAACGGCAAGACCGCTTACACCCTCAGCGATCAGAAGAAGCCGCAGGAGTTCGCCGGTCAGAAAGTCAGAGTGACCGGCACGCTCGACAAGACGAAACGAATGATTCTCGTCGAGTCGATTGCGCTGGCGAAATAAGGTTCCTGGAACCTGTTACGCGTCCGGTCCCGTCTTCGACATCCGCTCGAGCGCAAGCATCAGCGCCTGAGTCCCGCGCTTGCCATCGCCCTGCGCCCGCAGCCCGATGTACAGCTGATGAACGAGCGCGAGCCCGGGGAGCGCGATGTTCATGCGGTCGGCCTCCGCCAACGCGATGCCCATGTCCTTGATGAAGTGCTCGACGAAGAAGCCCGGCGCGAAGTCGCGTTTGATCACGCGCGGCGCAAGGTTGTCGAGCGCCCAGCAGGCGGCGGCCCCGCCGCGGATGCACTCGACCATCGTCTCGAGCGAGAGCCCCGCTTTGTACGCGTAGAGCAGGCTCTCGCAGACGCCGACCATCGTGCCGGCAATCACGATCTGGTTGCTCATCTTCGTGTGCTGCCCGGCGCCCGCGCCGCCCTGCACCATGATGCGCTTGCCCATGACCTCGAAGAGCGGCATCACGCGATCGATCGCCGTGCGCTCGCCGCCGATCATGATCGACAGCGTCGCGTTCCGCGCGCCGACGTCGCCGCCTGAGACCGGCGCGTCGATGCCCGCGGCGCCCTTCTTTCGCGCGGCTTCATCGATCTCTTTCGCGATCTGCGGCTCCGTGGTCGTCATGTCCACGAAGATCTGTCCGCTGCGCGTTCCCGGCAGCAGTCCGTCCGCGCCGAAGTAAACCTCGCGCACGTCGCTGGGGAACCCGACGATCGTGAACACGATGTCGGCGTTCGCGCCGGCCTGCCTAGGCGTGTCGGCCCACGCCGCGCCGCGATCGAGGAGCGGCTGCGCCCGCGATTTCGTGCGTGTGCTGACGATTACAGGGTAACCCTTGGCCAGGATGTGACCGCACATCGACAAACCCATCACGCCGGTGCCAACCCAGCCGATGCGCGGAAGATTCGGAGTGTCTTGAGCCGTTGTCATGCGCCATAGCAGATGGCACGATGGCGCTGTCTGTCAAGGTTGCACGAGGTTCGACGATCGGGTGGGGCGCACGGTCACGCCGCGAACCGTCGCGGGAGATGCCGGCGACAGCTCGAGTCTGTTCGCCCCGAGCTGCCAGCTCGATCCGGGCACCGCCAGCATCACGCGGTCTTTCCCGGGGGAGACGTCGATGGCGCCGAGCGGGGTGCCATTGAGCGTCACGTCCATTTGCCGGCGGCCGGTCTCTCCGGCGCCGAGCTGGATTTCAACCATGGCGGGCGAGATCGTCCGGCGAAGCACCAGAACTGATGCGAGCTGTGATGGCTCTCTCCACGTCACGACGTGACCTCCATCCGGACGCAGCCGCAGCATCGCCGTGCCCAATCCGGCGACGAAAGCGATGGCCACTGCCGCCGTCGCGATCCAGGCGCGGACCAACGACGACGTTGAGCGTCGACTGGACAGCCACGGCATCTCCGCGAGAACGCCGGAGGCAAGCAGCACAAACACATCGAAGTAGATGTAAGTGACCGGCCACAGCGTCGTCATACTGAACGCCAGGAGCGCGAGGCCCATCAATACGACCGGAGCTCGTCCGCGGCGCATCAACCCCCAGCACCCGACGTAGACGATCGCCATCGTGACGATTTGAACGGCCTCGACAAAGCGATGCAGGTGATACGAGAGCAGTACTCCCGTGACGCCGATCGTGTGCGGCACCGTCGCATCCGGCCAGACGACCGTTTTGATGATCGTCTGGTAGCTGCCGTACAACGCGTAGACAAGCGCGCGTGGATCCCAGACCGCGAACGGAAGAAACGGCACCACGGTCGCGAGAGCGACGAGGGCCATCGTGACGGCCAGGCGGCGGCGGTCGCGCATCCACACCGCGATCAGCAACACAGGCACAACGGCGATCATCGTCGTCCTCGCGACGACGAGCAGGCCGAGCGCGATGGCGGCGGCAGTCCATCGTTCCCGGGCAGCAAGCCACGCGAACAGCGCGATCAATGGCCAGTAGGCTGGCGTGTGTCCGATCGATGTGAAACGGGCGAGCTCGCCGTTCATGGCGATCGCTCCGAGCATCACCAGCGCAGCCGCCGCCGCCGTCAATCGACCGCGTGCCGCTGACGCGATCGCCCCCAACCCGCACGCAGCCGGAACGAAGAGCTCGCCAACGACCGTGAGAAACCGCAAGTCCACCCGCATCAGCATTGGGAGGGCGTACGGGCCCCATAACAGCGGACCGTACGTGAGCGGCATCGCCCAGGGCAGGTGATAGACCACATAGGGATTCAGCCCGTCGAGCATGCGCCGCAATCCTTCCCTGACGAGGACGAGCATGTCGCCGCGGAACGGATCAACGGGGATCGTCAGGATTTCCTGGAGCCACGAGCGCGCAGCGAACACCACGAGAATGACAGCAAGCGTCCCGACGACCATGGCGGGAGCGTAGCGCCCGGACGTCGCCGCCGACGCCTCGTCCGCGGCTGCGTCCCGCTGTGTTGTCGGCCAGCTGAGTCCAAGGGCGATGGCGGCCAGCGTGAGCGCGATCGTCGTGACGATGTAAGGCTGCGTGTCGCCGCCCAGCCAGCGCTGGAGCACCGCCGGCGCGGACAGCAGGACGAACATCGACGCGACGACGAGGCTGCGAGCCAGCACTGGCACGGTGCGCGATTGTACTGGGTGCCGCGCGAAACCTGCTTGACGCGCCGCATCTCCGATGGACAAAATGCGCCAGCCATGCGGACATCCTTCTTGTGGCTCGCGAGCGCGGTGCTCCTGGCGTCGGCCATGGCGTCGCCACGGGTCGTCGCGCAGGACCAGGGCGGCAGCGGCCTGACTGTTGTTCAGATCCGCCCGACCTTTTATGTGATCGCCGGCGCCGGCGGCAACATCGTCGTACAGCTCGGGCCGGAGGGTGTGATCCTCGTCGACTCCGGATCGACGGAGAGCGCGGATCGTGTGCTCGCCGAAGTCCGCAAGCTGTCGACGCTGCCCATTCGCTACATCATCAACACGAGCATGGAGGCCGATCACGTCGGCGGGAACGAGAAGCTCGCCAAAGCCGGCCTCAGCATCCTCGCCGGCAACATTGTCGCGGGCGCGGGCCTCGCCGAGGATCTGATTACCAACGGCGGCGGCGCCAGCGTGCTGGCGCACGAGAACGTGCTGACGCGCATGTCGGCGAGGGCGGGGCAACAGTCGCTGTTCCCGCTCGCGCTGTGGCCGACGAAGACGTTTGCGTACCACCAGTATGCGATGTACCTGAACGGCGAGGGCATTCAGGTGATCCATCAGCCGGCCGCGCACACCGACGGCGATACGATCGTCTTCTTCCGGCGCAACGACGTGATTGCGACGGGCGACGTGATCGACACGACGCGCTTTCCTGTGATCGACGTCAGGAAAGGCGGCACGATCCAGGGCGAGATCGACGCGCTCAACCGCCTGATGGATCTCAGCATCCACAACCTGCCGATCCAGTGGTACAGCGATCGCACGCTGATGGTGCCTGGCCACGGCCACGTGTACGACAAACTCGACCTGCTCGAGTATCGGGACGCGATCACGATCGTTCGCGACAGGATTCAGAGCCTCATCGCGGAAGGGAAGTCGCTCGACCAGGTGAAAGCCGCGAATCCGACGCTTGGCTACCGCAGCCAGTACGGCGCCGACTCCGGCCCCTGGACCACTGACATGTTCGTGGAAGTGATCTACCGCGAGCTCGCCGCGAGGAAACGATGAGATCCGATCGCCGTCCGGCTGAAGCCGGACGCTACGTACTGGCTTTCGTGATGGCCGGCGCGGCTCTTCTTCACGCTCAGCGCGGAGGCGGCCCGCCGGTTGCACCACGAGCGGGGGCGCCGATCGATCTCACGGGTTACTGGGTGTCGGTCGTCACGCAGGACTGGCGCTGGCGGATGGTCACGCCGGCCAAAGGCGACTACCTCGGCGTGCCGATCACGGTTGAAGCGAAGAAGGTCGCCGACACGTGGGATCCCGCGAAGGACGAAGCCGCGGGCGAACAGTGCAAGTCGTACGGGGCTCCGGCGCTCATGAGCGTTCCCGGACGTGTGCACATCACCTGGCAGGACGACAACACGCTCAAGATCGACACCGACGCCGGCATGCAGACGCGTCTTCTTCATTTCGGCCTTTCGCCGGCGCCGGCCAATGCGCCGCGCACCTGGCAGGGCTACTCGATCGCGCAGTGGCAGATGTCGTCGGCCAACGTGCCCACGCAGCTCCGTCCGGCGCCGCGAAGCGCGGCCGAGCAGCCGCCGTCGGGCCAGAAGAGCGGAGCGCTCCGCGTCGTGACGACGAATCTGCGCGCGGGATATCTGCGGAAGAACGGCGTTCCTTACAGCGCGAACGCCGTGCTGACGGAGTACTGGGATCTGCTGAAGCGGCCGAACGGCGAGGAATGGCTGACGATCACGACGCAGGTTGACGATCCCGTCTACTTGCGCCAGCCGCGTCTCATCGCGCTTCCGTTCAAGAAAGAAGCGAGTGGTGCCAAGTGGGATCCAACCCCATGTTCAGCCCGATGGTAAAACGCATCGCACTCGCGAGCGCGGTGGCCGCGCTCGTGGCGGTTGTTCCGCTGGTCGCGCAGGTCGACCTCTCGGGAACATGGGCCCGGCGCGGGCAGGCCGACAACGGCAACGCGCGCGAGCAGATCGATCTCCTGGGTATCCCGCTGAGCGCGGACGGCCGCGCGAAGGCCCTCAGCTACAACATTGCGTCGCTGTCGGCCACCGAGCGCCAGTGCCAGATGTATCCGCCGCTCTACCTGTTCACCGGGCCGTTTTCTCTCCAGATCACGAACGAGCCGGATCCGATCACGCAGAAACTCCGCGCGTGGAAGATCGCGGGGTGGATCGATCGCGACGAGACGATGATCTGGATGGACGGGCGACCGGGTCCCTCGCAGTACGCGCCTCACACACACGGCGGTTTCACATCAGGCGTGTGGGAAGGCGACGCCCTGGTGGTGACAACGACGCAGTTCAAGCTCGGCGACATGAAGCGGCATCGCGCCTTCAGCAGTGACCGGGCGACGCTGACGTATCGCATGAACCGCCACGGCGACATCCTGACGGTGACCGGCATCCTCGAGGATCCCGTGTACCTGGCCGAGCCCTTCGTGCTGACCGAAGTGTTCAGGCTGGATCCGAACGCCAACCTGCTCCCGCTCACGGCTTGCGAGCCAATCGAAGAGCTGCCGTCGCTGCATCAGAACCCGGGCCTCGTCCCCCATTACCTGCCGGGCAAGAACCCATTCATCAACGAAGTCACGCAGCACTACAACATCCCGCTCGAGGCCGCGCTTGGCGGTCCCGAGACGATGTATCCGGAGTTCAGGAAAAAGATCAGAGAGAAGTACGTGATGCCGCCGCCGTGCAAGGAAGGATGCGGCGGTCCGCCGGCTCCACCCGCTCCGCCGGCAGGCCGAGGCGCGGCACCGCAGTAGCGTCAGCCTGCGTTATTTCAGCGAACGATACGCCAGCCGGTCCGCGTTGAAGGATCCGAGCCACAGCTCGTCGCCGACGCGCATCGCTATCGCCGTGCCGGTGAAGGACGGCGTCGCCGGACCGCGCGCGATCTCGGTGACCGCCATCGTCTTCGGATCGATCGTCGCCGCGACATAGCCGCGCGAGCACCGGATGCCGGCCTCCGTCTTCGGCGGTCCCCCGCATGCGGGCTCGTTGTCGATCATCCCCGCGGTGATCAGGCGGTTGTCGCTGGTCCATCGCACGTTGTCGGGTCCAAACTCCTTGAGCTGCGCCGTTCGCAATGGCTTGCTCGTGTCGTTTCCAGTGGGGCGGGCGAAGGCGACGATCGTCTTCGTCGTCGTGGAGGCGACGAAGAATTCCTTGTCGTCGGGCGAGGTCTCGATGCCGTTGTTGGCCGAGAGCGCCGTTCCCGGCAGCTCGCGGAACGCGGCGGTGCCTGGCGTCCACATGTAAACCGCACCAGTGATTCGACCGGCGAACGCATCCTCGAATGTCTTCCCTGGCTTGATCAGGACGGTCGCGACGATCGTGCCGTCGCCAAACGCCGCGACGCTGTTGGCCGGCATCTTGTCCGGCATGAGCACACAGCCAATCCACGTCGCTGCCGGCGTCGTGCCGGCCGTGCTGAGCTCGAACACCTCAATCGATTCCCGGCCGCCGTGGTTCGTGGCGTACACCGTAAAACGTCCGTCGGGAGCCCGCCGCAGGCTGAGGCCGTGCAGCACGGCTTGTTTTGGATCGAGCGGACCTGGGCAGTTCGCGTACTTCGTGCGATCGGCGCGGACGCCCGCAGCGCCGCTGGCGTAAAGGTTCCGCGCCGTCTTTGCCCGCGTGTCGACGATGTGCAGGCCGCTGCCTGGCGCCATGCCGCTCGCAACCAGCCAGCGAGTGTTGGGCACCGGCACAAGATCTTCCGGATTCTGTACGCCGCAGATGAACGACAGGCCGCCTGATGGCGAGCAGCCGGTTGTCTGGGCAGCAGGGGCCGATGCCAACCCGCCGGTGACTACGCCGGCGATCAGTGCGCCGAGGAGTACGCGCTTCATGAGCTCACCTTTTATCACACACCGCGGTCCTCGAGTGACCGGTTGGACGTGGGCAATTCGATATCCTCCGTTGGCAAACTTTTCCCTTCGAGTGTCGAGTGGTTCCAGCGCCTGGATGGCGCGGTAGATCTGCGCGGGCGTTGGAAAGCGGATCGCGGTTTAATGGCAGAGCTGTCGACGCTCGCACAGTTGGCGAGCGTCGTGCATTCGCCCAGCCGGTTTCGTCACCATGCGTTGCGTGCTCGGATCGGTGTTCGCTTCTGTCCTCGCCGTCAGCGCCCTCTCCTGTACATCATCGCAAACATCAACCGCGATCACCGCGCCCGCATCAGCGAAATGCCAGGTCCAGGTCGCTTCGGCGCCGGCGGCGTTTACGGCTGACGGCGGCAAAGGGATGCTGTCCGTCGCGACGACGCGGGACTGTGCGTGGTCGATTACGACGAACGCCAACTGGGTGGCCCTCGCCAACACGCAGGGCCAGGGAGAAGCGTCGGTTCCGTACACGGTGTCGGCCAATCCGGTGCCGGTCTCGCGCGCAGCGGCGATCGTCGTCAGCGATATCTCGCTCCAATTGAATCAGGCGGCCGCGCCGTGCCGATTCGCCTTCAGTCCCTCAGGCGCATCGGTGCCGTCCGCTGGAGGGCCAATCACCGTTCAGATCACCACGCTGACCGGCTGCGCCTGGACGGCGGCGACCGACGCGGCGTGGCTCACGCTCACCAGCGGCGCCAGCGGCAACGCGAGCGGGACCATCGGAATGCTCGTGGCGGCGAACAGTGGGCCGGCGCGCTCAGCGCAGATGACCGCCGGCGGCATTTCGTACCCCGTCACGCAAGCCGATGGGACGCCTCCTCCGGCACCACCGCCTCCGCCACCACCGACGCTGCCGCCGACGCTGCTGAGCGGTGCCGTGATGGCATTGTTACGACAATGCCCTGGCGTCTCTTTCCTCGTGAGCGTCACGCGAGTCGTGGCAAGCGCGTCGACGAGCTCCCCCAACGCACAGTGCCAGGATCTGCGAAACGGAAAAAGCGTGTCGGTCACCGGCACGGTTCAGCCTGACTTGAGCGTCGCGGCGACGCTGATTAACTTCCAGTGATGACCCGCACGCGCGCGCTGCTCGTCGGAACGTGCGGACTGATGCTTCACGCGTCACCTGCGTCCGCGCAGTCTGTTGCTGATGTGCTCACATTTCTGGTGACGAACCAGTCCGTCCAGACGGCCAACGTGGCGCGCGACCGGAACGCCGCCCAGGCGACCAGCGACACGATCGGACGGGCCCTGCTGGCGAACCTTGCGACGCTGCCCGTGCCGACGACATCGGGCGCGTTTTCGTACAGGCTCAATTCCGAGCTCGGCACGGTCGAGCGGGCGACGCAGACGTTCGGGTCGTCGTTTGTCGAGCGCGCGCAGACGGCCGGCCGCAACCAGGTGTCGTTCGGCCTGGCGCTTCAATACCTGCGCTTCGACTCGCTCGACGGCAGAAACCTTCGCGACGGCTCGCTGGTGACGACAGCCAACGCATTTCCGGATGATCCCGCGCCGTTTGACGCCGATCACCTGACGCTCAACATCGACGCGAGCGTCGCGACGCTCTACGGCAACGTCGGCATCACCGATCGGCTGGATGTCGGCGTCATCGTCCCGATGGTGTCACTCCAGGTCCGCGGTTCGCGGCTCGACATCTATCGTGGGCAGACGTTCACGCAGGCGACGGCCAGTTCGCGTGCCGTCGGCCTCGCCGATCTGATCGTCCGCTCGAAGTACGCGCTCTATAACGACGGAGGCGCGGGCGTCGCAGCCGCTGTCGACGTGCGGCTGCCGACCGGACGGGAAGAGGATCTGCTCGGCGCGGGATCGACCTCTGCGAAGTTCTCAGGCATCGGATCGATCGAGCGCGGCCGCGTCTCGACGTCGGGCAACGCAGGCGTCACCGTCGGCGGGCTTGCGCGCGAGCTGAACTACGACGGGGCTGTTGCGATTGCGGTCGCCCCCCGTGTGACGGTCGCCGGCGAAGTGCTGGGACGCCGGATCGACGGCCCGGGTCAAGTGGTACAGATCTCCACGCCCCATCCGACGCTCGCCGGCGTGCAGACGCTCCGCCTCACGCCCGATGCGTCCGCGCTGAACATCGTGACGATTGTGCCGGGCTTCAAGTGGAACGTGTCGCGGACGTGGGTACTGTCAGGCAACGTGACGATCCCGCTGACGAAGGCAGGGCTGACGGCACGCTTCACGCCGTTTGTCGGGTTGGACTACGCCATCGGGCGCTAGCGCGACGCTTTCGCGCTTTCGATCGTCCAGTCGTCCGCGCTCTTGCGCAGCTCGAAGCTCCAGACCAGCGGTTCGGTGCGTGCCTCGCGATTGCCGATCTTCGGTACGTATCGCGCAGAGCCGTGGCAGATTGCCCGCGCTATCGCCCCGAGCACCTCGACGTCACATGAATCGAACGTGAGCGCCTGAGATTCGAGTCCGTCGAACGCCCGCGCCAGAGCAACGCGATTCACGGTCGGATACACCGCGAGCGCCGACTGCACGTTCAGCCGCCCGTAAGCGCGCCGGTAACTCTGCAAGGCTTCCTCGATGAGCTCGTGATCGCCCGGGCGGCCCCGCGGCGCAGGCTCGACAGTGGCCGCAGGCATCACGATCGCCGCGGCAGGGGGCTCACGGGGCGTCGTGATCGTTGCCGCGGCAGGGGGCTCACGCGGCGTTGCGATCGTTGCCGCGACAGGCGGCGGCTCGCGCGGCGTCGTGACCGTCGGAGGTGGAAGCTGAGAGAGCGGCAC
>Ga0137395_10000746_pt1 | contig 14233 bp, 12 predicted proteins | sample czobulk216metaG_FD_108283 | JGI IMG/M metagenome (GOLD analysis project Ga0137395, IMG submission 108283) | Vadose zone soil microbial communities from Angelo Coast Range Reserve, California, USA - czobulk2.16 metaG | ecosystem: Environmental > Terrestrial > Soil > Vadose zone | place: USA...
AGCAGCGGCTTTGGCCGTGACACGGCGGAAACCCTGTTCCGCGCTGGCCACACTGTTTACGCCTCCATGCGCGGTGCGCAGGGCAAGAATCGAGAGGCCGCTGAGGCCCTACGGAAGCTTGGCATCAAGACCGTGGAATTGGACGTTAGCGACGACGCGTCTGTCAAAGCAGGCGTCAAGAAAGTGCTCGCGGAGGCCGGCAAGATCGATGTGCTGGTCAACAACGCCGGCATCGGGTCGGCCGGCGTAACCGAAGCCTTCACCGCGGAACAGGCCAAGGTCGTCTTCGATACGAATGTCATCGGGCTCCTTCGCGTCACCCGCGCCGTGCTCCCCTCCATGCGCCAGAAGCGCGATGGCCTGATCATCAACATCGGCTCGATCCTCGGCCGCGTGACGTTACCCTTCTTGGGAATCTATGGCGCGAGCAAGTTTGCCGTCGAAGCGCTGACCGACAGCGTCCGGTACGAAGTCTCGCAACTCGGCGTCGAGGTCGTGGAGGTGCAGCCGGGCCCTTTCCCGACCAAGTTTCTCACCAGCATTCAGACGCCCGCCGACGCCGAAGTGACGAAGTCCTATGGCGAGGTCGGCCAAATCCCCGACGCCATGTTCAAGTGGTTCATATCAAGGTTTGAAGGCCAGGACGCCCCGAATCCGCACGATGTCGCGGAGGCCGTGGCCAAGCTCGTGGGTCAGTCCAAGGGCAGCCGCGCTGCCCGCACCGTCGTTGGCGCGGCGTTTGGTTCCGACAAGGCCAACGAGGACGTCGCGCCTGTCCAGGCGAAGGTGGTCGAGGCCCTGGGCCTCAGCCATCTGGAAAAAATCGCGTGATGAATCGTTCTGGGTCGGCGGACTGCCGCTGACCCGGCTTTCACCTGCAGCTTGGGGGCCCTAACCATGACTGCTCATATCGATACCGATTCGACGCTTCTATGACGCGCTGGTGCGTGGCGATGTGCCTAGTGGTCCGGATATGAGAAGGAGCCCGTAATGGAGAGGAGGCAGCCCAGGTCGCCTTACAAGTACGCGGAAGATCTTTCGATTATTGCGGTGCGGTTTTCATTTCGAGTCGAGCCACGTCAGCAGCTGCGGATCGCGTTTCCAGCGAGGAGGCTTTCCCGGTCTATGCACATCCATTCAATAGTCTGCCCGGCCCAGCCGGATACGGACCCGAACTTGAGGAGTGTCGGCTCATGAACAGATCAATACTGGGTCTCGCAGTAACCGCATTGCTGACGATGACCGTACAGACCGGTTTCGCCGCACAGGCCGTCCATATTCCCGCGACCCCTCCTGCCGCGGCGAGCGCAAACCTCATCGCGCGCGCGGACCGTGCTCTGCGCGACTATGTAGCTGCTTGCTCAACCGGCGACATTGAAGCCTTCGCGCGCATCGTCACGAGCGATGCGGTGGTGGAGTACGCGCTCGAGGAGCCCGGAACGTACCTCGCGGTAGAGGCGGCCGCGCTGAGCGCCAAGCGCTCGGGCAATTCCAAGCTGACGGGAGCAGAGGCACATATTTCGAACCTGTGGATTTATCCAACGAGCGATTCAAACGTGGTATTCGTTCACTACACGACGCGCTCCGACGTTCGATCGCCGGCCCAGCTCCCGGACTCCGAACATTTGGCTCTGCTCGAGATGCGCGGTGATCGGATCTTCAAGATGCGCAGCCTCGGCGCGAACGCCCGCACTCTCTCGACGCTCGAGGCATCCGTGGTCACACGTGCGATCTCTTCCTCCCGCGCCCGCGGGCAGGACTAGACGATCGCCTGCGTCCCAATCGTTGCAGGCAATCAAACGTTCAAGGGGTGTTTCATGGGCCTGTTAGAAGACAGAGTGGCGGTGGTGACCGGCGGCACATCGGCATCGGGCGCGCCAGCGCCATACTCTGGGCGCGCGAGGGTGCCAGGGTCGCACTCACGGGTGTCGCGCAGCAGAAGGCGAAGCGATCGCGGCGGAGATTAAGGCCGCAGGCGCATCTGCGGTCTTCATCGAGGCGGACCTCGTGACCACGGGCAGCACATCCCCGCCGCGATTGCCCGCGCCGTAGCAAGCTACGGCCGGCTGGTCTTGCCTTCAACAACGCGGGGGTCATCGGCGGCGGCCCAATTGAAACGTTGGATGAAGCCACGTGCGATCGCATCGTCGCGAAACTCGAGCTGACTACGTATCACAACCAGAGCACTTCCATGACCGTCGCGCATGATTTCGTACCTGATGCGATGCTCATCTCGAACGGCGTCGCAGAGCTCCAAACTCTCGCGCGCAGATTTTCACAACCGCTGCCCGTAGCGCAGTCCGTGGTCACGATTCAGGTCGTCTTTGTCGCTGGTGCGGCAAGCCCATGGAGATTGATCGAGACCACTCGATCCACGGTCGGCCGTCGAAGACGCATGCTGTGCTTCGATTCACTCGAACAGATTCGGCGCTCGGTCGACGAGCGTCTGGCATGGCAGCGTGCGGACGAGGAATTTGTAGCAAGACACATGGCGACGCCCGATGGGTTTCCGAGCGTCACCGCAGATTGGGTGCACAGCAAGGATTTCGACTTGATTTTTCGGCCGGCGCGGGACGCGATTCGCAAGGAGATGTGCGCAACGACGCCTAAACATACCGTGACGCTTTCTTAGCGGGCTACATTACGTGGCGGAGTCGCTTACCCGGAAACGTTAGCCACCTGCTCGTGTGCTAACGTGCTATTCCTTGATTAACGCTGGTGCTGGCTGATCAGGGAATCGTGCAGGGCTCGATTGAAACGGCGTCAAGTGCTTCTGGTTTGGCCCCACCAGTTCGTCGAGCCGCGACACGAACGGTTTGAGAATCGGCGAGGCGTTCGACTTGCTGTGGCCCACCGTTAAATCGATCGTCGGAGTCTCGCCTTCCAGTGGACGGCTGACCACGGACCAGGGCATCAGGTTCTCGGCATAGGCGGGCGTCAGCGCCAGCCCGCGGGTGGACGCAACCGGGGACATGGCCATCGCGAGGTTATCCACGCGGGGACATAGGAACAAGGTGTACCCCTGGCGCGGCTGCATCAGGCCCGCCACAAATCGTCGGAGCTTCTGTGCATATTCGTTTTGATTCGTTCCACTATGGGCATATACCCATAATATACGACCCGTGCGGGCATGGCGATATTCTTCAGTACCCGCGAATTTGTAAGTCAGGCAGTTCAATTCTTGGGGAGTTGACTCAGTGCTGCAGGATGGGTGCCTTCGGATATCCCCGTGCCTCACCAACCGTGAAGCGCATTTCCAAGGCGCTGGCTATTCACCAGGAGTAACCGATGTGGATCGTTAAGGTCGCTCTACGAAGACCTTACACCTTCATCATGCTGGCGGTGTTGATCGTCCTCATGGGCGGTTACGCCATCCTGAGAACGCCAACGGACATCTTTCCCAACATCAGGATTCCGATAGCTGCGGTGATATGGCGCTATAGCGGCATCCTGCCCGAGGAGATTGCCAACCGCATCGTTCTCTTTTCCGAACGCATCGCGCAAACCACCGTAAATGACGTAGAGCACACCGAGTCGCAATCGGTCAACGGTACCGCGGTCGTTAAATATTTCTTCCAGCCCGACGTCGATCCGGACCTGTCTTTCGCTCAAATCACGGCGGTCTCCCAGACGCAGCTGTTTTTTTCGCCGCCCGGAACCAGCCCGCCGTTCATTCTGTCGTACAGCGCCTCGAGTGTGCCGATTTTGCAGCTCGCGCTATCGAGCGATAGCTTGTCAGAAGCGCAGATTTACGATGTCGGGAATACGCTCCTGCGCACCCAGCTTGCCACCGTGGCCGGCGCATCGATTCCCTTCCCTTATGGCGGCAAGCAGCGCCAGGTTCAGGTGGACCTCGACCCGCAGGCGCTCCGCGCAAACGCGTTGTCGCCTACCGACGTGGTCAGTGCCATCGGCCAGCAGAATCTGATATTGCCGGCGGGCACTGAAAAGATCGGGCCGCTGGAGTACTTCGTCAAGCTCAACGCAAGTCCGACACAAATCGAGGACTTGAACAATATGCCGGTGCGCGCTGAGCGCGGCACCGTAACCTACATTCACGATGTCGCGCACGTGCGCGATGGATACTCCCCGCAGACCAATATGGTCAGGGTGGACGGACGGCGCTCCGTCTTGATGAACGTACTCAAGACCGGCAAAGCCTCCACGATCGACATCATCGACGCCATACAGCAGAAAATACCACAGATTCGGGGATCGCTGCCGAGCACACTCAAGATCGAACCGACCAGCGACCAATCGATATTCGTGCGCTCGGCGATCTCGGGCGTGGCCCGAGAAGCGGTGATCGCCGCTGCGCTCACGGGCCTGCTGATCCTACTGTTCTTGGGGAGTTGGCGCAGTACGCTGATCATTACGATTTCGATTCCGCTGTCGATTCTCGCGTCGATCGCCTGTTTATCGGCGATCGGTGAGACCATCAACATCATGACCTTGGGGGGACTCGCGCTGGCCGTGGGTATCCTGGTCGACGATGCGACCGTCACTATCGAGAACATCAATTACCACCTCGAGCGCGGCAAGGACGTAGAAACGGCGATCCTGGACGGAGCACACCAGATTGCGCTGCCAGCGCTCGTGTCCACACTGTGCATCTGCATCGTCTTCATCCCGATGTTCCTTCTTGCGGGCATCGCAAAGTTCTTGTTTATTCCGTTGGCCGAAGCGGTGGTGTTCGCGATGCTGGCCTCGTATCTGCTGTCGCGGACCTTGGTTCCGACACTCGCCAAGTTCTGGCTGAAAATGCACGACGGCGAGGCGCGCAAGAAGCCGGGCAACGCCCTCGCCAGACTGCAAGAAGGTTTTGAACGCGGTTTCGAGCGATTTCGTGAGCACTACAAGGGGCTCTTGCAATTGGCCTTGGGCAGCGGTCCCAGGTTCGCTGCCGTTTTCCTGGGGTGCATGGCGGCAACTGCTCTTCTGGCTTTTCCTTTCGGTCCCTTGCCCGGCCTCGGACAGGACTTCTTTCCGAGTGTGGATGGGGGTCAGATCAAGCTGCACATGAGGGCCCGCACCGGCACACGCATCGAGGAAACGGCCGCGCTGTGTGACGCCGTGGAGGCGACGATTCGCGAGGTGATCCCGGCCTCGGAGCTCGTCAACGTAGTGGATAACATCGGCCTACCCTATAGCGGCATCAACCTGGCGTACAGCACCTCGGCGCCGGTCGGCCCGGGCGATGCGGATATCTACGTCAACCTATCGCAGCATCACAGACCCACTGCGACCTACGTCCGCGCGCTGCGCTCCAAATTGCCCGCTAGGTACCCGTCCGCGACGTTTGCCTTCCTGCCCGCCGACATGATCGGCCAGATATTGAATTTCGGTCTGCCCTCGCCGATCGATGTCCAGATCGTCGGGTTCGACGCTCAGCACAACCGCGAGTTCGCCAACCACCTGCTGCAAACATTGCGTGGCGTACCCGGAGCCGTCGATTTGCACATCCAGCAATCGGCCGACTACCCTCAGTTCAACGTCGACGTTGATCGAGGCAAGGCGCAGCTCGTTGGGCTCACCGAACAGGCGGTTGCAAGTAACTTGCTCGTCTCGCTATCGGGCAGCTTCCAGACCGCGCCGTCGTTTTGGATCGATCCTAAGAGTGGAACCCAGTACCAGGTCGTAGCGCAAACTCCTCAGTTCCGGCTCGAAAATCTTAACGATCTCAGCAATACGCCCTTGAAGGGGCCACACGGCGCGTCGCAGATATTGTCGAGCGTCGCCACTATTCATCGCAGCGTCGCACCCGCCGTGGTGAGTCACTACAACGCGACGCCCGTCATCGACATCTTCGGCTCCGTGCAGGGGTCCGATCTCGGACATGTCGCCGCGCAAATTGAGAAAATCGTCGCGTCGGCGAGCAAGGATTTGCCCAAGGGCTCGCGCATCGCGGTCCGCGGTCAGGTTCAAACGATGAAGGCTTCGTTCAATGGCTTGCTCATCGGACTGGCGGCCGCCATCGTGCTCGTTTATATGCTGATCGTAGTTAACTTCCAGTCCTTGCGCGACGCCTTCATCATCATCACGGCGCTGCCCGGCGCGCTGGCGGGTATCGTCTGGATGCTGTTTCTCACCCATACCACCGTGAGCGTCCCCGCACTTACGGGCGCGATCATGTGCATGGGGGTCGCTACCGCCAACAGCGTCCTGATCATCAGCTTTGCGCGCGAGCGCATGGACGCCGGCGATAATGCGTTCGATGCGGCGCTGCAAGCCGGATTCACGCGCTTGCGGCCGGTCCTCATGACGGCAACCGCGATGATCATCGGAATGATTCCCATGGCATTGGCACTCGGGGACGGCGGCGAGCAGAACGCGCCCCTCGGACGTGCGGTCATCGGCGGTCTGATTTTTGCCACCGTGGCAACGCTGTTCTTCGTGCCGACCGTGTTCACGATCGTTCACGGCCGTAAATCGGCGCACCCCGTGGACGTAGTGGAGAACGCTCATGTCTGACGCGTCACCCGTTGCTCCGCATGAGCGAGCCCCGCGCAGAAGGAAGATCTACTTCCTCGCGCTGCTCGTCGTCGCGCTGGTTCTGGCGGCGTGGGGGGAAATCGACCGCGTGATCGCGCGCAATTCGTTGAGCAAGGAGACCGCAGACGATGCCACACCGACGGTCGTCACCGTCAAGCCGAATCACACCGATTCGGGCGAGGAATTGATATTGCCGGGCACCGTACAAGCGTTCGTCGAGGCTCCGATCTATGCGCGCACGAACGGTTATCTCAAGACGTGGTATACCGACATCGGCAGCGTGGTGAAGAAGGGCCAGCTATTGGGCGAAATCGACACGCCGGAAGTCGATCAGCAGCTCGCCCAGGCAATTGCAGATCTCGCCACGGCGCGGGCCAACGAAGCCCTGTCGAACACCACCAACGCCCGCTGGAAGGAACTGCTCGCGACCGAATCGGTATCGAAGCAGGACGCGGATGAAAAAGCGGGCGCCGCCGCGGCAAAAAAGGCGACTGCGGACGCCGCCGCGGCCAACGTGTCGCGCTTGCGCGAGCTGGAATCGTTTAAGCGAGTCGTAGCGCCGTTCGATGGCGTCATCACCGCGCGCAATACCGACATCGGCGCATTGATCAATGCGGGTCAAAGTGCGGGCTCGGAATTGTTCAGGCTCGCCGACACTCGAAAGCTCCGTATCTACGTGCAGGTTCCCGAGCCCTATGCGACGGTTGCCAAGCCGGGGCTCGAGGCGCAGCTGAAATTCAGCGAGCAGCAGGGCAAGGCGTATTCCGCGACCTTGGTACGTACCTCCAATGCTCTGGATCCCGGCTTGCGGACCTTGCAAGTCGAGCTGCAACTCGACAATGCGCAGCGGGAGCTCTTTCCCGGCGCTTACGCCGAAGTGCATTTCAAGCTCGCGGGCAACGCACAGTCGCTGCGCCTGCCCGCCAACACCATACTGTTCCGAGCCGCCGGGCTGCAGGTCGCCATCGTCGACGCCCAGCGGCGCATTCAACTGAAGAGCATCGTCGAGGGCCGCGACTTCGGCAACACCATCGAAGTATTGTCCGGACTCGATGCCGACGATGCAGTGGTGATTAATCCGCCCGATTCAATCGTCAGCGGTGCGATGGTGCGTGTGGCCGCTCCGCCACCCGCACAAACTCCAAAGAGCAGGGCCAAGGCCTCATGAAAGGCTCAACGTGGTCGGCCATCGTCCCCCTCGTCGCGACACTGGCTGCGTGTTCCTTCGCACCGACTTACCGGACTCCGGATAGTCCACCCCCGGCGGCTGTCTACAAGGAGGCGGGGGACTGGCAACAGGCGGGGCCGCTCGAGGACCAAGCGCGCGGAGCCTGGTGGATGCTGTTCCAGGACCCGCAGCTCGATGCCTTAGAGGCCAAGGTCGGCAGCGCCAATCAGAATCTCAAGGCCGCTTTCGCCCGTTTGCAGGAGGCGCGAGCCGCAACACACATCGCACGCGCGGATCTCTTTCCCACGCTCAGTCTAGGCGCCTCCGCAGCGCGCGCGCGCACCTCGGCGTACTCGCCCCGATTTCCCACGCGGCAGGAACCCACTCTGAACAACTTCGATCTGGAGGCGGATCTATCGTACGAAGTCGACCTCTGGGGTCGGGTACGCAACACCGTGAATGCCGCGAAGGCCAATCAGCAAGGGAGCGCCGCGGACCTCGCGAGCTTCGATCTTGCGCTGCATGCCGAACTGGCCACCGATTACTTCGCCTTGAGAAGCCAGGACGCGGAGCAAGTATTGCTCGAGAAGACCGTCGAGGACTATTCGAGGTCTCTGCAGTTGACGCAGCAGTTGTACCGAAGCGGCGCAGCTGCCGTGGCCGATGTCGATCAAGCACAGGCACAGCTCGAGACGGCGCGGACGCAGGCGGCCGACATTGCCCTCGAACGTGCCCAAACCGAGCACGCGATCGCCGTGCTGATCGGCGAGAACCCCTCCGCTTTCCACCTCGATTCGAATCCCTTGGCGACCGATACCGCGCCGCCGCCGATCGATCCTGGCTTGCCGTCGACGTTGCTGGAGCGTCGCCCGGATGTGGCGGCGGCAGAGCGGCGAGTCGCTGCCGCCAACGCGCGAATCGGAGTTGCCCGCGCCGCGTATTTTCCCGTGTTCAGCCTCGCTGGCGCCGCGGGCTTCGATAGCACCAACGCCTCGACGTGGTTGAATGCGCCGAGCCGCATGTGGTCTTTGGGCCCAACTGGACTGCTCACCGTCTTCGACGCCGGGCGACACAGCGCGCAGGCCGCGCAGGCGCATGCGCAATACGATGAGCAGGTCGCCGACTATCGCAATGCCGTGCTCACCGCCTATCAAGAGGTGGAGGACAACTTGGCTGCCCTGCACCGGCTCGAGCAGGAGAGCATCAGCGAGTCCGCAGCCGTGGCGGCCACGGGTAAGGCGCTCGAACAAGCCCAATACCGGTACAAGGCGGGGCTCGTCACGTATCTCGAGGTTGCGACCACGGAGACCACCGCCCTGCAGGCGCAATTGTCCCGCTTCAGCATCTTAAACCGACGCATGGATGCCAGCGTGTTATTGGTCAAAGCGCTCGGCGGTGGGTGGCGAACGGCGCCGCTTGGCCGGATCGACGCGAGCGCCGAGGGCGGATATCAGGGACCTTGAACGAGCCAAGCAGATCCTTCGCGGCTCCCGCGAAATGGTGAAGGAGCGTCGCGTGGTCGGTTCGTAAGACGGAGCTGGAGATGTGACCGGCGGTCAGAGTGTGTCAGCTGCCACTACTGATGGTGCGAGGCGCGCTGGGCGCGTGAGCGTTGCGCGAGGCGACAGCCGCCGCTCAATCAACGCAAAGGATACCTATGGTAAATGGAAGCGCGGGACTTGCTCGGCGCATCCGGGACACGCTTTGATCGAAGGAGATTAGCATGCAAGCACGAGAAGTCGTCCTGTGCTGCCCCGTTCGCACGGCGATTGGAACCTTCAACGGCACATTGAAAGCGACACCGGCAGTCGATCTCGGCGCTGCGGTCGTTCGCGAAACAGTGCGGCGCTCGAGTCTCGATGCGACACGCATCGGAAGCGTCGTCATGGGTAACGTCATCCAAGCTGGCAACCGCATGAACCCGGCCCGGCAAGCGGCGCTCAAAGGGGGTATCCCCGTGGTGGTGCCGGCGATGACGGTCAATCGGGTTTGCGGATCTGGCGCGCAGGCGATCGCGTCGGCTGCGCAGGAGATCTGGCTCGGCCATGCTGAACTCGCCGTGGCAGGTGGCATGGAGAACATGGATCAGGCGCCCTACCTCGTGCCGGGTGGCCGTTGGGGTTATCGCATGGGGGACGCACAGATCTACGACAGCATGTTGCTTGACGGCCTGAACGATGCCGTCAGCGGCCAGCACTCCGGTTGGCACACGGAGGATCTAGCTACAAAATACGGCATCACACGCGAGGATCAGGATCGCTGGGCGGCACGTTCTCAGCAGCGATTCGGCGCGGCGCAGGCAGCAGGGAAGTTCAAAGGCGAGATTACCGCAATCGAATTGCCGGGCCGCCGGGGACCGGTGATTTTTGACCAAGACGAACACAATCGGCCGGATACGACAATCGATTCGTTGTCGGAGCTCAAGCCTGCATTTCGCAAAGATGGCACGATCACGGCCGGAAACGCACCGGGCTTGAACAGCGGTGCCGCCGCGATGATTGTCGCCGAGCGGGAGTTTGCAGAACAGAATGGTCTGGAGCCCATTGCGCGCTTGTTCGCGTACGGAGTAGGGGCGGTTGAGCCCGGTATGTTCGGGATCGCTCCCGTCCCGGCTGTCCGGCAAGCGCTGACGCACGCGCGCTGGAGCCTCGATGATATCGAGCGGATCGAGATCAACGAGGCGTTCGCGGTCGTGCCCCTCGCGGTCCTGCGAGAACTCGGTCTTCCGGAAGACGTCGTTAATGTCGAGGGCGGCGCCATCGCCCATGGACATCCGATCGGTGCTACCGGTGCGGTGCTGACGACTCGGTTGTTGCACGCGATGCGCCGCGAGGGAATCAGACGCGGCATTGTCACGTTGTGCATTGGCGGGGGGCAGGGCATCGCGCTCGCCCTCGCCGCGCTGTGAAGATGGCTTGGAGTCGGTGACTACGGGGAGCGACGCGAAGTAAGGCGCAGCAGAGCGCTCACGTCTACACGACATGCCGCCGAGTAAGGAACGCAGCGCGTGGGTTATCACGCTAGCGCTCGCCGCCATCCTGATGGTGACGATGGGCGCAAGGCAATCGCTGGGGCTCTTCATTGCGCCACTTCAAAGCTCAACCGGCCTCGGCATTACCACCATCAGCCTTGCGTTTGCCATCGCGCAACTGCTGTGGGGCGTCATCCAGCCGGTCTCCGGCGCCATGGCGGATCGTTATGGTCCGACCAAAGTCCTTATCGCCGGCCTGGTCGTGCTAGCGGTCGGCATGGCATTGACGCCGTTCATGACATCGGGCTTCGGCCTCATCGTCTCGCTTGGCGTCCTTTCCGCGGTCGGTTCCGGCGCAGGAAGTTTCTCGGTGCTGATCGGCGCGGCAGCGCAGCACCTTCCGACCGCTAAACGCGGCAAAGCGGCCGGAATCATCAACGCCGGGGGATCGTTGGGGCAATTCGTTTTCGCTCCGGTCGCGCAAACGCTGATCCAGATGCTCGGGTGGATGGGTGCGATGTGGTCGCTCGCGGTGATCACCGTGGGCGCGCTGCCACTCGTCGGTGTGGTGAGTCAAGCAAGTTCCGTGCGCGCCGGCGCCGACACCATTGGGTTTGCGCCATGGCAGGCGGTGCAGGATGCGATCGAAGATCGCAGCTACTTGTTGTTGAACGCGGGCTTCTTTACATGCGGATTCCACATTGCGTTTCTCGTGACGCATTTGCCGGGGCAAGTGAATCTTTGCGGCTTGCCGCCGGCGGTAGCGAGTTGGTCGCTGGCCCTCATCGGCCTCGCCAACATCGTGGGTAGCCTGATTGCCGGTTCGTGCACGCAGCGCTTTCTCAGCAAGTACATTCTTGCCGCGATGTACGGCTCGCGCGCGCTGTTGATCGGCTGGTACCTGGTAGCACCAAAAACCGAGTGGACATTCTATAGCTTTGCCGTAGGCCTGGGACTCACCTGGCTGGCCACCGTGCCGCCCACCGCCACGATCGTGGGCAAGCTCTTCGGTATCCGCTACTTGTCCACGCTGTTCGGCCTCACACTGCTCTCACACCAGATCGGCGGTTTTCTTGGCGCCTATCTCGGCGGTCTCGCGCTTGTTCGATTCGGTGACTATCAGTGGATGTGGTACGCAGATATGGCCCTGGCGGCTGCCGCCGCGATCATCAATTTGCCGATTCGAGAGGCTCGGATTGCGCCAGTATCCTCGCCTGCATGAATGAGTAAAGCGGGTCGGGAGTCGAGCGACATCCGAATACTCGAGACGGTCCTCGCCGAATAAGGCGGCCGCGGCGAGGACCGGCAGCTGCGAGGACTGCACACCGAACGGTGTCAACGCTTCGTCGAAAAGCTTGCTAGCACGCGCGAGGCCTGCCTCACGCGAAGGGCGGGGCATTCGATGGCCAGGGTCCGCGCTAATCGAGCGATGTCGGTCATACGGCAGGCATTCGCACTTAAGCCCCAGCAGCTGGAGCGATTGACACGGCGTCCTCCTCGAACTCACTATACGTGCATATGCACCTAATGCACAAGATCGGCTGAGCGAACGTGAGCGAGGTGTCTCCCATGTCGATGTCCAGGGCGTCAATTTCGGTATTCGAGATCGGTCTTAACGCACTCGCGGCGCTCCTCGACAAGGCGGAAGCGTACGCGCAAGCCAAGCGCATCGATGCGGCGGTGCTGCTGAACACGCGCCTCTTTCCCGACATGTTCGCCCTCACCCGTCAGGTGCAGGCCGCGTGCGACCAGGCCAAGAATGCCGCTGCACGGCTCGCCCGCGTTGACCCGCCGCGCTATGAGGACACCGAGAAGAGCATTACGGAGCTCAAAGCGCGCATGGCGAAGACCATCGTGTATCTTAAGACGCTCGATGCGAAGCAGATCGATGCGTCCGCCGAGCGCGAGATCACGTTCCCCCTCGGCCCCATGAAGGCGCACATGCGAGGGGCCGAGTACCTGAACCATTTCGCGCTGCCGAATTTCCATTTCCATCTCGCTACCGCCTACGCCATATTGCGTCACTGCGGGGTCGACATCGGCAAGCGGGACTTTCTTGGCGACATTCCAATGCGAACGACCTGAAGAGTAAGGAGCGCACCGCCATCCGTGAGGTACTCACCAGCGGTTCGCGAGTCAAGAATCCCGCCGCTAGGCCGAGCTCGCCCTCGCCGGCAACCGCCTCGCACGCCTGGAGAACTACGCCACCCTCTGCCAAGGCCTGGGCGGCGGCACCCGAGGCCTGCAACACTCGCGCGCGGGCGAACTCGATGGATACGCGCATCTACGCGGTTACGCTCCGGCCGGCTGCCTGGCGGTAGATTTCGGTAGACGTTGATGCCATCCCGCAGCGCATGGCGTGCCGCGAGTCGGATGTGCGCTTCGGAAACTCCAGTCAGTGCGGTCGAGGGGCAGCTGTTGGGCCGTAACCCGCCGCTCGTATGTTCAAACCCGAGAAACAGCGCGTCATAATGCCGGGGTCGAGGGTTCGAGTCCCTCCCTTTCCACCAAATAAATTGCTCGCGTGACTTTCGTATCGCCTTTCGAGAGTGTGGCCGGTGTCCCCCGCTCTCCCAGTAGAGTTTTGCGTGGCAAGGGGTCCAGATTGGTGTACACAATCTGGACCCGCTTGGGTGAACCCTGACGCGGATGTCCCCAGCGCAAGCCTCTAGCGACTCTGTGACACAAGAGTGCTCGGCACCAATATCTTGTACTTCGTGTTGTACACCGCGGACAACGCGGGCTGGTTGACCGTAGTCACGGCGTTTGCGATTGCATTCTGCACGCACCGCGCTTCATCCGCGTCCGTCTTGAACCAATAGTACGAGCATGCGCCTTGGGCCGCCGCTCGGATACGCTCGTAGACCACAAGCGCGCCGGACGGGCTCGATATGTTGAGATCCGCAAATTTCACGGTAACGCTGGCGGAGCTGGGGTCAGCGGCGGAAACGGCGCTGAAGCTCAAGACAAGAGCGCCGAAGATCGCGGCAGCGATAAGGCCACGAAGGCCGGTGGAAGCGGTTGAAGTGTTCATGGTCGTCTCCTGGATTGGATTTGCCCGATGGGCGGTGGTCGTTGGGAGGCGGTCTAGGTCGGCCCCGTTGGGTTGCCATGCCGAACTAATTTGCCGCCTCACCCAAACAGACACGGTCCGTGGATCAAACCCGACATCGGGCGCGGAAATTTGCCGACGCGGGCATTTCCAATAACGACCTTTGGCTCACTTTGGGCCTTCATTCCTCTTACGAAACAGGGGGTTGCCTGGATTGGAGCGAGCGCGTCGATGCTCACCCTGCCGCGACAGGTAGTTCGCCGGCACAGCCCATGCGGATGCGTCAAAGTGGCTAATATCGGACCCGTGGACGTGCGCAGACACCGGATCGATGAGTGAATCAGCTCACTGCGCTGATAGCACGGATTCAGGCGGGCGACACTGCGGCGCGCGATGCGTTGTTTGCGGCCGCGTATGGCGAGCTGCACCGGCTGGCACGAGCTCGGTTGCGTGACGGAGGACGCAACACGATGCTCGACACGACCGCACTCGTACATGAGTCGTACCTGCGGTTTGTGCGTGCGGGGGAACTTCGTGCCGAGGACCGACG
>Ga0137395_10000748_pt1 | contig 14227 bp, 8 predicted proteins | sample czobulk216metaG_FD_108283 | JGI IMG/M metagenome (GOLD analysis project Ga0137395, IMG submission 108283) | Vadose zone soil microbial communities from Angelo Coast Range Reserve, California, USA - czobulk2.16 metaG | ecosystem: Environmental > Terrestrial > Soil > Vadose zone | place: USA...
AGCTCATGCAGCAGCAGTATGTCGCGGTTCAGGCGGTCGCTGTGCGTGGGCGCGGTGCGGAACAGGATCGACTCTTCACGCAGAAACGTCGCCCCGGCATGCTCCATTCCGCCGTAGGCAAAGCCGGGAATCATGACCATGTCGTATTTAGGGAAAGGAAAGGGCTGAGCAAAGTAGTCGGACAGGTACTTGATGCCGTCGGCAGTGATCTGCTGGACGGCCGGCGCCTCAGCCTCAGCTTTTTCGAGCTTCGATTTGCGAACGTAAAGGCCCGGCAGGCCCGGCGCGTCATGGACCTTCTTGAACGGCCCTGCCGCGAAGGCGAATAGGTAAGTGCTGATCGGTTGCGTCTCGGCGAATAAGAGAGTTTTTTCGGCTCGAACTTTCCCCTCTTCGAGGGAATGCATCACGAAGGTATTCCCGCGCGTGTTGGAAATTGCCGTCCAGTCCGGTGGCATATCCAAGCTGAGCTGAAACTTCGCTTTCAAATCCGGCTGATCGAAGCATGGAAACGCCATGTCCGCGTCCATGGGCACAAACAACGTATAGATGTACTCGCTGCCATCGTCTTTGTCCTCAAAGCGGGTGATGGCCTTGCCCGCTGCGGCCACGGACGCAGTGAAATCGATCTCCACCACGTTCTCTTCCAGCTTAAGCAGCTTCGCCGGCAGCTCTATATGTCCATTCTGGATGGTCGTTGGCGCGCTCTGGCCGTTGACAGCCAGCCTGCTGATCGACCCTTCGCGGAAATCCAGCCACTCCGGCAGAACGCCGCGATCATCGGCGTTCTGTACAAACCGCAACTCCTCGTGTCCGGCAACGGAATCCGCCTTTGGCGTAATGGTGTAGCTGAGCTGGTAGCGCACATCTTTGAGTTGTTGCGCGCGCAGCCGGGCCAGATCGCGGGGAATGCCCTCAGGTGCCTGGGCAAAGGCTGCAGCCGCGGACTGGAGAACCAGAAACCCAAGCAAAGCGGCAAGCTGCAACCTCAGATTACTCGATCCCATCCCCTCCCCCCAATCGTCGATTAGGATTCTAAAAGGCTTACACAAAACATCCCCGGGATAACCCAGTTCAATCCCGCCAGAACTTCGTTCCTGTCCTTCGAATCCCCGACTTCCTCCCGGCTTTCTAACCGTAAATAGAGCTATACAGAAGATCGTAAGCCATTGCAAATAAACGGTTTAGCATACCATTGATTGCCCTTGCCGCGATTGCTTGATGTCTCATTGCAGCACGGCAGGGTTGGGATGGATGGGCAATCGACGTTTGGTCACGCCAGGGCTATCAGACGCTGCTGGCGCAGTATCTCAATCCCGGCCAGACATAGCTTGCCTGTCGGAACGCCTGCTACTTCTATGTTTCGCAGCAGGAATTCTCCCGCCATTTCTTGTACTGTCAGGCCGTCTTCACAAAGGCCAAGCAGTTCGGCTGAGAGCGAAGTGAGCTGGCGCGCTTCCACCCCGCCCGCCGCAGTCCTTCTGATAGCGAGCTTCACCGGATGCGCCGGTACGTCGTGCAACGGGCTTCGCTGCCGCAGTCGCAGGATAATCTCCTGATAATCTGCCGGCAGCTCAATGACATTAACTCCCGGATGCAACCTTGGACGGCTGTCCTCGGAAAGAAGCTCTTCATTGTCATCGAAGACCTGATCAGCAGAAATTTGCTTCTGATTTTGACGGACACCGTTCGACTCCTGATCCAATTCTTTGTCCGATTCATGATCGCGGCCAAGCAATGCCGCTTCGTATTCCACCAGCACGGTAATCGCAAGAGGCGCCTTGCTCGCAGCGGGGATGTAGTGCTGGCGCACGAAGCGGAAAAAATCTGCCGGAAAGACGCTTTGCGCGTAGTAGGCAGTGCGATTGCCGTTGGAAAAATGCACTCCGTTCTCTGTCCGCCATTCCTGCCATTGCTGGAACACGTCCACCACGTTGCCGCTGTCCTGATGCAGTCCCAGCAGAAGCCGTCGAAATGCCCTCTGGCCGCTCAGGAGAAAGTCGCGCAATTCCTTGAGGAATTCGCGTTCCAGGTACGGCATGGGAACTGCGTAAAAGCTGGAAAAGATTTCCGGATGTCCGGCAATCATCGCATGGTCCTGCGGCGCCTGCTGCCAGCCGCGATAAGACATATCGGCAACATCGTCATTCAGCACCAGCGAATCTTTGTGCTGCTTCTGGATGGGCGTATCCGCCAGAGGGGCCAGGATGCTGAGCTGAGGATCAGCGTGGTCATAGCGCAGTGAATCCACAAAGAACGCTGCGGTATCGCGCAAGTCGTTCATGGTTTCGTCGGGAAAGCCGGCCATCAATGAGACCGCTGTATTGATCTTGAACTTGTCGCAGGAACGGACCCGCTCCGCCGAATCGTTCAAGTCAAGACCCTTGTCGATAATTCCCTGCATTCGCCGCGAGCCGGTCTCAATGCCAAAGAAAATGCCGCGGCAGCCTGCCTTGGCCATGAGCGCTATCAGCTCTTCGTCAACGCAGTCAGTGCGCGCGCTGCAGCCCCAGGTGAACTGTTCCTTGCTCTCCAGCAGGGCTTCACAAAATGCCACCACCCGTTTGCGGTCGACCGTGAACATGTCATGCACCAGCTCAAAAGAGTTGATGCCGTAGGTCTGACTGACCCTGCGCATATCGGCAATCATTTGTGCCGGACTCTTCAGCCGGAAACTGCGGCGGAAAAAATCGTTGGTCGAACAGAACGTGCATGAAAAAGGACAGCCGCGCCCCAGCTCCAGGGGGAAGTGGCGGCAGAAACGAACGTCGGGAAAGAGATGAAAAGCTGGAAACGGCAACGCGTCAAGGTCAGAAACCAAGGGCGCAGCCGGGTTGCGCACGATTTCTCCGTCTTCATTCCTGCGAAACGTAATGCCCGGGATCGCCGCAAGAGAGCCGTGCTGGGCGAGCGCATCTACAAGGTCAGGAAGGGTTTGTTCCGCTTCACCACGCACGACCAGATCAATCCATGGATAGGCGCGCATCGTTGGGACATCGACGACAGACGCCTGGGGACCGCCCAGTACGACCGCTGACTGTGGATGCGCTCGCTTGACCTCAGAGGCGATGCGAAGCGTCAGCGGATAGCTGCTGCACACTGTACTGAAGCCAAATAAGTCAAAATCGCGGTCAGCGAGGTAAGCTCCGGCAAAACTGCAAAAATCAGTTTGATTTCGATTCGAATCCTGCAGCCAGCTGTAGTAAACGCGGTTGAGGTCCACAACTTCCGGCTGCAGGCCTTTGGTCTCAAGCACGGCGGCAAGGCTCAGGATGCCGACAGGCGCAAGCTCGCCCATGATGCGGGCCGCTTCCATTTCTCCAACAGCACGGCTATCAAACTGATTGGCCGTGGGAGCACTAATGAGGCAAACTCTCATGATTCACTTCTTGGACTGCGCGTGAAACAACAGTGGGTCACTTTAGATAGACCGACCCACCACCACCGTATGAGCGTCTAGCGATTCGCTTGCGAATCGCGTACCCAGCCCAGGATTTCTAGTCTTGGGTGAGCGCAGCGAACAAGCAGCTGTTGACACACCACAGGCTACGTATCTCCCGGCCCCAGGGTGAGGCGCGATCAATCATGAGGGAGGTTGATCGGTAGGTACTTCGCATCCCATGTTCGTGACCAGCGTATTCTCAAATGCTCTCCTAAGCTCTGTAACCTGAGCCTGGGTCAACTGCAGTTCAGGAACTGTGCGTACAGCCTCCTGCAGCTGATTGGCTACGTGTCTTGCGAGCACTCTGGCCCATTCTCTCTCCGCAACGAATGCGGTTTGGGAGATCGCCGCGGCGCCACCTAGAAGAGACGCACCTCCTATTGCAAGCGCGCCACGCACCACAGCTCGACGATCAAGACCTTTCGATCCATCATTGGATTTTGACATTTAAGTCACTCCTGAGCAAAATATTTTGGCCCACGGAACCTAGTCCCTCAATTGCCGGCTGTCAAGCCGGAATGAGGTGCTGAGTTGTATCTCGCCAACTTTCATGGTTGTTACTGGTTGGACTGCGGCTGAATGATGTTGATTCACCACAGGCCAGCTATTCCCGGCCCTCGATCCACCGCGATCAATCAAGGGGTAGTGACTTCGCAGCCCATGTTGGTAACCAACGTATTCTCAAATGCCCTCCGTAACACATCAACCTGGTCGGCGTTCAATTGGATGTCACTAACTTGGCTTACAGCCTGCGGCAGTTGGTTGGCTACGAATCTTGCCAGGGCTCTGGCCCACTCTTGCTCTACGGTGATGACAGCTTGAGGCATGTCGTTCCTCCAGTTCATCAAAAAAGTCTGAAAACACAGGAGGGGAGTATATACCCGACCTTCATCTTCTCTTCAAGTGTTTTCAGCGATTTATAGCCATTTTCTAATGGCTTCCATCTGGGCCATGGACGGACCAGCAGCCCTGCCAAACGACTTTTCATTTTCTCTTGCCGCCGAGCCGTCTTGCTGCGAAATGTTAATTATCCAGAGAAAAAAATTGACGATCCCCTTCCTCCCCGTGTAACATCTATAAAGTCTTAATGCACCAGTCATTCGCCAACCCGGCTTCCGCCCGCAACATGGCTATGTGTTGCTGTATGTGTACGTGTACACGCGAGCGGCCGGTGCTGAGCAATTTTTCCTAGGTTTTACTCAGATTCACCACCGGGGCCGCTCAAAACGAGCGGCCTTTTGGTTTTTGAGGCTGCTCACGGGACAATCGGCCCTCTTGAAAAGAGGAAGGTATGCCAAAGCTGAAGCAGCCAATCGCTATTTACTACGAGCATCCGCACTGGTTCGTGCCGTTGTTCAAGGAGCTGGAACGGCGGAAGCTTCCGTTCGTCCGCATTGACGCGGCCCAGCACCACTTTGATCCCGCACAGTTGAACGGTGAGGGCGGCTATTCCCTGGTGTTCAATCGAATGAGCCCGTCCGCCTATCGCCGTGGCCACGGCCAGGCAATCTTCTACACGCTCTACTACCTTGACCACCTGGAGCAGCGCGGCAAGCGTATTGTGAACGGGCAGAAGGCGTTTCGATACGAGACCTCAAAAGCGCTGCAACTCTCGTTGCTGGATTCTCTCGGGCTTCCCTATCCCAAGAGCCGCGTGATCAATACCCAGGCTGACGCGGTGAAAGCTTCCCACGGCCTGCGATATCCCATTGTCGTAAAGCCGAACATTGGCGGCAGCGGCGCCGGCGTAACCAGATTCAACACGCGCCAGGAGCTGGAGTCAGCCGTCAAAGCCGGCACGCTCGATCTTGGACTGGACTCGACAGCGCTGGTGCAGGAATTCATCCCTGCGCGAGGCGGACACATTGTTCGGGTCGAGGTCGTCGGCGGCAAGTTCCTATACGGAATCAAGGTCCACCTGACCGGCGAAACCTTCGATCTCTGCCCTGCCGATATCTGCAAGACCACAGGCGGCCAGGAGCTGGCGCGCGGAGCCTGCCCCGTGGACGCTCCCAAGACCGGCCTCCGCGTTGAGGGCTACACGCCTCCAGACGAGATCATTCAGCAGGTCGAGCGCATTACGCAGGAAGCGGCAATCGAAGTGGGCGGCGTCGAGTACATCATCGACGATCGTGACGGCAAGCTCTACTTTTATGACATCAACGCGCTCTCCAACTTTGTGGCTGATGGCCCCAAGGTAGTGGGCTTTGATCCCTTCGTCCGGCTGGTCGATTTCCTGGAACAGGAGGCTGCGTGATGCGATACGGATATTGGCTTCCTGTTTTCGGCGGCTGGCTGCGCAACGTTGAGGACGAGCAGATGGAGACCACCTGGTCTTACGTCAGCCGGCTGGCGCGCCGCAGTGAAGAGATCGGCTATGACCTGACGCTGATCGCTGAACTCAACCTGAACGACATTAAAGGCCCAGAAGAGCCGTCGCTGGACGCGTGGTCCACCGCCGCGGCGCTGGCCGCGGTCACCCATCGGCTGGAGCTGATGGTCGCCGTGCGGCCCACCTTTCATAATCCCGCGCTGCTGGCCAAGCAGGCGGCCAACATCGACCACATCAGCAACGGCCGGCTCTCACTCAACGTTGTCTCTTCCTGGTGGGCCGATGAGGCGCGCAAATACGGCGTCCAGTTCGATCAGCACGATGACCGTTATGCCCGCACTTCGGAATGGCTGGACGTGGTGGACAAAGCCTGGAAGTACGATCACGTAAATTTCCAGGGCAAGTATTACCGCGTGGATGATCTGGTCCTTCAACCGAAACCGGTCTCACATCCGCGCCCGGTGATCTATGCCGGCGGTGAATCAGAAGCAGCCAAAAACCTCATCTCGCAGAAGTGCGATGCCTACGTAATGCACGGCGATCCTCCGGAGAAGATCCGGGAAAAGGTCCGTGACCTCTCTGAGCGCCGTGAGCGCTGGGGCCTTCCACCCATGCAGTTCGGCGTGGCTGCTTATGCCATTGTTCGCGACACCGAGCGCGAAGCCCAGGAAGAGCTGCGCCGCATTACCGATGTGAAGCAGAATGCAGCCGGGTATCAGAATTACCAGCAGTGGCTGGCGAACACCCAACTGGAGCAGCGCGTCTCACTGGAAGACTATTCGGTTTCCAATCGCGGACTGCGTTCCGGGCTGGTGGGCACGCCGGAGCAGGTGGCAGAGCGCATTGCAGAATTTGAAGACGCCGGCGCTGACTTGCTGTTGTTGCAGTTCAGCCCGCAACTGGAAGAGATGGAACGTTTCTCCAGCCAGGTGATTCGAAGCGGCGCCCGGGCACTGGCCCGCGCCGTCTGACAAAAGTTTCGCGTCCCGCGAAACTGGGGGTCCGGCCGCTATCGGACGATCGGTTGCGGCAGGCTCTCAAGACAGCAGGCGAGCCTCATGCTCCTTCCCGGGGGCTCGCTTGCTGGAATTCCGTCTTTGCAACCGTCAACCCAAACCGGAGCAACCTAGGAACACAGCATCTATCCCGGATGTTCGTGCGCAGAAGTCCAGTTAAACGAGCAGCGTTGTTGCTGCCCTGGCCCTTCGCTCATGGCAAAGCTTATTTTTTCTCTTCTTTCCTTTTGGGTTCGCAGATACACCGGACAGTGGCAGCGATGTACTTTTTCCGGTGTGCAATAACAACATTCTTGTTGCAAGGTCGCTTTTGCGGGCAGCGGGTTTCTTTCGAGCAGCTCAGCCCTGCTGCCCACTCCTTGGCTTTTTCGCCTTCATTCGGGAGAAATTGCCTGTCTTCGCGGCCAGGGCAATCAATGACTTTCTTGCCCTGTCCAGCGACAGTAGCCTGGCCGAAAACGATCATCGCAGCAGCGCCGGCCAGCGGCAGCATGCAATGCAACAGGTCTTTTATGCGAAAGGGGGTTCTCATACGTTATCTCCAGCCTTTCCACTCAAATTGTGCAGAGCCGGAACATCTGGAAGGCAGCACCCCAGCTCTGTAACGATAGTGACAAAAGATGGCGATACGTTTCAGTAAAATCTGCTGCGCACTCTGCTCGATTTTTCGGCATGATAGAGATGCGCCACGCTTATCGCGACTCCAGGACGGAGGACCGGAAGAATCTTCGTCCGGATATTCTCAGCAAATCGCAGCCCCTACAAGATGAGGAGGTCATCCTGGTTTCGAAGTTGGGTTTTGCGCTTGTGAGCCGGGCGAAGGTAGTTTTCTAATTCCCCACGATACTAGTCGACTGTTGACTTCTATCCAGCGCCTTCAACTCCGCCTCCACCATCATCTCGATCAACCGTTTGAATGAAACCTCCGGTTTCCAGCCCAGGACGCGCTCTGCTTTGCTGGCATCGCCGCAGAGCGGATCGGGCTCCGCCGGGCGGACCAGCGCGGGATCGATCTCCACATGCTTTGTCCAGTCCAGGCCCGCGTAGGAGAATGCGATCTCAAGCAGCTCTTTTACGCTGTGGGTCACACCTGTGGCGATCACAAAGTCGTCGGGCTGCGGCTGCTGCAGCATCATCCACATGGCGCGCACGTAGTCGCCGGCAAAGCCCCAGTCGCGGCGCCCTTCCAGGTTTCCCATCTTCAGCTTGCTGGCCAGGCCAAGTTTGATCCGCGCGACCTGTTGCGACACTTTGCGGGTCACAAACTCAACCCCCCGGCGCGGCGATTCATGATTAAAGCTGATGCAGGAGCAGGCGAACATCCCGTAACTCTCGCGATAATTGACGGTCATGTGATGGGCAAACAGCTTGGCTGCGCCGTAAGGATTGCCCGGCTGCATGGGAGTATTTTCGTTTTGCAATGCTCCATCGGCCCGGCCGAAGATTTCTGAACTCGAGGCCTGGAGAAACTTTGTTTTCGGCGAATGCCGGCGCATGGCTTCCAGAATGCGCAGCGCGCCCATGCCTGTGATTTCCATGGTAAGGAGCGGCTGGCTCCAGGAAACGGGAACAAAAGTCTGCCCGGCCAGGTTGTACACTTCATCCGGCTGGACCTGCTGCATCATACGGTCAAGCGAGCTCTGGTCGGTCAGGTCAGCCTCAACAAACCTGATCTGTGCCGCAACCCCGGCCAGCCGCTCGTGAGATTCGCGCCGGATGTTGCGCAGCATTCCGTAAACTTCGTACCCTTTTTCCAGCAGCAACTCAGACAGGTACGATCCGTCCTGTCCCGTCACTCCGGTGATCAGAGCCCGCATTCGTACTCCTTAAGTGCATTGAGAACACATAGTAAAGCCCAAAACCTTTGAACACAGAGGAAGCAGAGGACTTCAGATTGCGTGTCTCAGCTTGCCGCGAATGTGCAACTAGCGTCTCTTTGATCAGCGATCAGCCGTGCGATTTTTAATTTTGGCACTCTTTGGCAATTTTGGCATTTGTGGCAATCCTCCTCCGCTTCCTCTTTTCCTCCGTGTTTCAAGGTTTTCGTTGCCTCACCGCAACTGGTTTCACGTCCAGCTAGTCTGCATGTTTGAGCTTCCAATGCGGCCAATACGTCAATTGAAACGATGCAGTGAAATCATTCTGTTTCTTGCCCGCGCTCAGCAGCGGAAAGTTCCACCATTCGTATTGCAGGAAGCTGGAGAGCGAAATGCGGGGTGTGAGACTCCACTCCGACTTGATGAAGGTGTCTCTGAGATTTCCGCCCTGCAGAAACATGCTGTCAGCTATCGCGCTGCGGTACCCGAACTGGATGGTCTTGTCTGAGGCGAACCAATAGGTGCTTTGCGCCCGCAGGGAAATGCCCTGCCGGCCCACCGTGCCATTTCCAATGATGTTGCCCCTGTTGGTATAGCCATCCAGATAGCGTGTATTCCAATAGAAGAAGCCGCCCTCGGAAGTCTGAATCAGGTTCGGCAGGTTGGTGAATGCAGCTTCAAGGCGCATGTCAAGGTGAGGTATCCCCGGCACCTGCGAAAGATAAATGCCCGGATTATGCGCGGCGCGGCGCGGATAGCCAATAGGGGAAATCTCGTCTTCGACAAAAGAATCGTCGTACAAGGTCAGCCAGTTTCTGAATCCGGGAAGGCGATAGCTGAAATCGATAGTGGAGCGGCGATCTCCGGGATCCTGCCCGCGCCCAACCGCATTACTAGTGGAGAAGAACACATGTCGAATCGATCCAGCGGTGATGGGGAAATCCGGCCCGCCAAAAACTCCTGTCTTACCTACGCCAAATTCGAGATTAGGAGTTGGCTTGAAGTTGACTTTGAAGCCGTTTACCAGAGGTTGCTGCGGTAAGCTTCGGCCAATGGAAACCGCAATAGGTGGTCCCTGAATGTCGACCCAATGGTGCCCGGTCATCCGCCCAACCCAAAATTCAGTGCGGAACGGTCCCAGCAATCCCAGAATGCTGGGGAGCTTCACCGGATGCGTCTGGTCCACGCGAAACATATAGATGGGTTCAGCATTGTCACTCCAGAGGAACGGGTCCTGTGTGGGACCGGTCCACAGCGTCTGTTTACCGAAAGAAGTTTGCCACCCTTTGATGTTGAGCGAAATATAACTGTCGAGGAGGCGAAATTGGTTGAACGCAGGAATCGGTGAGGCCGGCTGGAGTCGTTTGAAGTCGGCGCTCTGGATTGCATCCTGTTGCGCCTGCGTGAACCCGGCGGCTGAGGGCGCGTGCTCAAACTCACCGCGCACATAAAAGCCCAGAGCGCCTGCTGATCCGCTGGCGGAAAAGCCGGTGAGGCCGTTGGTCCCGCGCTGAAACGGCCGGCCAAAATCGTTGACGATGGTCTGGCCGAAGTGGTAGCCATCGGTCAGCGGCGGCCCGGAGATCGAGGTCAGGCGGGCATAAACCGAATCCAGCGCGACATACTGGCTCTCTTCTCCATTCATTTCCGTCGCGAACTCGCGCGCCAGTGCGGAATACACTCGCCAAGCCTCATCCGGGTTGGACTCATCCACCTCGCCTGAGATTTCTTCCAGAATGCGGGAACATTCCTTGCGCGTCCATGGCCGCAGGCCAACCAGGCCGCTGTTTTGCACTCCCAGCGCGGACAGGCGGTCAAATGCCGGATAGACCCAGCTATCCATGGTCACATAGGGTGAAGAGCGCTCCGGTGACTCGCCCTCAACCGGAGCGTCATGGATAAAGTTGCCGAAGCCAGCGCCGGGCAGCTCAGGATCGTGGTGCGCCTTGTAAACCTGGCGTCCGATCATCCAGCCCATAACGCCGCCCACCACGACATCGCTGGGAAAATGGTTCCGGCCGGCAACGCGCGCCGCGCTCACGCCGGTGGCCAGGCCATAGGCAAAAATCTGGGTCAGAGGTCCAGGGTACTCGTGCGCGATAACGCTCGCCACGGACCAGGTCAACATCGCGTGGGCAGAAGGAAAGGAGGAGTTGGTGATGGAGGTGCTATTGAAGAAGTCGCCATTCTTGTTTCCATCCGTCGGACGCGCTCTTTGCGTCGCGAACTTGAATACCTCGACGACGGCGAGACTATCCGTGGCTGCCTCAATTGAAAGGATGCCGGTTTCTTTCTGATGATCGTCATGGCGAATTTTTCCCAGCAGGTAGAGCCCGCCGCTGCCGCCCAGCGCCGCAGCAAGTCCTCCGTTCGAGATGGTGCTGGCATGTCTTCCCAGCGAGCTGGTGCCTTTGATACGAGACGATAGCTCGGCATCGGCGTTGACCAATCCGGCGGATAGGCCGGCAATGGGTAGGATCCAGTTCAGGTCCTGGATTTTGGCTTTGAAGGGGCTGGTCCAGATATCTTTCTGGTCGCGCGCCAGGTTGCGCAGGAACTTTACCGGATTGTCGCTGGCATAGTGCGTGTCATCGATGGAAGGGCTCGGCGATGGTGTAGGCGCAGGCGCAGGAGAGCCCTCTGCTCCATCCACTGACTGGCCCCAGGATGCGGTTGTCACTATAAGAAGCAAAAATATGAAGGCAAGCTTGCTCTGTCCCATTCGGATCGACTCATTCTTTCGGTTAGAAAGTTCTGATCACGCTGACGGCCACGGCAGCGCCGGAAAGAAGCTGTATAGACTGGCTCACGTTCTTAAAAATTCCGCTGCCCGCGGTCTTGTCCGGGACAAAGACTGTATCGCCGGCTTGCAGCGTGGCGCCCAAAACGTTACCCGACCACCACTCGCCCGACCCGCGCCCGACGACGGTCCCATTCGCGCGGACCACAAATATGTCTTTCTTGTTGGCCAGGCTGGATGGCCCTCCCGCCTGCTTCAGGTACCAGCCGGCATGTTTGCCTGGGCTGAAAGTGATCGCCGTAGGGTTGTAGACCTGGCCCGCCACCATCACAAAGTTCGGCCGCTTGGGGATGTAGAGGGCATCGCCGGGGCGGATTTCTACGTCAGCCACCGTGTTCTGCCACTTTTCGATCTGCGCGCTGATATGGATCAGCATGCGGCCGTTGGGTTGAATCTGCTTCAGTCTGTTGATGAGTTGTTGGCGCTCGCGCGCGCTGGTAACGCTCTGGCTTCGGGACGAGGTGACTCCCTGGTCCTGAATTTTGCTGACCATGTCTTCACGGCTCTTAGCCGACGCTTCGCGCACCGCGGCCCGGTCCAGGATCGCCGCGTAGGGATACGCTTCAGAAGAGAAGCCGCCGGCGCGCTTCAAGATGGAGCTGAGATGCTCGCCGCGCTGAATTCCATAACGCCCCGGGTGCATGACCTCACCGGTGACGTTGATGGCGCCGCCGATATCGGTCCAGCCGCCGATCTGACGAATGGTAAGCACATCGCCCGGCTTCAGCAGCACGTCAGTATCGGCTTCGCCCGCCAGTGCGCGGTCGATGCGAATGTCGCGGTGCTCAAGGTCCACGTGGTCGCCGTCAATCACGGCGTAACTTGTAAGGTCGGCCGCTTGCTGGTAGGCGCTGCGCTTGAAACCGCCGGCCAGGCGCAACAGGTCCGCTGCGGTCATCCGTTCAGAAAACGGATACTCTCCCGGACGCAGGACCTCACCATAAATTGAAACCTTGGGAGCATCTGTGTCATATCGGCCGAACACACGCACCGTGTCAAACGGCTCCAGGCTGGGCGCTGCCACGGTCTTGGCCAGCACCTCACGCAGACTGAACGGAATCACCGTGGGGCTGAAGTCGGGAGGATGGAGGCGGATAATCTCCGCGCGGTCCGCCGGCTCCGGCAGCAAATCGTCAAATGAGCCGATCAGATCGGTGACTTTGAAACCATCCCGATAAGGATATTTTCCCGGACGAAAAACGTGGCCCTGCAAATAGACGGCGCGGTTGCTATAAGGAAGAATGGGCGAGACGGTAATCACGTCACCATCCTGGATGTGAAACCTGGTAAACGCGTCTTCAGAAGCTTGCTGATTCGTTCCTTTGACCAGGTTTACGCTCAGCATCTCTTTGCGCTCATGCGCCTGAATTCGCTCGACCTTGATTCTGTTCAGCTCACCGGTAACAGGAACGCCGCCTGCCAGATCAAGCACCTGATCCAGGGTCTGCTCACGGCGGAGTTCGTAAATTGCCGGCCGCCGCACCTTGCCCGCAACCGTCACCTGAGCGCCTGCGGGCGGAACCAGGATGCTGTCACCCGATTCAATATGGACCTCACCCCCGCTCACGCCTTTCAGCATCAGGTCATAGAGATCAACGTCTTCCACCAGCGCCTTGCCGCGATAGTGCTTCACAATGCGATAGGAGCCAGTGTCCGTGGGCCCTCCAGCGGCGATCAGGGCGCTCAAGGCAGTGGAGAGCGAGCTGATGTCATAAGCGCCGGGATTCTTCACGTCGCCAACGATGTAAACCCGCACCGTGCGCAGCCTGCCCAGCGTCACGTCAACTGTGATCCCGCGCAACTGCCGGCTGAGCAGCCGCTGAACCGTCTGCTGCACCTCGCCCAACGTACGTCCCGCCACCACAACGGTGCCGGCCTCAGGAAGAGATATGCGTCCTTCACGGTCAACCGCGCGCTGCAGGTGTTGTGACGTGGTGCCCCAATAGTCGACCACTAATTCATCGCCTGGCCCAAGGACATAGTCGGGGCCAACGGGAACACTTAGAGGAGCTTTGTCGGCGGTACCGGCGCTGGAGACAGCGCTGTTGCGGAAGAGTGACGCGCCAAAGCGCTCCAGCTTTGTCTCGTCGGTGGGCGTCTGGGTGTAAAGGTCGCGCAGAGCGGGAAGGTTGCGCAACGGATATTGTTCCTGCGGGGGGCCCGGGGGCTTCTCTTTGCCCGGCTCACGGCTTGTCTCTCTTCCAGTCTCTCGTCGCCGCGTGCCGCGCGTCGGCGCTCCGGTAATGTCAGTCGTCTGGCCACCCGGAAATGGCTGCTGGCCGGCGCCTCGGTCTGGAGGATTTGCTGAAGGCTGCCCTGTTTGCTGACCCGTTCCCTGCCCTGTCCCGGGCTGCTGGCCCTGCGATGGCGTCTGCTCGCCTTGTTGCTCGGGGCCAAAGCCGCGTTTCACCAGCTCATTGCCGGCGAGCTGGCGCACCCGATCGTCGGAGCGTATCTGGCTGAACAGCCGCTCGTCGGTGATGTCTTTCTCTGAGACGTTATAGCCGCGGTCGCGAAGCTGGGCCACAATCTCCGTCTTGGCCTCAGCCAGCACGTCAGGATTTTCCTGCAGAATTTGAATGATCTCTTCGGCGGAGAGCTCTGTATCCTGGGCGAACGATATTCCGGTAAAAATAACGCTGAACGCCACTAGCGCCAAAAGGAATAGCAGACGCGCGCGGCTAGGAATTAACGATGAATTCAAGATCTTTTCCCCTTCAACATGCAATGAAAAACCAAACCTTCGGGCGAGCATAAGTCGTTCGAGAAACTTAAAGCAGAGACTCTCATTATGAATTGATTTTATTGTACGGTACCCGC
>Ga0137395_10000751_pt1 | contig 14212 bp, 15 predicted proteins | sample czobulk216metaG_FD_108283 | JGI IMG/M metagenome (GOLD analysis project Ga0137395, IMG submission 108283) | Vadose zone soil microbial communities from Angelo Coast Range Reserve, California, USA - czobulk2.16 metaG | ecosystem: Environmental > Terrestrial > Soil > Vadose zone | place: USA...
GCCGTTTCTGCCTAAGCCGGTGATCAAGGAACGGGCTGACGGAACGCTGGCGTTCGACTACGACCGGCCGAAGTCGGTGGGGCGGGTACGCATGTTTTATGGAAACTTCGGCATGCACGTGCGCGCGCTGGCTTACATCATGGCCAACGGTCCGGACGGCCTGCGGCAGACCACGGAAGACGCGGTGCTCAACGCTAATTACATCCGCAAAAAGCTGGAAGGCGACTACGAGCTGCCGTACAAGAGCCCGTCCATGCATGAAGTGGTCTTCAGCGATCACATCCAGGAGCAGAAGGGCGTGAAGACCGGCGACGTCGCCAAGCGGCTGATCGATTATGGCTTCCATCCTTATACCGTGTCATTCCCGCTGGTGGTGCACGGGGCCATCATGATTGAGCCCACGGAGAGCGAGTCACTGGAAGAGCTGGACCTGCTGGTGGACGCGATGGAATCGATTGCGCGCGAAGCCGAGGAAGACCCAGAGCTGGTGAAAGGCGCTCCGCATACCACGCGCGTGAAGCGCCTGGACGAAACCGCGGCGGCCCGCAAGCCGGTGCTCAGGTGGAAGCCCGCGGCGCGTTCTGCTGGGGAATGAAAGAAAGATGATTTTTACCGCAGAGAACGCAGAGAACGCGGAGAAAAGGGAGAATCAGATCAGCGGCATCATCCTGAGTGAAGCGGCTGGACGAAACCGCGGCGGCCCGCAAGCCGGTGCTCAGGTGGAAGCCCGCGGCGCGTTCTGCTGGGGAATGAAAGAAAGATGATTTTACCGCAGAGAACGCAGAGAACGCGGAGAAAAGGGAGAATCAGATCAGCGGCATCATCCTGGATGCCGCAATTGCGGTTCACACGGCGTTGGGCCCCGGGTTGCTGGAAAGCGCTTATCAGGCGTGCCTGGCGTATGAGTTGAGCAGCCGTGGTCTGAAGATCCAGGCACAAGTTCCACTGCCAATAAAGTATCGTGGCGTCTGTGTGGATGCTGCGTATCGCATAGACCTGCTCGTGGAGGACTTGGTTGTGGTCGAGTTGAAGGCAATCGAAAGATTATTGCCTATTCACGAAGCGCAGCTCCTGTCCTATTTGAAGCTCAGCGACAAACGCCTTGGTTTGTTGATTAATTTTCACGTATTACGTCTAAAGGATGGTTATAAGAGAATCGTAAACGGCCTCTAGTACTCCACTTAGTGCTCAATTCTCCGCGTCGTCTGCGTTCTCTGCGGTGAATGCCTTATTGAGGCTCCCCCCGCACCCAAGTAACATTTCCGGTGTCTAACGCTTGAGGTACACTCAACTGTAGCTATGTCATCATTGAAGTCCGTATTCTTCTGTCTTTTTCTCTGGTTATTGGCCGCCCCGATGCTGCCAGGCGAAACGCCCGCACCCGGCGCCGCCGATCCCGTTCTGCTGAGCACGTTGCAGCAGGAACTGGACCGCGCGATGGCCTCGCTGAGCAAGGCCGATCCGGCGCCGTATTTCATCAGCTACTCCGCGAATGAAGAGTCGGGATCGGTCATTATGGCCAGCAATGGCGCGCTGGTGGCCAATATGAAGCGGCATGATCGCACCGTGGATGTGTCAGTGCGCGTGGGCAGCCGCGATCTGGACAACACGCACGGCGAGAACCGTTTCAACGCCATCGCCACCGCTTCACTTCCGCTGGAGGACAAGCCGGACGCGATTGCGCGCGTGCTGTGGCTCAATACCGACAGGATGTACAAGAAGGCCTCGCAGGCCTACCTGGAAGTAAAGACCAACACCAAGGTGCGCGCGGAAGAAGAAGACTCGTCCCCGGATTTTTCTACTGAAAAGCCGCAGGTGTTCATCGGCAAGGGCATTGTGCCGCCCAGGTTCGACCAGCACGATTGGGAAGAGCGGGTGCGGCGCTACTCCGCCATTTTTGCCAAGTATCCTGACATTGAGAACTCGACCGTGGTGTTGCTGGTGCAGGACTCCACGCGATATTTCGTATCGAGCGAAGGTTCGCGGCTGGTGGATTCACGTCCGCTGATCCGCGTTCTGGCGCTGGGCAGCACGCGCTCTGGCGACGGAATGGAACTGGCGCGGTCTGAGACTTTTGACGCTTCGTCCTTTGACAAGCTGGCGCCTGAACAGGTGATGACCGCCAAGATTGAAAAAATCGCGCAGGACCTGCAGAAGCTCAAGAAGGCGCCGGTGGTTGAGCCGTTTAACGGCCCGGCATTGCTCTCGGGACGCGCGGCGGCGGTTTTCTTCCATGAGGTTGTCGGCCATCGTCTGGAGGGTCAGCGCCAGCGCGGAGAAAACGAAGGCCAGACGTTTACCAAGATGATAGGCAAGGCCGTGCTGCCGAAGTTCCTCAGCGTGGAAGACGATCCGACGCTGCCTTCGCTGGAAGGCATAGAACTTAGCGGCAAGTACAACTACGACGAAGAAGGCGAAAAGAGCCGGCGCGTGGAGCTGATTGCCAATGGGATTTTGAAACAGTTCCTGATGTCGCGCATGCCGGTGAAAGGTTTCATGCAGTCCAACGGCCACGGCCGCGGCCAGAGCGGGCTGATGCCGGTGGGTCGCCAGGGAAACCTGATCGTGCGTTCCAACAAGACGGTTCCGGACGCGCAGCTGCGCCAGGAACTGATCAACGAAATCAAGAAGCAGAAAAAGCCGTTTGGGCTTTATTTTGAAGACATCGCCGGCGGCTTCACGCTGACCATGCGCAATATGCCGCAGGCGTTTCAGGTAATGCCGTTGATGGTGTGGAAGGTCTATCCCGACGGGCGTCCGGATGAACTGGTGCGCGGTGTGGACATTATCGGCACGCCGCTGAACGCGCTAAACCGGATTGTACTCACCGGCCAGAAGATTGACATTTTCAACGGCGAGTGCGGAGCGGAATCGGGCTCTGTGCCGGTAGCCGCTGCAGCCCCGGCCATGTTGTTCTCTGAAATTGAAGTGCAGAAAGTGGCACAAGGCCATGATCGCCCGCCGGTGCTGCCGCCGCCGGGAGTGGAAAAGCCGGAAGTGGCAAGCCAGCAGCCGAACGCAAATCCGGGGGTGCGCTGATGCGTCGTTTGATTTCCGTCATCCTCCTTCCATTTGTTCTGGCCCTGGCCGCTCTGGCCGGTGACAGCCCGGCGCCATCGTCCGCCTCGATTACAACCAATGACCACGGCGATCCCGTGCTCAAGGCGATGATTACCGAGCTGAAGCGCTCGCAGGAAAAACTGCAACTGGGCCAACTGCAACGGCCGTATTACATTGACTACCAGGTGACCGAGCTTCAGGATTCGACCGCTGACGCCACCCTGGGCGCGCTACGGACTGACCAGGTCAACCGCGGGCGGCTGGTGCGCGTGGTTGTGCGCATCGGCGACTACAAACAGGACAGCTACTTCGGCGAGGGCATGGGCGCGGTGGAAGTAATGCCGACCGATAACCAGGAACTGGCGCTTCGCCGGCAACTCTGGCTGGCCACCGACAAGGCCTACAAGGCCGCGCTCAGCGGGTTTACCGAAAAACAGGCCGCACTCAAGAACGTGGAAACGGAAAATGACCTGGTGGACTTCTCCCAGGAGAAGCCGGCGCAGTCTGTGCGCGATCTGGTCAAGCCTGATCTGGACGTGGACAAGTGGAAGCAGATGCTGCGCACCAGCTCCGATCTCTTCCGCAGTGATCCCGCGTTGCAGAGCTCAAATGCCTATCTGAGCTTCCGCGTTTTGAACCGCTATTTCGTGAACACCGAAGGTACGGTCACGCGCAGCGGCAGGGCCGTCTACACTTTTGTGTTTTCCGGCGCCGCGCAGTCCGATGACGGCATGTGGCTTGAGCGCAGTCATGGGTGGATTGTGACTAAGCCAGATGAACTGCCCAAGGCCGCTGAAGTGGAGAAAGAAGCGAATCAGTTGATCGCAACATTCAGTGCGCTCAAGAAAGCGCCGCTGGTGGAAGATGATTATCGCGGTCCGGTGCTGTTTTCCGCCGATGCCGGTACATCGTTATTTGAGCGGCTGATTGTGCCCAATATTCTCGGCATCCGGCCCGATCTGGGGAACCCGGCGCGCACTAACGGGGAATTTGCTTCGTATTACAAAGGCCGCGTTCTGCCGGAGAACTTCACCGTTGTGGATGATCCCAAGGCGAAAGAGATTGACCATCAAAGCCTGGCCGGCAGTTACGACGTGGATGACGAAGGCGTAGAGGCGCAGAAAGTTACGGTCATTGAAAAGGGCATGCTGACGAATTACCTCCTGGGCCGCGAACCGATCCGCGATTTTCCGCACTCCAACGGCCATGGCAGAACAGCGCTGGCCGGAGCGCCGCGCCCGCAGATTTCCAACCTGATCTTCAAGGCGTCGAATGGCGTACCCTTTGAAGAGTTGAAGAAGAAGCTGATCGATATGTGCAAAGACCAGGGCCGTCCCTACGGATACTACGTGGAAACCACGGGCCCGCAGCTCTCGCCGCGCCTGCTATATCGCGTCTACGTGAACGATGGGCACATGGAACTGGTACGCGGCGCGGTCTTTAAACAGCTCGATACGCGCGCTTTGCGCAGCGACATTGTGGCCGCCGGCAACGATGCCTATGTCTACAATCGTGCTGAGCCCCTGCCCAGCGCCATCGTTGGGCCGTCACTGCTGTTCGGCGAACTGGAGATCCAGCGCGCCAACCGCACACGAGAGAAGCTGCCGCAATATCCCGCGCCGGCGCTGAGTTCGGCAACGAAATAAACCCTTCACCACAGAGGACACGGAGGAACACGGAGGCTCTCAAAGCCGGAGATTAGTTTGGCTGAAGATTGGCTCAGCAAGGCGCTGGATATTTTCCCCGAGCTACAGGGAGAATTATTTCTGCATCATGATCAGGATTCTCCCAGCTCCCTTTGGATTGACCTTTTCTCATTACTTCACTTCGCTTATGAGGAAGATCCCTGGAATGAAGACTTAATCCGGAGAATTTACAGCTATGCTGCATGGTGCTTCGAGCAGCCTCAGCCAGACAGCGCGGAGACTGATCTATCAAATGCCGCCGCTTTTGGCCTGATTGAAGATATTCCCCTGGATCGTAAAATCTCTGAGGATTTATACCGCTGGATGTCGGTCGAAGCCTTCGATGGGTTCGAAAATCTCTTTCGCTACCATCTTGAAGACGATGCATATCGCGCGTTCCGAGAGGAATTTCTGCGAAAGAAGAAGACCTATTCTGGTCCTGCAATTCTCTTTTAAGTGCGCGTCGTAAGATTTCCCCGCCGATCAGGAACCATTTACTATAGGGATTCCTCGCGCCATGCGGCGCTCGGAACGTAGAAAACATGGCCCGCATCCACGTACTTCCCGAGCACGTTGCCAACAAGATCGCCGCGGGCGAGGTAGTGGAGCGCCCAGCCTCCGTGCTCAAGGAGTTGCTGGAGAACGCGCTGGACGCGGGCGCCACGCGCATTCGCGTGCAGGTGGAAGGCGGCGGCAAGAAGCTGATCCAGGTCACCGACAACGGCTGCGGCATGGTGCGTGATGACGCGCTGCTGGCGTTCGAGCGTCACGCAACTTCTAAAATCCAGGACGCGGAAGATCTTCTGAACATTCACACCCTCGGCTTTCGCGGCGAGGCGCTGCCCTCGATTGCCTCGGTGGCGCGCGTACTGCTCGAGACCCGCGCGGCAGACGAAGAAGGTGGCACGGTGCTGGAGATTGCGGGAGGCAAAATCCTGCGCGTGGAAGAGGCAGGGTTACCGTTGGGAACTTCGCTTGCCGTGCGCGATCTTTTCTTCAACACGCCTGCGCGCAAGAAATTCCTGAAGGCGGAATCGACCGAGCTCTCGCACCTTGCTTCGCTGGTCACGCACTATGCGCTGGCGCACCCGGAAAAGCATTTTGAGCTGCACTCCGCTACCGACACCATGCTGGTGGCCGCGCCGGTCGCATCGTATTCCGACCGCATTTACCAGATCTTTGGGCGCGAAACCCTGGACCAGCTTGTCCCCCTGGCGGCCACGCTGAAGCTGGAGCGCGTTGGCATACCGGAGCCGCCACCATGGCGTCGCGGAGAGGACTATACGCCGCCGGTCCCCGGAGACTTGCGGCTGCACGGCTTTATTTCCAAGCCTGAACTGCAGAAGCTGAACCGCAATTCCATCTTTGTGTTTGTCAATGGCCGGCTGATACGTGATCGCATGGTGCAGCACGCGTTGACCGAGGGATATCGCAACATTCTTCCGCCCACGGTTTTCCCCGTGGTGCTGCTGTTCATCGAGCTACCGCATGAAGAAGTTGACGCCAATGTGCACCCTTCGAAGACCGAGGTCCGTTTCCGCCAGCACGCGCTGGTACACGATTTTGTTCGCGAATCGGTGCGCGCGGCGCTGATGAAGGCGCGCCCCGTGCCGCAGTTCACGCGTGAGATCATGGCGCAGCCGACCGCTGGACCCGGTCTTAGCCCTGGAGCCGCGATGATGGCGGCGCAATCTGCCGATTTCGCTTTGCAACCGCCAGCGCAGCCGGCGGTGAACGAGCGCTTGCAGTTTGATGGCGAGCCGATCGCTGTGGAGGCCAACATGGCGGTCAGCGGTTTTGGGCCCGTGCCTGCGCCGACCATGGCGCAAAGCGCGAATGGCCATGCCGATTCCTGCGGCAACGTGTTGCAGGACGAGCCCCAGGCGGTGGTCGATCAACTGGCGCTGGCCAGCCTGAAGCCGCTGGGACAGGTGCGCGATTCGTTCATCCTGGCGGTTAATGCTGACGGGCTTTGGATCATCGACCAGCACGTGGCGCACGAGCGCGTGCTGTTTGAGCGCATTCTGCGCGAACGGGCACAGAGCGAAGCTTCGCAGGACGGCCAGAGGCTGCTCATGCCGTTGATCGTGGAGCTCACGCCGGGGCAGCAGGCCGTGTTTGCCGAGATATCGGAAGAGCTGCGCCACAACGGATTTGAGGTCGAGTTGTTTGGCAACAGGACCGTCGCCGTAAAGACCGCGCCAGGCGGCGTGCGTCCGGCGGACGTGGAGAAGATGCTGGTGGAACTGCTGGACCAGTTTCAGCGCGAGGAACAGGCGCTGAACCTGGAGAAGATCAGGGCGAAGATTGCCGCCAGCATCGCCTGCCACGCCGCCATCAAGATCAATATGCCGCTGGAGCAGAACAAGATGGAATGGCTGCTCAAAGAGTTGGCAAAAACCGAGTGCCCTATGAGCTGTCCGCACGGACGCCCGGTGGTCCTGCGATATTCTGTAAAGGAGATACAGAAGGCGTTCAAGAGGATCTAGCACTCAGCCGCCAGCAATCAGCATTCAGCCCTGATGTAACGACGTGAAGCAGCGAAAACCTTTGAAACACAGAGGAGCGGAGGAAGCGGAGGATAGGTTTGTGTGCGATTATGATTTGTGGTTCAAAACGGAAGTCGAGCGGGGACTTGCGCAGTTGGACAATGGTGAATTCGTCAAACACGAAGAAGTAATTGCTCGTCTCAAGCAGATTTTCCGTACCGAACAAAGACCAGCCAGATGACCGAACAGGAACTCGAGCAGCAGCGAACGACGAACTGGCGCACCGGCGGCAACGTTGTCCGCACGGTTGAAGACGCACGCAGCTTTATTGAGATGGTTGGTTTCGCCTTGATGTATCCGGAGCGAACGCTGCCGCTGGTGCCAAGTTTTATCGGCGCATATGCCGGTTCGGCCGCGGGCCTGCCGGACGCGAAGCACGCCTTTGCCGATCCGCGCGCCCAGCAAGCCATTGATCTGGTGGTGCGGCTGCTGCGCGAGCGATCGGCGTTCGAAATGAATTTGTCAGGCGACACGAACCTGATCATCGCGGCGCCGCTGTTTCCTTTCTTCTATGCGCTGGTGGGCGACCGCAATCCCAAAGCGCCGCCGAAAATGAAAGCGCAGGGCGCGGCCACGTCTGAGCTTTCCGCCAGGGTGTTTGAAGCGCTGCAAAAACATGGGCCACTGAGCAAGAGCCAGTTGCAGGCCCAGGTCGGCCGCGAAGCAAGTTTTACAGCGTTGGACCGCGCGCTGGGCGAGCTTTGGTCTATCCTCAAAATCACTCGGGTTGATTACAGCGCCAGTGAAGGTGCGAAGTGGGACGTGCTTTACCGCTGGGCGCCGCAGGCGGTGAAAGAAGGCATACAGGTTTCCCAGCCTGAGGGGATTTCCGCCCTGGTCAGCAAATACCTTGAGACGGTTGTCGCGGCCGAGCAGGAGGAGATCGAGCAGTTCTTCTCTCATCTGACCTCGCGCTCTAAAGTCCGAGAAGCTGTCAGCGCGTTGTTGCAGGCTCGGGAGTTGAGCTATGTGACGATTGGGACCAAGACGATGATTCGCATGACACCACCACCAGAGCAGCAGCGGAGACGCAACCATGGGTGAGCCGGCGAGGAAACTGGTGATCGCCATTGACGGCCCCGCGGGCTCGGGTAAAAGCACGCTGGCGGCGCTGCTGGCGCGGAAGTACAACTACATCAATATCGAGACCGGCGCCATGTATCGCGCTCTGGCGCTGAAGGCGATGGAGCGCGGAGTGTCACTGGACGATGGCGCCAGGCTGGCGGTGCTGGCACAGCAATCGAAGATCGAGCTGGTGCCGGACCCTGAAGGCAACCGCGTATTGCTGGATGGCGTGGACATTACCGAGCGGCTGCGCAGCCAGGATGTGACCGAGGCCGCTTCCAAAGTTTCCATTCATCCCGCGGTGCGCGAATGGATGGTGGCTCGCCAGCGCGAGATGGGAGTGGGTGGAGGCATTGTGATGGAAGGCCGGGACATCGGCACGAAGGTTTTTCCGGACGCCGAGGTCAAGATTTTTCTCGATGCGGCGCCGGAGATCCGCGGCACGCGGCGTTTTCTACAGAGCCCGGCTTCACCGGCTCAGGAAGCCGCGGTGCTGGCGGAATTGCAGGCGCGCGACCAGCGAGATCGCACCCGCGCCAACTCGCCGCTGGCGCCCGCGCCTGACGCTGTGGTGATTGACTCGACCTACCTCACGCTCGATCAGGTGCTGGCCCGCGCCGTGGAGCTGATTGACTCCAAGCTGGAAAAGACCGCTTCCACCCAAGCCTGAGCCAGCCGCTGCGAGGCCGCTCAGCAAGAGGCGCGAAGTTACTGCTTGCGAAGCTGGATGGTGCCGCGGTCAGAGCGCAGGCGGATGTCCGGCCCGCCCTTACCTACAGCGCCACGCGCGCTGGCATCGCGGCTGTTGTTGTCCACGGGCACGCTGAATTCGCCCACATCGATGTTGCCGTTCCTGCTCTGCGCGTCCAGCCGGAAGCTTGCGTTCTGCGGCAGATCAACTTCAATCCCGCCGTGGACATTATTGATGTCGATATTCCCCAGCGGCGCTTTGGCCCGCAGTTCCACGATTCCGTTACGATTCTCCACTTCAACCTCGCCGGAAACATCTTCCAGGTGGACCTCATTGGAGCGCGTGTTCAGTTTTACCGGACCGGAAACCGAACTGGCGCGAAGGTCGCCGTGGCCCATATTGATTTCGCCATCGAGCCTGGCCAGTTGCAGGTCAGTGCGGACCGACTTGAAATGCAGCCGCTGGCCAATGTGTGAAAGCTGAACGTTGCCGTTGTAACCGGCGTTAAAATCCAGCGTGCCAGTGACGTCAGAAATGGCGGCGTCGTCCACCTCGCCATCAAGCTGCACGCTTCCCGTCACGCTCCTGACGGTCACCGAGCCGTTGCGAAGATGCAGCGAGGCGTTTCCTTTTAGCTCCTCCACTCTGGCGTTGCCGCGGTCGGTCGATAGGTCCACGTTGGCGTCCCTTTGCGACACGCTGAGATTTCCCCGCCGCGTGGCCAGCGCAAGAGCAACCTGCCGGGGCAATTGCAGGTCCAGGTCAAAGCGCGCGCGCTCAAAGTCGCCGCCAGTAAGGTCCAGCAGCCAGATGCCGCCCTGCTGGGTGAATTTGGGATGAGTTGAGCCGTTCAGCCGGTTCGCGCTCTCTTGCGAATCCGTGCGGATGATTTTATGCACCACGGCATGCGCTTGATTGTCCTCGCTGGCGCTGACGCTGATATCGCCCTGGTTGGCAAGGATCTTGATCTGAGACCCTCCCGGCAGTGGCTGGGCAAAATTATCAGTGAACTCGTAGCGGTTGCTGAAGGGGTCAAAGTCGTTGTTGTCCCAGCCCATGTCATTACCCAGGTTGCGCCAGTTCCAGTCGGCGGTCCGTGTAGCGGCCATGCCTGTGAGGATGAAAAATACCAGAAAAACAACGGCGCCGGCTCCCAGGCTAGGCGTGGGTTCTCCGCGCTGCCTGGCCCAAAGGTATTCCAACAACTTCGCGGCGCCCCAGACAATCAGCAGTATCGGCCAGTAGTGGACAAACCACCAGTGCATCGTCTGATGGGGTATCACGCCGGTGCTGCGCAAAAGGAAGAGCACGCCAATCGTGATCAACACCAGCGGTCCGAAGATGGAGCGCGGACGATGCCGGTAATATGAAGGCGGCGGAACTGGAGTCGGGGCGCTCATGGTTTCACCTGCGAATCGTTTGGATCGGTTGGGGGCGGTGGCGGAGGAACCTCACCGCTGGTCCACTGCTGTTGCGGAGCAGGCGGAGGAACCGCGCCGGTCATCCACTGGGGTTCGATATGGCCCTCGATTGAACCGGTGCGGGAAATCAGCAGCACGCAGCCAATCACCAGAAAAAGTACGGGAAAGCTTTCATGGAAGCGCAGAATCCGGTAATTGTCGAGCAGGAATAGTACGCCTAGCGTTACCAGGACTGCTGGGCCCATTAACCCGTGGGCGCGGCACCGCACGCATGAGCAATTCCGATTTCTCACATAGGGTGTCATCGGGTCCCTCCAACGCCGGGGTGGGAGGTACGCTTATAGGCGATCCACAGTCCTATTCCAATCAGGAACAGCGGCCACAGATTGTGCATGCGGAATATGCCCAGGTTATCGAGGAGAAATGTGACTCCCAGAGCAATCAGCACAATCGCGCCGATCGGGGAATTGTCCCGCGGCGGCGGAGGTGGTTCCACCTGCAATGGTGGCGGCGCCACGGGCGGGTAGACGGCGCTGTTTACTACGGCTGGACCGGCAACTGGCGGCTGTGATTCCTGCAAGCCAAGCATCTTGTCCAGACCTAGAGGATCAGGTGCGGGCAAGCCGTAACGCCTTGCTTCGGCCGTCTTATAGGCTTCAAAAGCCATGTAGACGATGAAGAATGCGATCATCCATCCAAACGCCCAGTGAATATTGCTGGCGGCGATGATCAGCAGCACAAAAATCACCACGTGAGCGAATGCTTTCACGAACTGCCCGTTGAACATGGCTCCCACGCCGGGAATCAGGCCGAGCAGGAGGGCCAATATCGGGCTTGGTGCGCCAGGCACCGCGGCTGCGGGCGGCATGGCGGTTACCGCGGGCGCCGCCTGGCCTTGCAGTCGTGCGGCGATGCACGGTTCACAATAGATGGCGCCCATCACATCGCGCTTGCAGTCTTCACAAAGCGCCTTGCCGCAGGTACGGCAGAATGCCACTGCCTGTGTCTGTGTGTGTACGGCGCAGTTCATATTTGGGCTCCTTCGTACTTCGTCGTGGATTTGGCAATCAGGCTGCCATCGAGGTCCCGGCTGTAATTCTCGTGCTGTTGCGGACGGCCGCTATCGTCAGGAGCGGACTTCCGGTTCTGCTGTTTGTTCTCATTGCTCGTTCCCGGCGTCACCGACGTGTTTTTCTTCATCTCCCGGACCTTGGCCTGCACTTGATACACCAGCCGCAGGTTTTCGTAATAACTGGTGACCTTGGCTTCGACCTGCGTAAATCCCAGCACCACGTTTTTCCGCAGCGTGCTGGGATGGCTGACCATGTTCGCCACGTCAGAAATCTTTACCCCGGCCAGCGTCAGCGTAAGCGTGAGCGAGAAGAAGGCCATGGCGAGCGAGGTAGCAAAGCGCGAATGCATCAGCCCGGCAAACGATGGGCGGAGGCCTCCGCGCAGCCGATCCAGCCAGCCAGCTTTCGCCGCCTCAGCCCGAGCCTCAACGCTGAGTCCCTTCCTGCTGGTGGCGGCCAGAATGTTGTGCATCAGGTTCCGGGGCGGCTCCAGGTCTTCCATGGAGCGCACCAGCAGCATGCCTTCCTGTGCATCCGCCCATAGCGGGCCACAAACCTGGCAGCTCCGGCCATGCGCCTCAAATCCCTGGCGGCTTTCGGCCGACAAAGCGTTGTCCAGCGCGTCTGCCAGCAGGGCTTCAAACTCGCTGCACTCAATCCCGTTTTTTGGTTCGTTATTCATTACTTGCCTGCCTTTTATTACGAGAAAGTAATCGCGCAAGTTCCATTCTTCCCCGGTTTATTCGCGACTTCACCGTCCCCTCGGGCACCCGCAGCACCGTGGCAATCTCTTTGTAATCCATGTCTTGCAGGTCCCGCAGGATCACCGCTTCCCGCAGGTCTGGGCTGATCCGGGCCAGCGCCATTTGCACCATTTTCTGGGCTTCTTTGCTGGCCAGCCGATCATCAGGGGATGGCCGCGTATCCTCCAAGCGGTCGCCCAATGACAGGGAATCGTCTTCTTCCCTCAAACCCGCGTCGATTGAGTCAGTTACGCGGTCCTGCCTGGTGCGGCGGAAGTGGTCCACCAGCAGGTTCCGGGCCAGCGTGGTCAGCCAGGTGGTAAATGCCCCCTTTTCAAGGTTATAGCTGCCCATTGTCCGATAAACCCTGATAAAGACCTCCTGCGTCAGATCCTGCGCGTCATCCGGAGAGTTGGTAAAGCGATAGCACAGGTTATAAATCCTGCGGTTGTGCAGACGCACCATCTCCTCCCATGCCGTGGCATCGCCTGCCAGGCATCGGCGAACAAGTGCCCCTGTTTGTTGCTCTTCCAAGCAGTCTCCCCGTCGAAGGATACGTATGCGGGCGGCGTTCAGTTCACTCGCGTTCAGTCCAAAGGTTTACAGGAAACCAGGGTGGGGTGCAAACTTGGGACAGAATCTTGATTCTGGCGGTGCTGCTTTGGCTCGTTTCCGCGCTCCCGCGCCTCCGCGGTGGTCTTTGTTTTCTGCGCAGCCGATCTACTCTGCTTCCTCCGTTCCCCCGTTTCAAGCGATTATCTCTTCCTCTTCTCCGCGGCTCCACGGTGAGTTCTTGTCTTCCGATCACCCGATCTCCCGATCACGCGCGATCACCCGATCTCCTGTTCTCTCAGTCTCCGTGGTAGGTTTAACTAAGGTGACCACCGTGACCGAACCAACCCGCTGCGCCTGGGCCGCCACGCCGGCCATGATCGTCTATCACGACTCGGAATGGGGCGTCCCGCAACACGATGATCGCCTGCTCTTCGAGTTCCTCATTCTTGAAGGAGCCCAGGCCGGGCTTAGCTGGTCGACCATCCTCAACAAGCGCGCAGCCTACCGCAAGGCCTTCAGCGGCTTTGATCCCGCCCGCGTGGCCCGCTACGACGCCAAAAAAGTTAAAGAACTGCTGGCCAATGAGGGCATCGTGCGCAACAAGCTGAAGATCGCCTCCACCATCCAGAACGCGCAGGCGTTTCTGGCGGTGCAAAAAGAATTCGGCAGCTTCGACCGCTACATCTGGCAGTTCACCGGCGGCCGCCCCAAGGTCAACCGGTTGACGAACATGAAGAGCCTGCCCGCGCGCACCGCCGAGTCAGACGCCATGAGCAAAGACTTGCTCAAGCGCGGCTTCCGCTTCGTCGGCCCTACGATCTGCTACGCCTTCATGCAGGCTGTTGGCATGGTCAATGACCACTTCGTGAGCTGCTTCCGCTACAAGGAACTTGCGCGCGAACCGCGCAAGGAAGCATGAACTCGTCAGATTTCTTCTCCGCGTCTCCGCGGTGAGTTGTTTTTCAGATCACCCGATCACCCAATTCTCCTCCGCTTCCTCCGTTCCTCTCCGTTTCAAAGGTGTTGGGTTTCAATTTTGGTATTTCCGGCGATTTTGGCAATTTTGGCAATCCCTTCTGATCAGTGTCATCAGTGTGGATCAGTGGTAAGGTTTCTGAATCCGCGTTGATCCGCGGTAAACCCCGGCCCATCACGCCGCTCCCACCAGCCCCAGCTCCCCAGCAATCCCTTTCATCGCCTCTATGCAGAACGCGATGTGCTCTTCCAGTTCCACGCCCAGATCGGCGGCGCCGTTGATAATGTCATCACGATTCACGCTGCGGGCGAAGGCTTTGTCCTTCATTTTTTTGCGCACTGACTTGGCTTCTACCTCGGCCAGTGACTTGTTGGGCTTCACCAAGGCCGACGCC
>Ga0137395_10000752_pt1 | contig 14203 bp, 15 predicted proteins | sample czobulk216metaG_FD_108283 | JGI IMG/M metagenome (GOLD analysis project Ga0137395, IMG submission 108283) | Vadose zone soil microbial communities from Angelo Coast Range Reserve, California, USA - czobulk2.16 metaG | ecosystem: Environmental > Terrestrial > Soil > Vadose zone | place: USA...
ACAGCCCTGGTCTGCAGCGCCCTCGTCCATCACGTGGACCACGCCTGGTCTTTTGCGATTCGCGTGGGGTTGGTGACGGGCCTCGTCACCGGCGTGGGAATGACGCTCAATCCTTACATCGAATACTACGCCGATAACCTCCCGGAGCGCCGGCTTGGGGCATTCGGCATTGCCCTTATCTTTTGCGGTTTTGCCCTGCAGTCCCTTCAATACTGGCTAGCACTGTTGGATGTCCGTCTAACCTAAGGTCGCCCACTCGCTCTTCTTTACCTGTGTGGGAGGATGGCAGGGACTACGGCGGTGGTCCATTCTCCGTGATCGTTGGAGTAGGAGCCGCACACCCCCCGCCCTGCTCACGCGGAGTCCCCGGCATCTTTCTTGTGTAGTGGCGGGCCTTGGCACGCCTCCCGCCTGTCCCGTGCGTACGGTGTGACGTATACTCCGGTTTCAGAGAGGGTCCGAACCATGGCGAACACTTTGAACAAATCGTTTTCTGCCAAATTGCAGAAGAGCCACAAGGGCGGATGGACCTATGTGGTCTGGCCGAATTCAGTCAAGTTCTTCGGTACACGCGGCCTGGTTAAGGTCAGAGGCACAATTGATGGTCATCCCTTCAAAAGTTCGTTCATGGCTATGGGCGACGGCCGGCACATGCTGCCTGTAAAGGTAGAGATACGCCGGGCAATCGGAAAGGAAGCCGGCGAAACCGTGAAGGTGCTATTGGAAAAGCGGATAGGCACCTAAACAAAAGTAGCGCACTCTCAAGTCCGGATTGGCCCTTATCGGTAACTGGCTTTCGCGAGCTCAAACCCAAAGACCAAGGAAACTCTTGTTCTTGCATCTCCCGATCCCGCGCTATACTCGGACTCACTCGACACTCTCGTCGATATCGGCGTTCCTGCCGAGAAGGAGGTGATCCGGTGAGGTACGGTTTACGTTGAAGCTGTAGGGGAGGCGCTTGTGAGATTACCGAGCGCCTCTTTCCTTTTCTCCCTCTGTCGAACTCCCTGTGATTTGACCAACTTATTCAGTTGCTCATCCCGAAGCCAGTGCCTGACAAACTCGCTTACCGGGCCAGCGACTGGCCCGACCCGAGGAAAACATATTCATGACCCTCATCTCCCATTCAGAGAGCGGTCGCCAATCCGCTCGGGACACGTTCCGGCGCCGCCGATTGACCGCTTCGGCGGAGCGGGATAGCATGCGCCGGTTCTCCAATGGCGACTCCGGACAGCTCCATCAAGGCATCTCGGCCGCGTTACCGCGCCCTGCTTATTCTTTCCGCCGTTGGCGGCGCCGGCCTGTTGCTTGCACTGATGATTTTCTTCGGCGTTGGCCGCTGGTTGGTCGCCGAAGACCCGCTTGGGAAAGCCAGTGCGATCCTGGTGCTTAGCGGAGCGCTGCCGATGCGCGCCGTCGAAGCCGCGAAGCTCTACCGCGAAGGGTACGCGCCGGAAGTCTGGCTGACCCATTCCACGGAACCTGCTGAAACTTTGGAAGAGATGGGCATTCGCTTCGCCGGCGAGGATCATTACAACGCGCTCGTATTGATTCACGAGGGCGTGCCGGCAGAAGCGATTCAGATACTCGCACCACCCATCGTGAATACCGCCGACGAAATCAAAGTCGCCGCCTCTGCGCTTGCGCGCGCAAAAGGTGATGCCGTGATTCTGGTCACGACAAAAGTCCACACGCGGCGCGTTGGCCTGCTTTGGCGCAGGCTCGCGTCCGGCCAAGGCCGGGCCATTGTGCGCGGAGCTTCGGCCGATCCCTTCGATCCCCGGCACTGGTGGCGCAGCACCACCGATGCTCTGGACGTCGTGCGCGAAGTTCTCGGCGTACTGAATGCGTGGGCGGGTCTTCCTCTGCATCCAGCGCGATAATTTTGGAGCTTGGGAAAGGAAGAATTCAGAAAAAGAAAAATCGCTTGCGGCGCGGCGGCGATGCATCTTCCACTTCTGGAACGTGCGGCAAAGGCCGCCCCTCGAAAGCTGCAAGCGGATTGTCGTGGAACAACGCGCGCGCAGTCTCTTCGCCAAATTGATCGACGACGACGTTATAGGCCGGTTGCAGACGAAGCGGACGCGTCCGCGTGTTGTGCGCGTCGCTGGCGACGAAATGGATAAGGCCTTCGGCGATCCAGCGCAGCGCGTCTTTCTGGGAACCGGCGCCGAAGCCTCCGGTCAGCGCGCCTGCGGTCACCTGGGCGAAACATCCCTGGCGTATCCATTTTTTCAGGCGCTCCGGTCGCGATCGCAGAATCCCGTTTCGTTCCGGATGGGTGATCACTGGTTGCAGACCGGCAAGTTGGAGTTCGTGCAACGTGTGGTCCATCGAAGGCGGGATCGAATACTCATTGAACTCCACCAGCAGGAAATCACGCTGGTTAATGCAAAACTGCCGCCCATCTTTGCGCAACGATGCGAGATTCTCCGGGTTGAGATGAAAATCGCAGCCGGTGGCGATTCTCAGCCGGTCGCGGACCACCGCCTGCAATTCGTCCCGAATGCGGCGCACGTGCGCAAAATCGAAATAGTATTCGTTGTTGGAGTGCGGCGTGGCAGCGACGTGCGTAATTCCATCGGCAATCGCCGATTCCGCCATGGCCACCGATTCTTCCATGGTGGCCGCGCCATCATCGATGCCTGGCAGAATGTGACAGTGCAAATCAATCATTTCGATAAGCCGTCCCTAGCGCCACCAGGCATCCAGCATCTGCCACACACCGAGTAAGACCAGGATTCCCGCAAAAACCTGGCGCATGCCTCGCGGATTGATTTTCTTCGCCAAAATTCCTCCTGCGATGCCGCCCAAAAACACTCCGGGTATCAGCAGCAGCCCGGTTCTCCACGACACAAATCCTTCCTTCGCGTACGCCATCAGCGCCAGCACTCCGGTAGGTGGTATCAGCGCCACCAGGGAAGTTCCCTGTGCGCGGTGTTGGCTGAACCCAAACAGCAGCACCAGCAGCGGCACCAGCAGCACGCCGCCGCCAATGCCGAACATTCCGGAGGCAACTCCGCACACGCACGCGACCGCGAATATTCCGGCGTTGCGTCCTATCCCTTTACCCATGAGTCCGCTTCCCCGCTGTGCCGCTGGCAGCAGGGCTCTCAAGCTGCGCTTTTCTCCAGAGCAAAAATCCAGCCAATAGGAGGAAGGCGCCGAATAATCCTTGCAAGGTTCGCGTCGGCATGGGAAGCGCCACCAAGCTCCCGGCATAAGCGCCGAAGAGCATCCCCAGTGCGCACAAAATCCCTGCAAGCAAATCCACCTGGCCCTGCTTCCAGTATTCGCGCAAGGCTCCGAGTCCAACAGGCGGCAACAAAATGAAAAGCGAAGTTCCCTGTGCCAGGTGTTGGTCCATGTGCAAGAAATAAACCATCGCCGGCACGAGAACGACGCCGCCTCCGATGCCCAGGAGGCCGACCAGCACACCAACGCCAAGTCCCAGAAAGAGAATGATGAATGTCATGTTGACCGGACTGCCCTGCGCGTATGGTCCCGCAGATTCGACTCCAACCATTCTATCTTCACTCTCTCGGGCCCCGCCAGCAACCTCCCTTCCGCCCACGGAGAATATCGGTAATACACCCTCTTTTTTTGTTTGTACAGAACCTGCTATATTTAATTGTTTGTTGCACGTCGGCTTTGTGGCTTGCAGGCGGTAGCGTGGCCGCCCGCATCATGGCATCCCCAAAAACGCGAAAGTCTTGATTCCGGCCAACCCGGAGTCACACATCCATAAAAAAGAGGAGTGCGACGGAACCTCATGCCAATCGACCGGAAACCCGAGTTTTTCAAAGGCACCCAGCTCAAGGTAGGAATTATTGGCTGCGGGTACGTCGGACTGCCGCTGGCGCTGCGCTTCGCCGAAGCGGGACACAAAGTCACAGGATTTGATGTTGATCCTCACAAAGTGTCGATGCTCAACGCCGGAAAGTCGTATATCGAACACATTCCCCAGAACAAGATCCAGCAGTTCGTGAACAGCAGACACTTCAGCGCAACCAGTGATTTCGAGAAGCTGAAAGAAGCGGATGCCATTCTCATTTGCGTGCCCACGCCGCTTGATGAGCGCCGCGAACCGGATCTGAGCTACGTCGAACAGACCGCCATTTCGATCTATCCGCATCTGCAAAAGGGACAGCTCGTGGTTCTTGAATCGACCACGTACCCGGGCACAACCGAAGAAATGGTTCTGCCCATCCTGGAGAAAAGCGGTTTGCGTTGCCCGATCGCGGCGGGCCAGGAAAACGAAAACATCGCGTGCGATTTTTACCTGGCGTTTTCGCCGGAACGCGAAGATCCCGGAAACAAACAATTCGGGTTGGCGCAGATTCCAAAAGTGGTTGGCGGATTGAATCCGCCGAGCGGACGCGCGGCGCAGGCGCTGTACACGCAGGTTGTTGCCCGCGTCGTTCCAGTCAGTTCGACGCGCGCGGCGGAAATGGCGAAGCTGCTCGAAAACATTTTTCGCTGTGTGAACATCGCACTGGTGAACGAACTCAAACAACTCAGCCTGCGAATGAACATCGACATTTGGGAAGTCATCGACGCGGCGGCGACGAAACCCTTTGGGTACATGCCGTTTTATCCGGGACCAGGATTAGGCGGCCACTGCATCCCGGTGGATCCCTATTATCTTTCGTGGAAGGCGCGCGAATATGATTTCGCGACGCGCTTCATCGAACTGGCCGGCGAAGTCAACACGGCGATGCCGTACCACGTCGTTGACGCGGTGGCAAATTCGCTGAACGATCACAAGAAGAGCTTGAAGGGCTCGAAGATTCTGGTGCTTGGCGTGGCGTACAAAAAAGACGTGGATGATCTGCGCGAATCGCCGACGCTGAAAATCATGCAGCTCCTGCAACAGCGCGGCGCGCATTTGGACTACAACGATCCGTATTTCCCACAACTCCACAAGATGCGGCACTACAATTACGAAAACATGAAATCCGTGCCGCTCAATCCGCACACGCTCGGAAGTTATGACGCGGTGATCATCGCGACGGATCATTCAAGCTATGACTATGCGGCGATCGCGGATGCCGCAAAACTGGTCATCGATACGCGCAACGCCACGCGCCGCGTGGTGCGCCACCGCGAAAAAATCGTCCTCTGCTAGGCAGCGATGGCCTCGCCTGCCGAAGAAATTCGCCGCCAACTCGAGGAAAGCGCTCGTGTTAAGCAAGGTTTTTCCAGCGAATTGATAAGCAGCATCGCGCAATTCGCGGAGAAATCCGCAGCCGCGTTGCGCGCCGGCGGCAAGCTCGTTTTTTTCGGGAATGGCGGCAGCGCTGCCGATGCGCAGCACCTTGCCGCAGAATTGGTCGTGCGGCTACGAACGGAACGGCCGGGCCTGGCGGCACTGGCGCTCACGACGAATCCTTCGGTGCTGACGGCTGCAGGTAACGACTACGGATTCGAACGGATCTTTTCCCGGCAGATTGAATCGCTCGTTGCAAAGCAGGACATTCTTGTGGCGCTCTCGACCAGCGGCAATAGCGCCAACGTGATTCGCGGAGTGGAAGCGGGACGCGCTCGCGCAGCGTATCTCGTCGCGCTTACCGGAGAAACGGGCGGGCAACTCGCCAGCAAGGTTGATCTTCTGTTGAATGTCCCATCGAATGACGCCCAGCGCATCCAAGAATGCCACATCACGATCGGGCACATCGCGTGCAGCCTCATCGAACGGCTAGCACCTAGATAAGTAGAGATTCTCCCTGCTGTTTTGGGTTGAACTGTTACCCCAACGGGTGCATACTCAGGTTAGATGTCTACCCAAGAAACGAGAGAACGGCTCGAACTTCTCCAAGGCACGCTAGACCTGTTGATCCTGCGGACCCTAATCTTTGGATCTCAGCATGGCCAGGGGATCGCGCGCGCCATTCAGCAGACTTCGGAAGAGGAGCTGCTGGTGGAACACGGCGCACTCTATCCCGCGCTACAGCGGCTAGAGGAACGCGGGTGGATCTCTGCCAAGTGGGGAACCTCATCCAACAATCGAAAGGCCCGCTTTTACACGCTGACTGCGGTCGGCCGGAGACAACTAGTGAAAGAGACCGCCAAGTGGAAGCGGCTGGCAACAGCTATCGGGCGGATCCTAGACCCTGCAAAGGGGGACTAGCGCCATGTTGAGACGCAAGCGGAAGCCAAGCGACTTCAGCGCCGAAATTGAAGCACACCTAGGGCATGAGACCGAGCGCTTGCGGGAGCAGGGGCTGAGCGAACAGGAGGCCCGAGCCGCGGCACGCCGATCCTTCGGCAACGTCATGAAAGTCGAAGAGCGTTTTTACGAATCCGGGCGCTGGCTCTGGTGGGATCATCTCCGGCAGGATCTTCGCTTCGGCTTGCGGATGCTGGCACGGAACTCGGGATTCACGGTTACGGTGGTTCTTACCCTCGCGCTTTCGATCGGTGCGAACACAGCGATCTTCTCCTTGGTGAATGCGCTCATCCTGAAGAGCCTGCCCTATTCGCATCCAGACCGGATGAGCACGATTTACACGCGGATCACCGGCTCCAGGCCCTCCGATGAGCGGCACAAACTGAATGGTGAGCAATGGGAACTCCTGCGCGACAATGTCCCGTCCCTGATACCGGCTGTTTCAAGTCCAAGAACTTCCGGCGTGAATCTCCAAGCGGGTTCGCGCGTCGAGTACGTGCTTGCCGGGCGCATCTCGGCCCACTTTCTCGACGTGCTGGCCGTTCAACCCGTGCTAGGTCGCAACTTCTTGGAGGATGAGGACCGTCCCCACGGACCCAAAGCCGCCATCCTGAGCTACAGTTTGTGGCGCAACGCCTTCGGCGCTAATCCGAAGATTGTGGGCCAGGCCGTCTCGTTGAAAGGCGAGCCATATGAGGTCATAGGCGTACTCCCAGAGGACGCAACTACTCCCTTGAACGCCGACTTATATGTGGCGCTCCAACCCGGCCGCGGGGGTGAGGGCGGGGGAACGAACTTTGAGTGCATCACCCGGCTGCGCGATGGTGCGACTTGGCTGGAGGCGGATGCCGAAATCAACCGCGCTTGGCAGATGCGCAACCAACGCTATGAATTAGAGAACAACCCAGGCGCACAAGTGACCTATCATTCCGTTCCGCTCCAAAGAGGGGAAACGGCCAGGCTGCGTCCGCAAGTCTTGACGCTAATGCTGGCGGCCGGATTCATCCTGCTGATCGCCTGCGCCAATCTGGCCGGGTTAACGCTGGTACGCGTGATGCGGCGCACTTCGGAAGTAGCCACGCGGTTGTCGCTGGGAGCCTCGCGCTGGCAGATCCAGAAGCAGTTCTGGATCGAAAACCTGCTTCTGGCGCTTGTGGGCGGAGTGGTTGGCCTCGGTGTGGGCTTCGCGGCCCTGCGCGGCCTATTGCTGCTGTTGCCTGAACACTTTCTCCCTGTCGCGCGTGTTCCTCTTGACGGCCGAGTGCTGGGCTTTGCGCTCACTGTTTCGCTTTTGACCAGCGTCCTATTCGGCATGCTCCCAGCGCTTGCCAGCCGGAATGTTGACCTACGATCGTCGATGGCTAGCCGCGCCGTGGCTTGGGGCGGCAGCCTGCGCCTGCGCCAGGGGCTTATCGCCGGCGAGGTTGCCCTTACCGTTGTGCTGCTGGCCGCCTCCGGCCTGCTCATCCGCACTCTGGTTCACTTGGAGACACTGCCTCCGGGGTTCAATCCGAACGGAGTAATGACCGCGAAAGCATCTCTCGACGACGTCCGCTTCCACGATCCCGCGGCTTTCAGAAAGTTGTTGGTCGAGAGCACGGCCGCCATGCGGCAGATTCTAGGAGTGCAGCAGGCCGCCGCCGGCCTGAGCTTGCCGTATGAGCGAACATTGATTACCGGAGGCCTAGCCATCGGCGACGGTAGAGAAGCGGGGCAAAAAGCCATGGCGGATGAGGTATACATCACGCCTGACTATTTCGCAGCATTGCAGATTCCCATCCTGGCGGGGCGCTCCTTCAGCGAAGCAGACGGGCCGGATACGCAGCGCGTGGCTATAGTCAATCAGGTGTTCGCGCGCAAGTTTTTCCATGGCGCAAACGCAGTTGGCCGTTACCTGGACAAGGACACCATGATTGTAGGAATTGCGGGGAATGTGGCCATGGCGCCAGGCATTGATCCGGTTGCGCCTCTCACCAACGAAGAAACCATGTACGTTCCTGCCGCGCAAATCGAGGCCAGGCAGCTCTCGTTGCTTCATGTGTGGTTCCAGCCAAGCTGGATTGTTCGCGCCTCCGGCCCAGTGGACGGACTGACGGCACAGATGCAACGCGCATTGGCGAGCGCCGATGCCAATCTGCCCTTCTCCGGCTTCTACAGCATGCGCGATTTGCTGGCGAAGACTTTGGTGACACAACGTCTTGAGGTGGCGCTCTTGAGCGCGATGACAGCGCTGGCGCTGCTGTTGAGCGCCGTAGGAATCTTTGCGCTGATAGCAAATATCGTGGCGCAGAAAACGCGTGAAATCGGCATCCGCCTCGCTCTGGGCTCCAGCATTCGTCAAGCCATGATGCATATCGGAGCGCCGGGAGTACGAGCATCCGCACTGGGGCTCATCGTGGGTTTGATTTTATGTGCAGGAGTATTGCGAGCCATGCATAGCGTGCTTTATGGCATTGGCGTCTACGATGCTCCAACCCTGGCTTCCGTGGTTCTCGCGCTTGGATTGGTGACGCTTCTGGCGACAACCCTGCCAACACTGAGAATTGCAAGGATTGACCCAGCCAAGACACTGCGCGAAGAATAGGGGCGGCCATGCCTCTGAAGCGAGCGGAATGTCCTTATCCGAACGCGAAGCAGGTGCTACTTGGCTTTCTGGAGTGCGACGCGGGCGGTGGGGTGTACCAGGGAAACGGGCGGGCAGCTCGCCAGCAAGGTCGATCTTCTGTTGAATGTCCCTTCGAATGACGCGCAGTGCATCCAAGAATGCCACATCACGATCGGGCATATCGCGTGCAGCCTAATTGCGAAACTGGCGTCTAGCCAGATTCCTGCCAACGAAGAAACTTATGAAATAATTCATTGGGGGTAGCCAACGCGGCGCGCGAGGTCTTGAAAGCGAGGGTCAGAACGGAGATTGTCGATGCGCAAGTCGGCTTTGAGGTGCCAAGGGATATCCAAGGATCTTTGCTGATAGGCCTTTTCCAAGAACTCAAACGCCCTGTCCTTCTCGCCAAGACCTGCGTATATGGTGGCGAAGGTATAAGGCGAGACATAAACACTCTTCGATTTGTGTTCCAAATCATGAAGGATCTTTTCCGCTTGGGCCCTTCTGCCAATCACGGCATATGCGTGTGCGAGTGAAGCGACGGCATCTGGATTGCCATCCGATGTCTCGACAGCTTTCTGATACTCAGAGATGGCTTCCAGCAGTTTTCCTGTACCTACATAGCCCACTGCGAGATTGTAGTGCCCGGTCCATTCGTTCGGATTGGCAGCGACTTCTCTTCTGCTGGCGTCGAGCAAAGCTTCGTAATTCCGCATCTGATACTGGGCCGCTGATTCGGTCATAGCGGAGCTGGGACCAGGATCCAACTCGTTGCTCGTAGCAATTTCAGCCAAAGCCTCGGCGCGCTGGCCCAGAAAGCTCAGATAAACTGCGCGATCTTCATGAGCGCAACTGTAACTTGGAGCCAGCGCAATTGCCCGGTTGAAATTGCGTCCGGCGGCTTCCCAATTCCAGTCAAAACGCCAACTCATCAAGCCAAGCGTGTCGTAGGCTTCACCAATGCTGTCGTCCAGTTCCAGCGCTTTGTTTAACGCCGCTTTCGCGGATTTGTAGGCATGATCGGGCGACAACCCGCCCTGACCGGAAAACGCCAAATAGACATAGGAGTCTGCCAGCCCCGAATACGCCAGCGCAAAGCCAGGATCCTTGCGGATGGATTCTTCGAAGTAGCCCTTCGCCTTATTCAGCGGCTCCGCCATCGTGAACTGGTTTGACAGGTAATAGCGGCCCCGGAGGTAAGCCTCGTAAGCTTCCGGATTCACGGCCGGAGAGGAACGGAGCAGCGCCTGCTGCTGGGGAGTCAATTGCACGCGGACTTGCCGCGTTATGGTTTGTGCCACCTCGCTCTGTAACTTGAGGACGTTGCCAAGATCACGCTCATACGTCTCTGCCCAGAGGTGCTGATCGGTGGGTGCGTGAAGCAATTGGGCCGTAATGCGCACCCGATTACCTGACCGCAGAACCGATCCTTCCACGATCCCGTCCACGTTCAATTCGCGTGCAATCTCCGGCAGACTCTTTTTTGTGCCTTTGTAGCGCATCACGGAAGTCCGCGAGATCACACGCAGGGCGCCGACCTTTGCAAGGTCGGTGATCAACTCATCCGTCATGCCATCCGCAAAATATTCCTGTGAGGGATCGCCAGACAGGTTCTCGAGCGGCAGTACCGCGATGGAGCGTAAGCGGGGAGCTGCACTTGTCGCATGCGATCCAGTCCGCACCAGCCAGAAAACCAATCCGACGGCAAGAAGAGCCAACAGCGTGAATGCGAGGGCCATGCGAGGTTTGGCCTGCGTCGCGGCTGCTACCTTCTGGCCCGTTTGGTTTCCATTTTCTGAAGGAGCAAGGGGTAGCTCAACGCGAACTTGCTCTACTTGTGCAATAAATCTGTACCCGCGGCGCGGGAGCGTTTCGATGTAGCGCGGGGTCTCCGCCGAATCGGCCAACGCTTCGCGAATACGCGCAATTGCGTTGTGGAGGCTGTGGTCGAAGTCCACAAAAGTATCGGCCGGCCAAAGCTGGCTCCTTAGTTCCTCGCGAGTGACCAGATTCCCGGCGGATTCCAGCAATATGGCAAGCACCTGCAAGGGTTGGCCTTGTAGCCGGAGCTTGACGCCGCGTTTGCGCAGTTCGCCGGCGCGCAGATCCAGCTCAAAAGTGTCGAAGCGGAGTGCGCGCGATGCTGGAGCCGGAGCAGACATGAAAACCTCTGAAGGTTCCCCGAAGCGTATCACAATTCTCCTTCTGTCGATGGCCTGTCGTACGGCCTGCGAAGTCCCTGCTTTTCACTAGGTTAGGAATGGAGAAAACTTTGGGAACGGATAGGGGCGGCAAGGATTGACACTTTCGCCCTTCCCGACGAAAGTTGCCCCTGTTTTGCGCTCGAGACCCAGCAATCGGCGGCCACGCACATCACAAGCCGCCGCCGCTTTCCCGAGCGAATTCCTGAATCAGAAAGAAGGAGAACCAGGATGAGAACTCTCATCACAAGTCTTTTTGTCGCCGCTTTGGCACTCAGTTTTGCGCCCACGGAGCACGAGCAAGAAAATCTGCCAAGTGTCACACAGGTCGTGGCCTTGGACGAATGCGATCCGGCGACGTTCAATGCCGCGCTTGGGCCTGATTTCTGCAAAAACGTCGCGCTTGGAGCGGCCACGAAGTTGCCCGACTTGTTTGCAAAGGCAGCCGCTGGAAAACCTGACCCGGGCTGGGACTTCGAACCTGACATAGTCCACATGAAGAAGGGAACCATTCTTGACGTAGTCGATCAGGGCGGCGAGCCTCACACGTTCACCGAAGTGGCACAGTTCGGTGGCGGTTTTATAGGGGACCTAAATGCAGGAGAAGCCGTGGTTCCCGAATGTGCCGGTGGGTTTTCGAACGTCGCGGTGGCCAAGACCCGAATCCTGCAAGGCAGCCACAGCCAGATCACGGGTCTGTCGAAAGGTGAACATCTTTTTGAGTGCTGCATCCATCCTTGGATGCGCGTGAAAGTCGAGGTGAAATAAACGGCCCGCGAAAAAAGAGACCGTGAGCCTGCACGAGAAGCGCCAGGCGCCGCAAGCAACGGCCAACAGATGGCACGAAATAAGCCGTCTCGCCGCCGAACTGGTTGTCCGGCGGGTCCCGGCGGCGCTGGCGCTTACTAGAAACCCCTCGTGTTTTTGCGCGTTGTGCGTTCAAGTGAACTCACCCGTGGCAACCTCAAGTCACGCCGTTTTGGAAAAGCGCGCCAGCTGGGCGCAGTGCCGATAGGCGTAGCTGGCGGTCAGCAGAGATTCCTGCCGTTGTTCCCCTGACTCCTGCCTGGTATCGGGACGAGAATTGTGCAACCACGATATATGTATATGCATCTATATGGTCATGAGCGAACCATTTTTGCCAGCGTTGCCGTGCATGTGTGGCAGCTTTCGCAGGACCTCACGGGCGCTCACCCAGATGTACGAGAGGGCGCTCCGGCCCCTCAAGCTGCGGGCTACACAGCTCACTATCCTGCAAGTGCTTTCGCGCGCCGGGGAAGTGGCTCAGGGGCAACTCGGGGAAATGCTAGCGATGGACAGCACCAGCCTGACGCGAACCCTCGCCATCATGGTCCGCCAAGGTTGGATCACAGAGCGCCGCGGCAAAGACCGGCGAGCACGATGGCTGCGTCTGTCCGGCGGCGGAGAGGCGCGACTCAGGCGTGCTCTGCCGGTCTGGGAGAAAGTTCAGTCGCGCCTGCGCCGCGAAGTGGGAGAGCAGGCTTGGAATGATCTTCTGCAGGTTACGCGTCAAATGACGGGTTTGATCACGACAAAAGGAGACTCGTTATGAAAAAGTACGGAAAGTTCACCGCTTGGCTGCTTGCCGGTTGGTTCATCTTGGCCTTGTCCGCCTCCGCCCTGCACGTTTTCGAAAATGGAGCGAATCGCATTGGACTTGCGGTCGCGATAGCCGCACTCACGCCAATTGTTGTGTTCTCGTTGTGGTTTGCGGTATCCGAGAGCTTTCGACGCTTCGCATTATCCTTGAACCCCAGGATCTTGACGTCTGCGCAGGCCTGGAGAATGGTCGGGTTCACCTTCGTCCTGCTGGAGGCCCGCGGCACTCTGCCAGCAATCTTTGCGCTGCCCGCAGGATATGGCGACGTGGCCATCGGGGCCACCGCCTCCTTGGTGGCGTGGAAGCTCGCAAATCCCGCTCATCGCAGCTCCTTCATCCTGTGGCAATTGCTTGGTATTGCAGACTTGGTGATTGCGGTGAGCCTGGGGACAATCGCGGGTTTGATCAGCCCGCAGGGCCCTTCGATGGCCCCTATGACGACGCTGCCATTAAGTTTAATTCCCACGTTCCTCGTGCCGCTGTTTGTGATTCTTCACGTTATTTGCATCGCCCAGGCAAGGACCTGGAAAACCGTTTCGGAGAACGCTCCTCAGACGATGAGGCCGACGCAGTATCGCGCGATCTGATCATTGATTTCGACGAGAGCCGCACAACCGGGAAGACTGCCAAAGGCGAACTGCCTACCTGGATTTCAGGAGTTCGACGCGGGCGGTGGCGAAGGGCATGACGGCTTCGAGCAACACTGGCGTGCGTGCGGCGTCATTCGCCAGATACAGCCTGAAAGAAGCGTCTTTCGTCTCCACGCCGTTGTCAAACACACGAATACCAATTTTTGACGCGGTGTAATCTCCTGCCGGGACGGTCACCTTTCCTGAAGCGACGCCGCGTTTAGCGCGGACGTCGTACAGCTTGTGGCCGTCGTAGACCGGGCAGCGTACTTCGGGCGTTTTTGCCCAGTCGACGTTACGCAGGTATTGCATGAAGCCGAGCGGATCGCGCGTTCCAGGCAGGACGCGCGCCTGCGCCGCCTCCGGCGAGGCGGGCTCCTTGCCGGTGGCGGTCATGCGCTGGAGGGACTCCACCTTCTGCCCGCGCTCGTTCAAGCGCATCTCATATTGCAAACTCGCCAGAGTCGTCGCGTCGCTATAGGAATCGAACTGATCGTCCACCTCGAAAATCATGCGCAATGCATTCTGCGTGTGTGCAAAGGCCTGCAAATGCCAGACGCTCTTTTCGAGAAAAGTGCCGCGTCCGGCAACCTGAAGCTTCAAACTTGCCACGTTCTCGAGATTGGAGACGTTAGCGGTGTATTCGAGAACTTCGCCGGAGCGCAGGGGCAACGCGGTGTCAACGGGGGCGGCGACTTTCTTTGAAACGGCCGATACCCGGGGCTTCGCGGCGAGGGCGTTCGCGGGTTTCGCCGGAGGGGGCGCGTCATGAAAGCCGGCTGGCTCGGGCGATACGACCTCAGGGGCGGGCTGCGCCTCGCGCGCGCGTAGATAATAGAAAGCTCCGACGGCGCAGGCCAACACGGCCAGTATTGCAATGCCGACTGTGGTCCTGAGGCTCATGCTCTTTGTGTGACGCTCACTTGATTCAACGGTTTGCCCAGCACCCTTCCGTCGTACAATGTCTTTCTGTGCGCG
>Ga0137395_10000753_pt1 | contig 14200 bp, 13 predicted proteins | sample czobulk216metaG_FD_108283 | JGI IMG/M metagenome (GOLD analysis project Ga0137395, IMG submission 108283) | Vadose zone soil microbial communities from Angelo Coast Range Reserve, California, USA - czobulk2.16 metaG | ecosystem: Environmental > Terrestrial > Soil > Vadose zone | place: USA...
ATGTGCTTCATCGCGAATGCGCTGGAGCAAGCGCAACGCACCAGAATCGAGCGGCAATTGCAGGGGCAGCGCCCGGCCTGGGCGATAAATCTCCTCGTGTTCCTTCGCCAGTCCGATAATCGGAAGATCATGCAGCCCGAGCCGTTGCAGCTCGCGGCACGCCGCGGAGAGTTGGCCTTTTCCACCATCGACAATGATCAAGTCGGGCAGACGAACGTACGATTGCGGATTACTCAGGCGTTCCGCAATTTCGAATGCATTCTCTTGCGAATATTCCGCCGCGTCCGGATGTGCCTCGCGAGCTTCGAGAAGAACTCGCGAATATCTTCGCCTAACAACTTCGGCCATGCTGGCGAAATCATCCTGTCCTTCGACAGTTCGGACCCGATATCGCCGATAATTATCTTTGTCCGACACGCCATTTCGGAAGCAAACCATCGAGGCGACGACATGCGTCGTCGAAATGTTCGAGATATCGAAGCATTCCATGACGCACGGCGTACGCGAAAGTTGCAGTGCATCGGCCAGCGCCTGCACCTCCGCCATTGGATCGATTGCGCTCGGCAAGCTGCCGCGGGTAAAGCGGCGCGTCGGCTTTGTCGTGCTGCGCAAATCTTCAACCATGTTGCGAAGTTCGGCCGCTTTTTCGAAATCCATTTTCTCCGCCGCTTTGCGCATCTCCCCTTCCAGCGCGGCGATCATCTCGCGCGAGTGCCCTTCGAGAAACTCACAAGCTTGCGCGACGCGCTCGCGATATTGCTCGGCGCCAATTTCACTCAAGCGCATCGGCACCTGATACGTTGACGATTTCAATTCCCGCTCCGTCGGCGAACCACGGCCGAACGTGAGCACGCCAAATTTCTTGCGCATAAAGTTCAGTGTCTGCCGGAGCGCACCGGCATGCGCATACGGGCCGAAGTAGCGGGCACCATCGTCCTTTTTAAACCGCGCTAGCCGGAAACGCGGCCATTCCTCGGAGGTGTCGATTTTTACCAGAAGGAAGCGTTTGTCGTCACGAAAGGAAACGTTGTAACGCGGCCGGTATTCCTTGATCAGCTTGCCCTCGAGCAAGAGCGATTCCGCCTCGCTGCGCACGGTATGCGTCTCGAAATCCCAAACCGAATCGAGCATGGCCCGCGTCTTTAAATCGGCCTGCGCCACTTTCGATGGCAGGAAATAGGAGCTCACGCGTTTGCGCAAGTCGCGCGCTTTGCCGACGTAAATAACCCGATTAAAGCGATCGCGCATCAAGTAGACACCGGGTTTGTGCGGCACTTCGTGCACCCTCTTTTGCAAATCCGGTTTCTCTTTCGTCAATGATGCCATTGTTGGGCGGCAATGTACGCTTGACGGCAAGATCAACAATCAGCGGGTGGATCGAGCAGTCCCTTGCTCGATGTTAGAATATGGCGGCGAAGCTGTATTAATTTAGCGTCGCCCGCGGAGCGGCCGATCCACCTTTTACGAAACGCGACGGCGCGGCAACGCCGACTGCACCATCATGAGCTCGCTCACGTTTTCCGGCGTCAACAAACCGACCAATCGCTTCATGCTGTCGAGCACGGGTACCGCAGGACAATTGCACTCCTGCATAATCCGGAATGCTTCTTCAAAACGTGTCCCGGTAGTAACCGTGGGAATATCGCGCCGCATCACGTCGCTTACGCGGAGCTGTGGATCGTCTCGGCGCAGAGCCGCAATCAGATCGTGCCGCGTAAGCACACCGGCCACGCTTCCCGTTTCATCAACGATCGGGAAATCGTGCTGAGAGGTCGCGAGGAGAGCGTCCACCGCTTCTTGCAGGGTTGCGTTTTCCGGAAGGGTGTGGAACTCGCGCACCATCGCGCTCGAGACTGGAAACCGGCGCGAGACATCTTTCATTTGCGCGAGCGCCGCTTCCTGGGAAGCGCCGATGTAAACGAAAAGTGCGATGAAGATCAGGAATGGATTCCAAATCAGCCCAATGAACCCGAAGACGAATGCAAATCCCTGGCCGATGTTGGCCGCGACCTGCGTGGCGCGCGCATAACTCAGTCGCGTTGCAAGTAGCGCGCGCAAGACGCGTCCGCCATCCATTGGAAACGCGGGTAGCAAATTGAAGAGGAGCAGCAGGATGTTGATGGTGAGCAACTGCCCAATGAGACCGCCCCCTTCGATCGTTGAGGGATTAAGCAAAGCGCGCGACCCGCCCGCAGCAAACAAGCCGAGCGCGATCACCACGTTCACCATCGGCCCAGCCAAGGCGATCACCAATTCCTGCATAGGTTTCTCCGGCATCCGTTCCAATCGTGCGACCCCACCGATTGGAAGCAACGTGATGTCCGGGGTGTTGATCCCAAAAGCTTTCGCCGCGAAGGCATGTCCAAATTCGTGCAGGACCACACACACGAAGAGAAGCAGAATGAAAACGACCCGCGCAGCCGCGGCGGCCGAACCACCTTCTGCGTAATACCCAAAGGCAAGCCAGCCGATCAGCAGCAAGAAGGTGACATGAATCCGCAATTGAATTCCGGCAACACGAAAGATTGGGAGAGACCAGCCCATTAGCTTGTGTTCACAGTTATTCCTGAATCGGGCGTCATATGCGCCAGCCGCGTAGATCCGGGCAAGATAAACACGATTTGCGAGCGCCGAAATGACTTTATGCGGGTTGCATCTCTTCGAGACTGAAACAGAAATGGAGACATTTGACGTGGCAATCGTCGGTGGGGGCCCGGCCGGATCGAGCTGCGCGGCGTTTTGCGCTCTCGCCGGGTTGCGAACGCTCGTTCTTGAGCGCGAAAAATTTCCACGCGAAAAAGTTTGCGGCGATTGCCTGAACCCGTCGTGCTGGCCCGTGCTTGACCGGCTCGACCTCGCGCAGCATGTCCGTGCTCTCCCGCATGCGAAACTTGATTTTGTCGAGTTTATCGCGGTCGGCGGCCGAAAAGTGATTGTCGATCTCCCATCCGGCGATGAGTGCGAGTTCGCCGTCAAACGCAGCGTTTTTGACGATCTCTTGCTAAGGCGCGCTGGCGAGCTCGGCGCCAGCATTTACGAAGAGACGACGGTCACAGCGTTGACGAACAGTCACGGTTGGAAGGTTGAAACGACGACCGGAGAAAGCTTTGTCGCGCGAACGTTGGTAGGCGCCGATGGCCGCAACTCGACTGTAGCACGCCTCTGCAACTTATTGCCGCGAGCCGAACGCGAGCGCATTGCGTTGCAATCGCATTTGCCCCTGCCGGGCAACTTTGGCAAGTCGGCGGTGCTGCAATTTCTCCCGAGCGGTTATTCCGGCCTGGCGCCGGTGAATGGCCAAGAGCTAAACGTTTGCCTCGTCGCAAAGCCGCGCGAGATAGAGGAACTCAAAGCGTGGGCAACGAAACGATTTGGCGTTTCGCCTAATCACGCCTGGCGAACCATCACACCGCTTACTCGGGAGGCGCTTTCGCCGGCGCACGGAAATTTGTTGTTTATCGGCGACGCCGCCCGCGTGGTGGAGCCGTTTACTGGCGAGGGAATCTATTATGCTCTTCGGTCCGGCGAACTGGCGGCGCAGGCAATCATCAAGATAATTCAAGGCGAAGATCGACAATCAACTTTGCGTGAATTCGCTCGCACGTGCGCAGAAATGTATCGGGGTAGATTGTGGATTAATCGTCTGGCACGCGCTTCTGTCTTGTCGCCGCGACTCGGATCGTTCTTCGTTCATGCGGCACGAATTGATCCCTCGATCTTGCGATTGTTGACCGCGAAAATCGTCAGACCGAATTGATTGCGCGAGAAGCTTTCACCGTGTTCGACATCAACATCGCAATCGTCATCGGCCCGACGCCGCCTGGCACCGGCGTGATTGCGCTCGCTTTTCGTGCCACTTCATCAAACGCGACATCACCGACCAGGCGATAACCGCGTTCGGTTGCCGCGTCCTCCAGCCGATTAATACCGACATCGACAACGACCGCGCCGTCGTGCACATGTTCGGCCTTCACGAAATTCGCCTGGCCTATTGCCGCGATCAAAATGTCAGCCGAGCGCGTAATCTCTGGGAGATTCCGGCTACGCGAATGCACGACGGTGACCGTCGCGTCTGCGTTCTTGTTTTTTTGCATAAGCAAAAGGGCGAGCGGTTTGCCGACGATCATGCTGCGCCCAAGAATGACGACGTGCACGCCGCTGATCTCGATCTTGCTTTCGATGAGCAGGCGTTGCACACCAAGCGGGGTGCATGGAACGAGCCCGGTCGGATCGCCGAGCGCGAGTTTTGCAATGTTCTCCGGATGAAAACCGTCCACATCTTTGCGCGGATCGAGTGAACGCACGATCGCTGCTTCATCGATCTGCTTGGGCGGCGGGGATTGCACCAGAATCCCATGAATTGCGGGGTCACGATTCAGCTCTTCGACGCGAGCGAGTAATTCCGAGTGCGTTGTCGATGCAGGCAGCTCGAGCTTCACCGAATAAAGACCAAGCTCGCGACACATCTTGTCCTTTGAGCGGACGTATGCACGAGAGGCCGCATTATCTCCCACTAAAATGACGGCAAGACCGGGCGTGACGCCTCTCGATTTTAGCTGTGCAATCTCGCTGCGAAGGCCGACATAAACTTTGTCGGCGATTGCGCGCCCGTCGATTACTTTCGCCATGGGACGAACCTAGATGACTCAGCGTCGTTCAACCAGCGCCATCATGGCATCCTGCAAACGCAAACGCTCGGCTTCAAAGTCATCAACCGTGCTTGTCGATCGAACTCGATGCGGCTGGCCAATGATCACACGAATTTTGGCGAACGGGCGCGGCAGAATGAATCGATCCCAGCTCTTGAGCCGCCAACAACGCGAGTATTCCATGTTGACAGGCAGAACTGCCGCTCCGGATTTTTGCGCAAGAAAAATGATGCCGGGACCAAGTTCGTAGGCCGGACCGCGCGGACCATCCGGTGTGATGACCACGTCGCGACCCGATGCGAGCACATCCGTTAGCTGGAGGATTGCGCTCGCGCCCAAGCGCGAACTGGAGCCGCGCACGACATCAAAACCGAAACGGGTGATTGCATCAGCGAGCAGCTCTCCGTCGCGACTTGCGCTAATCAAAGCCGCCCCCCGACGATTTGAAAAAAAACGCCGCAGCACGAACGGGAAAATCAACAATCGATTATGCCAGAGAGTGCCGATGTAATTTTGATCCGTCGGTTTTCCAATAACGCCTGCGCGATCATCGATTTCATAACGCAGCGTGCGCACCCAAAGCTGCAACAGGCGAAATCCGACCGCGATCAGCCAACGCGCGGATCGACCTTCGATCTTCAAGGTTTACGAGAAGGTTTTGGCATATCATCGCGCCAGCGGTAAGCACTCGGGTTGGGTAATCCGACTTGATCGAGAATGCGCCAAACTACCGTATCAACGACAGCGGTCACCGAATCTGGCCGGCTGTAGAAAGAAGGAATGGCGGGCAGAACAATCGCCCCCGCCTCGAGCAGGGTTACGGCGTTGCGCGCGTGAATTAGATTCCACGGCGTCTCGCGTGGAACGAGGATTAACTTTCGGCGTTCCTTCAAGAAAACATCGGCGGCACGCAACAAGGCGCTGTCGCTAGAGCCGGAAGCGATTCGCCCAAGAGTGGCCATTGAGCAGGGAACGATCACCATCGCATCGAAGCGGGCCGAACCACTCACAAACGGGACGTTGAGATCGTTTTCCGGATGTTGTGAGACGCTCGCGGGAACTTTGAAATTCTCGAGCTCCTGCTTCGCAACTAATTGCGCGTGCGCGCTCATGACGAGATGAACCTCGTGCGCGCGGCAATCGATCTGCTCGAGCAATCTTTGCATATAAATCGATCCGCTCGCACCAGTCGCGGCAATCACAAGTTTCATCCTGAGAAATTATCCGGAGTTTGAATTTAATCCCGTACGGGGGCAATAAGATACGGCATGATCAAAAAACTCTTACACACCCGCTATCGGGTGCGCGATCTGGAGAAGACGGTGTCGTTTTATAAGGACGTGCTCGGACTCAAGGAGCTTCGCCGCCACACCTCAGGCCGCGGCTCGCAGCTGGTTTTTTTGAAAGCGCCCGAGGGGGACGAGGAGATCGAGATTTGCAAATTCGACCAGAGCGGCCCGGTCGTGATTGGTCCCGACCTCACGCATCTGGCATTCGAAGTGGATGACTTGGAAAAGTTTGCGCAGGAGGCGGCCGCGAAAGGCCATCCATTGTCAGACGGGCCGCATTCAACCGGCAGTAGCAAAATTGCTTTCATCGACGCGCCAGAAGGCTACGAGATCGAACTGATCGAGCGCGGGGCAAAATCATAGGTCGAAGTTTTGCGCGCGCTCCGAGCGACTTGCACCAATCGAAATTGTATCGCTAATTTCCGGCTCATGAAATTGTTGCGCAATCGGATCTTGCTCCTCTGCGCATTGACGTTTGCGCTTACTGCATGGGGTCAGGATACCGAAGATGAGGCGGTCCGGCCAAGCGGTATCAAGCCGGGGCCCGTTCGGAAGGCGCAAGCGGTTTCCGCAAAAGATAAACAGGATGCCGATGTCTCGCCTAGTCCTGCTCAGAAAGCGGCGTCGACGAAATCGACTCGGGCACGCTCACACCGGACGCATACAAAGCCGAAGCAAACACCAGAATCAACACCAGCCCCGACGGAATACACGCCCGGCGGTATCCCGAAGACCGGCGCGGCTTCAGTGATTGTGGTAGACGCGAATAACGGCCAAATATTGTACGAAAAAAATGCAGATGAGGTGCGCGCTGCTGCCAGCACGCAAAAATTGCTTACAGCTCTGATCGTCGCCGAGCACGGTTTTTTGGATCAGCCTGTTACTGTCCAAACAGTGGATACCATGGCCGATCCGGTGAAGCTAAATATTAAACCCGGCGACACGTATCAGCGAATCGATCTGCTCCGAGCACTGCTCGTGAAAAGCCCAAACGATGTCGCGCGATGTCTGGCGCGTGATAATGCGGGCAGCGTGGAAGCGTTTGCGGAAGTCATGAATAGGCGCGCGCGCGAACTCGGGGCAACTCATTCGCATTTCGTTAATCCGAACGGATTACCCGTGCCCGGTCAATACTCGTCGGCGCGCGATCTTTCACTTATCGCCCGTGTGGCGTACGCCAATTCGACGATCCGCTCGATTGTTTGTCTTCCGCAGCTTGTCTTTCGCTATGCCAATGGCCGGACACGTGAGCTCGAAAACACAAACAAGGTTCTCAGACGGCTTCCTTACTGCAACGGTATGAAAACCGGTTACACGGAGGCTGCTGGGCATTGCTTGATTTGCAGCGGTGCGCGGCCAGGTCGCGACATCATCGTCGTCGTACTCGGCGACAGCAAAGCGGGGGTGTGGCGCGACGCATCGGCGCTGCTTTCCTGGGGTCTCTGGAGCTTAAATAGCAACGGCTCTCCGAGCCGACCGAGTCTCACCGGAGCGGCCGAGCACATGCACTAGGAGTCGGGCGTCTCCGGAGGTGCTCCCGATGTTTCGCTTAGCGAGAGCCCAAATAAAATGCGCGAACTTTTTCAGCAGCAATTGCAGACGCTCCGCGCGCGTTCGCTGGAACGCAAACTGCGCGAAATCGACAGCGCGCAAGGACCGGAGATCCAGATCGCCGGGCGGCGGCTGATCAATTTTTCCTCCAACGATTATCTCGGTCTCGCGAGCGATTCTCGATTACGCGAGGCAGCAATCGACGCGATCAAAGAATTTGGGGTCGGCGCCGGAGCCTCGCGCTTGGTTAGCGGGACGCAATCGCCGCATTTGCGCCTCGAAAACGCCCTGGCGAAGTGGAAACAAGCAGAAGCTGCGCTTTCCTTCAGCAGCGGATACGCCGCCGCGCTCGGCACGGTGCCGGCTTTAGTCAACAAGGATGACGTCATCTTGCTCGACAAACTCTGCCACGCTTCGTTAATTGACGGCGCAAAATTGAGCGGCGCCGTCCTGCGAGTATTTCCGCACAATCATCTGGGCAAACTGGAGAATCATCTCGAGTGGGCGCGGCGGGAACATGCGGGCAAGCGGGTCCTCATCCTGAGTGAGTCTGTCTTTTCCATGGACGGTGATCGTGCGCCGTTGAGTGAATTAGTTGAATTAAAAAGACGCTTCGACGCGCTCTTACTGCTCGATGAAGCCCACGCTGTCGGGGTCGTCGGTCCAAATGGGCGTGGACTGGCCGCAGCGGAGAACTTGATTGAAGATGTCGACGTCCAGATGGGAACGTTGAGCAAGGCACTGGGTGCAAGTGGCGGTTACATCTGCGGTTCTCGCAGTCTCATCGAATGGCTGATTAATCGAGCGCGCTCCTTCATTTATTCTACAGCGTCGCCGCCCGGCATCGTGTCCGCGGCACTGGCTGCAGTTAATTTCCTCGGATCGAGTGAAGGAGAAGAGCGCAGACGCTTGCTTTGGGAAAGAATCGGTCTGATGCAGGACCTTCTCCCTCGCAATGAACTGAATGGAAAAGCGGCTAGTGCGGCCAGTGCGATTTTTCCCTGGATCGTTGGCAACGAGCAAGCCGCAATCGACCTGGCGTCTGCGCTGCAAACGGAAGGATTTTTCGTTCCAGCGATTCGTTATCCAACCGTGGCCAAAGGCTCGGCACGATTGCGCATCACTGTGACTGCGTTACACGAAGAAAATCAAATCCGATCACTCTGCCGGGCAATCAAACGGCTAGTGTCTCATATGAGTTGAATGCAAGGCCGCACGATCCAGCCGCTGCCTCCAGATTCCATATTACCGTCACTGCCGCGTGAAATCGCCCCAAAATCGATCGCAGCTTCTCCACCGTGGCGGCGTTTCTGTAGGGGAAGCCGTTGGCTTCCCGAATTGATTCACGGGACGCTAACAGCGTCCCCCTACAGAAATCGCTCCAAAATCGGTTTCAGTTTCTCGACAGTAGCTTCCGGCCACAGTTTGCGGTCGGTGACGAGCGCGGTATCGAGCGCAAAATGTTCCGGCCAGCTCGGCTCCTTCGGGATGCGCGGAATTACGTCGACGAGCACCTTCTTGGCCGTTTCGGCGTTCGCGATCAAATGACCGATGACGATCTGCGCGGAGACAGGTTCCTCCTCAATCTTCCAGCAATCGTAATCGGTGATCATGGCCATGGTGGCGAGCGCGATCTCCGCTTCGCGAGCCAGTTTCGCTTCCGGAAGATTGGTCATCCCGATAACGTCGAACCCGTACCGGCGATTCAGTTCCGATTCCGCGCGCGTAGAAAACGCGGGGCCATCCATGTTCACGTAAGTGCCGCCATTGTGAACGGTGACGCCGGCAGACTTCGCTGATTCGGCCAAAAGATTTCGCAGCGTTGTGCTGATTGGCTCAGCGAAGGCGATATGCGCGGCTATGCCCTTGCCGAAAAACGTGTGAGCGGTGCGCAGGCTCGTGCGATCATAAAATTGTGACGGCAACAAGACATCTCGGGGCGCGTATTTCTCCTGCAAACTGCCCACGGCCGTCACCGAAATAATCCAGCGGACGTTGAGCGACCGCAGCGCGTAAATATTGGCGCGGTGATTTAATTCATGCGGGAGAATTCGGTGACCGCGTCCATGTCGCGGTAAGAAATAAACCTGCCGACCGCTCACCTTGCCGCCGATGAGCACGTCCGATGGTGATCCAAATGGAGTGTCGATCTTGTGTTCGGTCGCATCGCGCAGCTCTTCCATCTGATACAAACCGCTGCCACCGATGATCCCGATCGCTGGAGGCTCATTTTTCATTTGTGCCGCGATTAAATCCTAAAGACTGACAAGATGAAAAGTGGATAATGGCGCAGCTCGCGCGGCCGTGTATTATTTTCGTCCCGTCCATGCCGAAATTTTTTATCAAAACTTACGGCTGCCAGATGAATGAACGCGACTCAGACCAAGTCGCGCACTCGCTGATAGCGCGGGGTTACGAGCGAGTCGCAAAGGAAACGGACGCCGATGTTGTGCTGTTAAATACTTGCAGCGTGCGCGACATGGCCGACCAAAAGGCGCTCGGCAAAATGGGAATGCTCGGCCGCATTGCAAAAGAGCGGCCGCACGTTGTATTCGGTTTCCTTGGATGCATGGCGCAGGCGCGTGGCGAGTCTCTGCTAAAGAATTTGCCGCATGTCGATCTGGTGGTCGGCACACAGAAATTTCATCGCGTCGCGGATTACGTGGAGGAATTCGTGGCGCGGAAACGCGCAGTTGTAGCCGGGGTCGCCGACCCTGGCCACAGCAGAATGGACGATCCACGTTTCTCGATCGTCGATATCGCCGAAGAGCCCGGCTCGCAGGAGACAATTCGCGACCAGCAACTCGCATCACGGCAGGCGACCGCTTTCGTTTCAATCATGCAAGGATGCAACATGCATTGCACCTTTTGCATCGTTCCGCAGACGCGCGGAGCGGAGCGGAGCCGTTCGATCGATGAGATCGTGCGAGAAGTGCGCGACCTGGTGGCTCGGGGAGTGAAGGAAGTAACGCTGCTCGGGCAGATCGTGAATTTGTACGGGCGGCACGGAATTCCAAAGATCGACAATAAAAGTCCATTTGTGCAATTGCTCGAAGCGGTGCACCGGATCGACGGACTGGAGCGACTCCGCTTTACTTCGCCTCATCCGATTGGATTCCGGGATGACTTGATCGACGCAATCGCGCGTCTGCCAAAATTGGCTGAGCACGTTCACCTGCCACTGCAATCCGGTTCCAACAAGATCCTCAAAGCGATGCACCGCGCTTACACTGCGGAAAAATATGTCGATCTTGTCCGGCGAATCCGGCAGGCGCGCAAAGGCATCGCGATTACGACCGATATCATTGTTGGCTTCCCGGGCGAAACCGAGATCGATTATAGGCGAACGCGCGATCTGGTTGAACAAATCCAGTTCGATAACGCGTTCATTTTCCGATATTCACCACGACGCGATACGCCCGCCACGGAAATGCAGGAGCAAATTGAGGAGCCCGTCAAAGAAGAGCGGAACCAGGATTTGCTTCGGGTGGTGAACGAATCAGCCCGACGGGCGAACGAGCGATTGGTTGGGCGCGACGTAGAAGTTCTTTGCGAGGGACGGAGCAAAACGAATCCGGCGCGCTTAATGGGCCGCACGCGCACGAACAAGATTGCCGTGTTTGAAAGCGATGAGCGACTCGCCGGGGAGATTCTTGAGGTACGGATTCAGCAGGCAAACGGATTCAGCTTGTATGGCACGCCAGTCCTGCCAACTTCACGCGCATCCAAAGGCGATCACGTCCGCCACAGGGCGGATTCGCCGTGGCGAACATGATTTACCATCTGTCCTTGCAAACTGCGGGAATCATCGCGGGCGCGTTCCTTATTTTGATCAGTTTGCCCGGATTGTTCAAACCAGACCTCGCCAATCTCGCGCAACGCTTTCCGCGCTCTCATGTTGCCGGAGTTGTTCTGCTGACTATCTCTCTTCTCTGGACGTTTTGGTTGCTCGCGACGATCGAGATGGGGGAATTCCAAGCTTTCCGGCGGCCACTCCTTATCGCGCTACCGATTGGCTACGTGCTCGCGCTGCGTTTCGTCGACGAATTTCTCGCTGTGCGCGCGCTGGGAATTCTCTGTTTGCTTGCCGTCGAACCGCTGCTCGACGCGGCGTTTTTGCGCTACGAAACAAGCCGGTTGCTCATAACGGGGTTCGCCTACTTGCTTGTCGTCGCCGGCCTGTTCTGGGTCACGATGCCGTATTTGCTTCGCGATCAAATTGATTGGAGCGCACGCAGCACCTTCCGTTGGCGTTTCTTGCACGTTGTGGCATTGCTCTACGGCGCGGCCATTCTCGGTTTCGCGTTTACGCGATATTAAAATGTAGTGGCCGCCGTGTCGGCGGCGGCTGGACTGAAGGGCTGCCACTAGGACAGCGGCCTCTACAGAACAACATGAAACGCATTCTGGTCATCCGCGGCGGCGCGATCGGCGATTTCATCCTCACCTTGCCCGCGCTCAAGGCACTGCGCGACGCCTATCCTCGCGCACACATTGAGATTCTCGGCTACAAGCATATCGCTGTGCTCGTGGAAAATCGGTTCTACGCACAAACTGTTCGTTCGATCGAATACGGACCACTCTCCAGTTTTTTTGCGAAGAGTTCCGAGTTGCCTCCAGAGTTGGCAAATTATTTTGCGAGTTTCGATTTGGTCATTAGTTATCTCTACGATCCGGATGAAATCTTTGAGAGCAATCTTCACCGGTCCGGCGTTAAAAATCTGATCCACGGCCCGGCGAAGATCGAGGAGCGCGAGCATGCCCCCCGCCAGCTCGCACGGCCGCTGGAGGAATTAGGTCTGCGAGTTGATGATTTCGCCGCAAGAATCTTCCCATTGGAGACAGACCGGATCGTACTCAAAAAACTGCTCGATGGATCTTCCAAGCCGGTCGTCGTGCTTCATCCCGGCAGCGGAAGTGAAAAGAAGAATTGGCCGCTCGAAAATTGGATCGACATCGGCAACTACCTGCTTGGCTCGGATAATTTTCGGGGATCGCTGGTCATTGTTTCGGGCGAAGCAGACGAAGATCGAACGAATCAGCTTCGAATGATTTGGAAAAGCGACCGCGTTCAGTTTGCTAGCAATATTCCGTTGCCGGTGCTCGCTGCGCTATTCGAAAACGCGATTTTCCTTGGACACGACAGCGGAATTTCGCAGCTTGCCGCCGCCGCGGGCGCAAATTGCATTTTGCTCTTCGGTCCGACCAATCCAGAGATTTGGGCGCCTAGGAATAAAAAGGTGCAAGTAATTCAGGCGCCAACCGGGGACATGCCGTCGCTCGGATTCGAGGCCGTTCGCGATGCACTAATCAACAGGCTGGAAGCTTGCCTTCCAGGAAAACAAGTCAGGAGCTGATGCGCATCGGCATCAGTACGTAAAGAAACGGCGTCTGGATTTTCAGTACACCGGGGCTCATTTCGTCAATGAGATCGAGAAAAACTTCGTCCTCCGCGAGGTTACGCAACGGCGCCATAAGAAACTCGGGATTAAAAGCGATGGAAAAATCACGGCCCTTGTAGACGACGGCAAGCGATTCCTTCGCTTCACCGACTTCCGGCGTATTGGCCGTGATCTCGATGTTGTTCTTGCTGAAATTCAGTTTGATCGAGTTCGATTTGTCGCTCGCCAACAACGAAACGCGCCGCAATGAATTCAGAAACGTTTCGCGCTCGAGCGTGACGCGCTCTTTTGCTTCCGATGGGATGACCTGCTTGTAATTTGGATAGTTGCCTTCGATCAACTTGGAGACGAGCAGCGTCTTATTGAGATCGAACGCGATTTGTCCGCTGCCCATGCTCACTTTCACGTCGCCGTCGTCGGTAAGCAGCCGCTGTAACTCCGTGACCGCTTTCGTCGGGACGATGATGTCGGCTTCGTGGCTGCGCGGGAATTCCAGTTCGATGTCGAGCATAGCGAGCCGGCGTCCATCCGTGGCCACAAGGGTGAGTTTGTTGTCCTTGAAACTGAAAAGGACGCCATTGAGCACGTAACGGGTCTCGTCCGTAGAAATGGCATACGACGTTTTGCGCAAGCCATCGCGCAGTTCTTTTTGACGAATCGTCACAACCTTTGCGTCCTCAAATTTCGGCAGGGGCGGAAACTCTTCCTCGGGCAACCCAAGAATCTTGAAAAAGCTTTGCCCGCTTCGGATGGACGCGGCGTTCTTTCCATCGACATCGAACTGAATTCCGCTGGAAGGCAGCTCACGAATAATGTTGAAAAGGCGACGCGCCGGGAGCGTGGTCGCGCCCTCCTTTTCCACCTCGGCTTCGAAACTGCCCCGCACACCCACGTCGAGATCGGTTGTGGTGAGATGAACTTCGTTGCCGTTTGCCTGCAACAAAACATTGGAAAGGATTGGAAGAGTCGTGCGCGTGCTTACTACGTTTTGGACCTGTTGCAGGCCCTCAAGCAGCTTTTCTTTCGTGACATTGAATTTCATGATGGAAAGGAGCGCTTAAGATGTAAGGCTTTCAATTTTGTTCGGCAACCGTAAAGTCGTAACGGCCAGGATCGACAAATCGGTAAGGGGCGGTTCGCCCGAACCGCCCGGGCGATTGAAGTCAATCGCCGCTACCTCTGCAAGGAGCTGTCGATGAAGGAAATCGTCTGGCGAAGATTGTCCTGCTCGCCCATGCGTTTCTTCACCAGTTTGCAGGCGTGCAGGACGGTGCCGTGATCGCGTCCGCCAAATGCCTCCCCAATTTCA
>Ga0137395_10000755_pt1 | contig 14193 bp, 26 predicted proteins | sample czobulk216metaG_FD_108283 | JGI IMG/M metagenome (GOLD analysis project Ga0137395, IMG submission 108283) | Vadose zone soil microbial communities from Angelo Coast Range Reserve, California, USA - czobulk2.16 metaG | ecosystem: Environmental > Terrestrial > Soil > Vadose zone | place: USA...
AACAATGCCTGTGCAGCAGTGGATTCCGCCATCCGTGCTCCACAATTGTTGTTCGCGTCGTGTCAAACCCAGCACGTGCGGAGAATGAGCCAGTTCGCGTTGGACTGTCTGGCGGAGAGAGAGTCCGCAGAAATAGAATCCGTTAATCCCGTTAGTGTTCGCCAGTTCTCAACTCTGCTTGTTTTCATAGGGAAAACCTCTCAAATAGTGGTTGTTAACGCCGTTAGACATTGTTAACATACAGCATCGCAACGTGGGTAGAAACGGGGGTAGGCCATGAGGGAACTTCACAGGTTATCAGCGAAGCAAGTCGAAGCAAAGAAAATTTCAGGTTACTACTGCGACGGTGGCGGATTGTATTTGCAAGTCTCACCCGCTCTCACTAAGTCGTGGATATTCCGCTACGCGATCAACGGACGCGAAAGACAGATGGGGCTTGGGTCTCTACTCACTGTTCCACTCACCAAAGCGCGTAAGAGCGCATCAGGATACCGGGATCAACTGGCGGAGGGAATAGACCCACTCGAAGCTAATCGCGCAACAGACACGCAAGACAAGCTCGCTAGGGCACGTTCTAAGACGTTTGCCGAATGCGCCAAGTCTTACATCACCGCTCACAAGACAGCTTGGAAAAACGCGAAGCACGTAGAGCAATGGACGAACACCCTTGAGACATACTGCGGGAAGGTCTTTGGTTCCATGCCCGTTCAGGAAGTGGACACCCCTCTAGTGCTGAAGGCACTTGAACCCATCTGGACGAAGAAACCGGAAACCGCTACGAGACTACGTGGACGCATCGAGCGTGTTCTAGGATGGGCAACCACCAGCAAGTTGAGGACCGGAGACAACCCGGCAAGGTGGAAGGGGCATCTTGATAACCTGCTCCCGAACCTGAAGAAGAAGGCAAGGGTCAAGCACCATGCAGCCCTTCCCTACTCGCAGCTCGGGGCGTTCATTCAGTCTCTACGTACTCAGGAAGGCCAAGCCGCTAAGTGTTTGGAGTTCACGATCCTGACCGCTGCTCGCACTGGTGAAGTGATAGGGGCAGGGCGTGACGAGTTCGACCTAGACGGCAAGGTGTGGACGATCCCCGCCTCTAGGATGAAAGCCGGTAAGGAACATCGTGTACCGCTTACGGATCGCGCTGTAGAGCTGGTACGCGAGCAGAAGGGCGAGCAAGTATTCCCGCTCTCCAATATGGCGATGCTGGAACTCCTGAAGCGCATGGGACGCGACGACTTGACGGTACACGGCTTCCGCTCGACCTTCAGGGATTGGACAGCAGAGCAGACCAACTACCCACGCGAAGTCTGCGAAATGTCCCTGGCGCATACGGTGAGCAATGCCGTTGAAGCTGCTTACCGTCGCGGAGACTTGTTCGAGAAACGCACCCGGCTGATGACCGAATGGGCTAGGTACTGCGAGCGGCCACAGACTGACGCCAAGGTGCTCAAGATCAGGAAGCCGCAAGTGATTGTTTAGTTTGCAGGTGACGTAAAACGTCACATTTAAGCCCTTGATGACCGATATTCGTTGCAAGTATGCTTGCAGCGGAATATTCCAAGGGGGGATGTGGAACGTCCGCTGCCCGATGCTGTCTCAAGACTCCCTTCCAAATAGCCCAATAGCCTAACTAGGTGCTCAATGTCTTCTAAACTCGCAGACGCCCGGAACGTCGCATATGCCGATTCATCTTCCGGGAAGCGTCGCGCAGCAAAGAAATCCACCAGTGCCGTGGCTATCGCAAATAGCGGTGTGTTGGTGCTAACAAAGTACCAATCCCAACGCTTCTACGAATGCATGGCGACCCCGAAGGAGCCGACAGCGGAGTTCAGGGCGGGATACAACAAGCTCCAGGAGATACTAAAAAAGACCGGGTAGTAACGGTCCTCCTACGCGACGATCATGACGTCGCGGGCTTTGACTGTCGAAGAAGTAGCAAGGTAAATAGATTTCTAAAAAAGCAAGCTGCTGATTGGCAGCGGGCAAGGCTTTGCCGCGTTTTTATCGTAGAGAACCCACAGAGTCCCAAGCAGATTTGGGCGTACTACACCCTCTGTTCGTCTGTGATCGTAACGGCGCAGATGGACGTGAAGTACACGAAGGGGTTTCCTCCCAAAATTCCGATGGCGCACCTCGGATATATGGGAAGACACAATGATCCCGCCATAAAAGGCGCAGGGCCTGGTCTTCTTCTCGATATGGCATTGCGCGTAGTACGTGCGCGGGAAGACTTGGACGTTTGGGGAATTTGGCTCAACGCGGAATCCGAGGGGCTTGTGAAGTGGTACACCAAGATGGGATTTGAAAGAGTTGTGCCGGATCCAAGAAAAACCGCCGCTGGCGAGCCACCACCTAAGGCCATGTATGTCCAGCCGGAGACCCTTCTAAAGGTGTTAACCTGAGCTAGAGCGGTAGCAATGCAAGCGGCGCTAAGTCTCCCGTAACGGACATCTGCTCCGCCTACCTTAGAGGGAAAACCTAAGCCCTCCAGCTCCTACCCACGTCTTTACCCCCGTTCGATCTCTCGGGGTTGCCCGCCTCTCTGCCCGCTAGAATGCCGTAACAAGCGTCACAAGCGTAACGTCCTGTCCTCAGGGGGTAGTAATGGGCAAACTATCTTCAATCCTCAATCGCTATCACTTTGAGAGGTTGCGTCTTGAGGCCGACCATGAGCTTCTTCAAATACCAGGACCGGGAGTAGTGATCGTCACGTGCGAGAAAAAACCGGGCGATTCTGCACAGCCGGTCTACGATCTGCTCGAAGTCGTTGAGGCACCTAACAAGCTAGAGGCCGCTACGCGGTTGCTAAAGAAGAATTGGGGTACGTCTTGCAAAGGCCAAGTTGCTGCTTGGGTGGCATCTGTTCCCGACAACGCTCAACGTCAATTCCTAGTTTCGGAGCTTGAATCTCTGCGCGGCACTTCATAACTGCGTTCCTCGATCAGCTTCCCCATGTCGTCCGACTGCTCGGGCATGGCAAGCAGTAAGGGGGTGACACCCCTGAGACTGAGCCGGGCTTGTAAGTCGGCTATCATTTTCTCAAGCTCCGCTACCTGAACAGCATTGAGTATCCGGTCCAGGGCATAGATCCGTTTAGCTAGCTCATTGCTCTCTAGCTTCCCTGCTACGTTGTCCCGATAGCAGTAGGCCATTTCCCTGTGCACCTGTCTCAGCGTCTTGAGCGGTATGCGCCTTAGCTTCTTAGGGGTAGGGTCAATAACTCCCGTTTCCCCGTCAAAGGTATCCGTAGTTTTATGCTTGCCGTTTTTAGCTTTTCGCATTTTCAAGCTCGGCTATCTCAGTATCTAGTTCCCGATACCATCTAGTATTGAAGTTAAGGTGGACTTCTTCGGCCTTTTCGGGCGACGAGTACGCCTCTATTGAATCGAGAATGTCCTTCACGTCCCGGACCTCGTAGCTCGGGAGCGTGGGTAACTGTGCCCTTACGCCCTTTAGGTAGGCCAGTCGTTTCTTGATCGGGAGAGACAGAACGGCAATCCGCCATGAGTAGGTTCCGGCCCATTCCTTCCAAACACCAGGTCCGAAGACTCCCCCGCCGTCTGCATTCGGCTCGTTCGCGTGACGCTGTTTCGCTTCCACTAGCATTTCCCGATACCACGCAAGAGCTTCTCCATCGGTAAGCGGCGGTCTCAAGAAGGAGGATTTGTCTTCCCTACATCTAGCCGTTTTGCGCTCCATGTCCCGACATAACCAGATTTGAGATGGTATTTCCTCGACCTTGACCGGAACCTCTACCGGCGCTTGCGCGTCGATCAGTCCCGTTAGCATCGCAACTTTGGCCTTAAGCCCTGCTATGCTCATTTACTGGTTCCCAAAGGGGATGGATCATGGTCGAGCCTACGTTGCAAACTCTCGGTTTCGGACTCGCATCTGCTGCGAAGATTCTGCAAACGCTCAAGGAGCTGGTGGGCGGCGATGCTAGGGCCCAAGTCTCCGCACTCTATGACGTGATTCTTTCCGCCCAAACTAGCGCTCTTGAGGCCCACATTAAGCAGTCTGCGATGATTGAACGAATACGCGAGCTTGAAGAAGAACTCACTAAGGTAAGAGCATGGGAAACAGAAAAGCAGCGCTACAAATTGGTAGCCCCATTTACCGGAGCTATGGTGTATGCCTTGAAGAAATCCATGAGCGATGGCGAACCGCCGCATTACATATGCGCAAATTGCTACCAAGACGGCAAGCGCTCGATCCTCCAAAACGGAAAGACGAAGGAAAAAGAAGGAACGGGATGGACTACGTTCATCTGCACGGCTTGTAAGTCTGAGGCCCGTACACCCTATCGCGGAGGCATCCCGGCCAAATACGCGGAGGATGTTGTTACCCAAGGCTGAAACCCAACGGAAAGAGGACGGAAGTTTCACTAACCATTCCGTCCATCGCGTACTGAGTAGCGGTATCCGCTGTTTCTGGTTCCCGCCCCGCTCTTAGAGACTGCGCCCAGCTTCAGTAGATCGGTCAAGGCGCGTCTAACGTCTTGCCACCTGGCCCTTACCCCTTGCTTGATTTCCTTCTGCTCGGCGTTTGGGTGTTCCTTCAGAAACGACAGCAGGTGCTTTTGCGCTCCCTCCCCTTCCTCTGTATGCGTAACATCCGTAACAACCGTAACGGAGTCCGCAACCTCGATCCCGCGAGCTTGGGCGTACTCAAGATTCCAGTCGCTGGGACTTCCCAAGCATTGCTGATTGCGCCAATGCGGCCGATGACACACGGTACAAACCGGGGGCTTCATCTAAGCTCCCTGGATAGCTGTTCGATTTTCTTCCTCAATTTCCACCTCTCGCACGTTCTTGCAATCTCCAGCTTCCGCTTGAGTGCGGCTAACTCCTGCTTCATAGCTTTTGGATCTGACAGTTCCACAAATCGCCTAGTCTCGGGGCAATAGGCTCTCACTCCCTAACCTCGTCCTTGAAATAATCTAGAACCCGCTGCGCTTGTCTAAGTGTTTCCTGATTCTTTAGACCGGCCTCCAAAACAAGGGCGTACTGAGCAGACGGAACCCGTATCTCTACCTCGTCTGCTTCGTCCACCTTTTGCAAGATCGCTTCAAAGATATTCATTCCGCAGCTCCGTGAGCCTGTTCCGGGCGTACCGGATACCGCTCTCGAACATCAGCAACGCTCGGTCTCGGTGCTTGTATTCCTCGGGAGCGTATCCCCTGGCGCGGATCGCCTGAAGTTCCTTGAAATACTCCGCTGTCTCGCGTTCTAGAGACATTAGCTCCTGCTCGACGGTCAAGCAGTCGTTAGCCTTCTCCTCTAACTCCGCCTCTAGATCAAACTCACTCATTGAAAAAATATGATTGAAAGAGCAGCCACTAAAAAGGAGAGCAGCACCCACGCATAAAGTCTCCTTCGGGCGCCCTTCTCATCTTCAGTCATCGCCAGAGAGTCCGCCATAACCACGGTAATTCGTTCGGTAGCCGTATGCGTTCCCCTCGCTGATATGATTCTCCAAGGTTTCGAGCATGGCCTTTTGGGTGCTCTTGCTTCTCTTTATGTGCTCGATTGAAGCATCCATATCGTAATCACCAGTCCTGTTTTGAACTCCGCGCCATGCCTTAGGTGCTGCATCGTGTTTAGGATGTTTCATTTTCAGTTCCTATCGAGTACGTTCCGTCTTTCTAGGAACCCCTCGACCTTGTTCCCCGCTTCGTCTTCGCCTTTAGCCTCTCCGTAGAATTCCGGGTTTTTATCCGGGTCTTCGTCGGTAGGGCTGAACTGGTGAGGAACGAAACCCCTTGCCAAGTCTTCACTAGGAGTTTTGGTAACGTCCGTTCCGATTTCGTTATGCGGTATCTGATCGCTCTTGGGGGGGATGATCTGGTTTTCAACGAACATTCCCGGCGGCATCGTATTAAGAGGGTAGGTGTCGTCCATCCCCCCTGTCGCACTATTCACCCCTACAAACTCAACATAGTTCAGGTCTCGCCCTTCACCGTCCTTTCCTTCCGAAACATTGATACGATCAGGAACCATGATCTTCCTGACGTTTCGATGATAAGCGGCGTTGTCAGGGTCTACCCATTCGTTGCTGTGGTCATCGTTGGGAACCTTGAAAGTACGCTGTATACGGTCTGTCTCGTCCTGTAACTTTTTCATCTCTCTTTCCTTTCAGTGGTTACGATCTTGAAGCGTAGTTCTGTCCTCTAGACTTTGCTATTTGCTGGATAACATCGCTCGGGTTTTCTTCTTCGTCATCCGCTCGATTCATCGGTTGTCGCGCTGAAGACTTCGGCAGACTCGTTATCGTGGCCTTGCGCTCAAGTTTCTCCTGCGAGACTGCGGCTTGCGGTTGCTGCAAGCTCCTAACCCAAGTCCTGACTTCGTTGACCGCCGCACCCATAACCTCTAGATCGCTGCGAGTGTCCCCGCTATCGCGCAGCCTTCGGAATGCAGCTCCCGCCGCTCCGTCAAGGTAGGGGTTTGTAAGTATGTCCCGGTTCTGATCGTTGAATCGCTGCCTGGCCTGTGCGCTAAAGACCTGTTCGACTCTCTGATCTACGAGCCTAGTGATTTCTTCCTCGCTCGGGCCTGACTTCTTAGACTTGATAAGGTCCGCTGCCTGAGCCTCGCTTCCTTCCTGAAGCTGTCTAGCGACCTCCCGATCCGTGTCCGTGATCTCGTCGCCTTCAGACTCGGGGCGCGGCTCTAGGGGTTCGCTCTCGGGTTCATTTCCAACATATTCAAACTCAGGATCAGCTTCGCGTTCGGCGTCGGCCTGCTCGTTAAGACGCGCTCGGGTGTCATCGTGAGGGTTCCCATGCCCTACCGTAGTCCCGTCCTCGGAAAGCTCAACCTCGCGCTTCGAGCTAAAAAGGTCGTTCTGTTCCATATCAACCCCCGATGGAGTCTCGCCGTGACTGTCTCATTTTTTCAATTACGTCCGAATCTGTTTCCTCTGCCGGCATTTGTTGAGCGTTACGCGATTGCATGATTCTTCCGATTGCTGCCGCTGCTTCTTCCTCAGTGCCCATCTGAACGGATCGCGCCATGTCGAGCAGTTCATCGGAAACAGTTGAATTTCCTTGCGTGGGAACTTCGTTCCCGGAAAGCACCCAGTTGCAAACATCCCGATATCTTTGGAGATACGGCCTTCTATCTCCTGCGGCGACAAGCCTCTCATCCTCGTCGGCTACGAGTTTAGAAAGCTCGGCATCCTTGAATACCTCGGGGAATTCGTCCTTAATCTGGTTAACCGCGCCCTTGAAGCTCGGGATGAAGGTCAGATCCTTACCAGCCGCCTCCGCCTCTGTTTCATAGTCGGACCAGTTGTAAATCTCCTGCATCGCTCGGTCTCGATCAGGATTTCCACGGTAACGGGTATCATCGTTTTGCATAGCTGTTTCCTTTCAAGGAATGTGTCGCTTCAAAGCTTCGTCAACTCGCAACTGCTCGGCAGTCGCATAAAAAGGTCCATCGAACTCGTGTCGTTTATCTCTATAGCCGGTCAAGGGATCAACCTTTTTTCCTCCCGGACGTGGTTCTTCGTAGAAGTCCGGCGCGTGCTTGGCGAGTTTGAAATTACTGAGGCTGTTCATGCCATGACCTCATCAACAATCAGATAGGAATTCAAAACGCCCCCATACTTCCTAGTGGCAGCAACACCGTTAAACGTTGTAGTCCCGGCCAAGTCAGAACCACCACGAATTTTGAACGTGGTTGATGTCGTCAGCCCTGAAAGTATTTCGTGATTTATGAAGGTCGTTAAAGGCCCGACACTGCTAGCCATATGACCTACAGAAAGTGCGCTCGCAGTTGCGTCCTGAAACAGAGCAATGATCGCATCGGTGCCGCCTACGTTAGTATTGATTAGCAGTGCTTTGGCGGAAATCCTTAGAACATTAGCGGCAGAAGTTGGCGTGATCGCCTGAGTCATGTATTGATCGCCCTCGGTGCTCTGGGGGATCGTGTCGTCAAAGGGAATCGTCGTTGTACCGCTTGAAACCGCCCCCGTGTAATTTCCTTGACGCTGAATGAGTCCTCCGGGGAGGGGAAAAGACGGTGAATATAGCTGTACCCGTATCGGGGGAACTCCGTATGTTCCTACAGCCGCTAGACCGCTTTCGTAAGACAGATAACCGATGACCACATACGCCTTGCTGGTCACAGCGGCGTTTGAGTAGATGACTTGGGCGCTTCCCGAAGCGGCGCTAATAGATGTTGCAGAGGCAATGGGAAACTGTCCTAGCGGATATATGTTGGTTCCGCTCAATACATTGACCGCGCCAAGCCTGAATGTCCCTCCATCGTTGAATCCAACTATCCAAAACTTGAACGCGACATTGTTAGACGTTCCCAAAGTAGCCCCGGAAGGAACGACTAGCGACGTTGCAGCAACTACGCTCAATACCGTTTGATCTCCAGTAGCAACCGTGGCGTTTCTGTAATCGACTAGAACAGGATCACCCGCTGAAGGATCGTTACCAGCCACAGTCTTTAGGGCAATGGTCAACGCGCTCGCAGCGACTGAGGGAACAAGCGTTGCGTTAGCTACGTTGAATTGCGAAGCATTGCCTGTAGTCAGAAGCGTTCCGCTGGAGTCCGGTGACGTTAAGGTGCGAGTCGTTCCCGTTGTAATGCCGGAAGCCCCTATCGTTACTTTCTTTGAAGGGTCGGTTTGATCCGCAAGGGTGTTAATAGGAGGGATTGACCGATTAGTAGCTGACAGCAGACCGTAGCTGACCGCACTAAGGCCAGAGTCCAGAACCCCGGTATCGTTGACTACCGTTACCGTAGTAACTCCAGCTCCGAAGCTTGAAACCGTTATGCTGCTGTAGATCGTACCGCCGCTGTTGGTGCTTTTTACCCTTCGATCAACCTGAAATAATCCCCTCTGATCGCCTGTAAGGGTAAATGACGTGGTTCCTACAAATGTGGGAGTGCCGGAGAAAGCAATCCATTCAGTACCCGTTGCTGTCGTCGCACTTGGATCGTTTATCCCTGCCGGGCCAGCTCCGAAGTCCCGCGTCCAATACGGACTCGAAGGCGGGTCACTGTCAGTGCTCGGGGCTAGAACATATTTGACGGTCTGCCCTAGAGCAAAAAATATCTCTACTACGTTTCCGCCGCTCTGAGGGTATCCGGTAGAGCCAATTAGCACCGGGTTACTATTGGGTGTCGCTCCGGTCGAATCAGTGTAAGACGTGATCTTGGTTGTTGAGCCGGACTGGTATAGAAAGAGTTTTGCCCCGCTCGCAGGAACGCCCCCGCTCCCGCCTATGATGAAAAAGGGCGCATCGTTCCCTATTGGGCTAGCGTAAAAATTAGCCAAGATTTACCTCTGTCGTCATGCCGCGACCTCAATACGGATTTCTTCCATGCCATTCCCGCCTAGCTGAAATGTTTTCCTGCACTCGCCGCACAGGAAAGCCTGTTCAGTGTTGCTAACGAATCCGTAGAGCAATGGTCTGCGGTGTCCACGATCACGACAGCTCGGGCAGTCCTCAAGGGTTCTCCGCATCTGTAGCGTTGCTTCGGGTATGTAGTCGGGTTGAATCATGGTTGCTGCTCCTTCTCGGGTTCCTTGTAATCTGGTCCTGTGATCGTCGGCCCGAACTTGATGGTGTAGAAACGTCGCCCGCGAAAAATAAATCCTTCGCCGCTGGCGTCCTTGAATGGCTGTCCGTGGTTGATAACCTTTGTCCACTGAGAGTTTTTCATTGCAATGTCTCCGCTAGTGGCGTGAAGCTCGAAACATTCGGATAGAGAGCGCGTAATTCGCTCAAGGTAGGCTCGGGCAAAATGCGGTATTCGGTTTGCGTTCCGTCCGCATGGTGGAAGATCCACCGCCAATGACGGGATTCGGCTTTGCCGACTACCTCCAGCGCCGCCAGGATCGCGGGCTTGTTCTCGCGGATCAATTCAAGTAGATCATCGGTGACGGATTCCCTCGGGCTGACGTGGAGCTTTCCACCTTCGGCTCGAACGTGAACACCGGATGCCTCAAGGCGAGACAGGATAGAAGCTACGTTCATACGACAATCTCCGCGCCAGCCAGCCAAGCCGGTTTAGGTGGCCCGAATATCTCCGAGAGTCCGTTCCCCTCTTGAGCGGATTTATCCGTAACAGCCGTCACAGGTACGGCGTTTGTGACACTTATGACGGCAGCTTCAGAGGGGAGATACCTTGACCACGGATCAAGTAGGGACACCCTGGTATAGCCCCGGCGCTGTTTGAGTCCGTCCGGGCGTAGCTGTTGGGGTGAAACCCCGTATTGATGGAGCATCCGGGCAAGTCGTCTAGCGTCTATCGGCTTGCCGTACATATCCCCCCAAGACGATTCCTCGATCCCTTGAAGTCCTTTCAGAACGTCATCCGTTATCATTTCCTCGCGGCCCTTGAAAACGTCGCGCAGGTCTGCGAGCAGCTTGACGCCCAAGCTCGGGGAGCTTTCCTTAGATGCCGTCACAAGTGACACCGCCGCTGCTCTTGCTCGCCTCGGCCAGTCGCCCCCGGCAAAGTCGGCAACAGCAATCAGGCTTTCCCAGACATCGGCGTCCCGGTCCTCGATGCAGCCGGGCATCTCGGGGAAGTCAGCCAAGAATCTAAATTGCGATGACCACGCCTCTAACTGATCGCGTAGAGCGTGTCCTGCGGGACCGTGGATTCTGCTGCGGAAGGACTCAACCTTTTCAGTCGGTGCGCGTTTCCGCATCCTGACTATTACAGAGCGGGAAAGGATGGTGTCCGGCAAGTCTCCAAGCCCCGCGATCGCCACGGCGCAAAAAGACTCGAATTCTTCTGTTTGAATATCGCGTCCTCGAACGACGCAGCGCCCGACAGTAGCGCCGCGTCTGTGCCCCGCGTTCAGGAGTCCTCTAATGTCCTCGTTCTCCTTCGCCTTCGGTCCAAAAACCGTGTCTATCTCGTCAAACAAAATTGTTGGAAGCCCGTTAGGGTCTGAGACTTTGCGGAAAAGGTAACTAGCTGAACATCCGATTTGCGACACCACTCTAGGGACTAACGATTCTGTGACCTCTAACGCCCGCGTCTTTCCTGATCCTGGTTCGGGAGATAGGAAAGCGATCCTCGGGGTATTCACCCACAAGGGCATTAGGTGAGTGTGAGCAATCCAAAGGACGTGAGCTATGCGCTCATTCTGAGTAGGGTAGGAAATAAACCGCCCGATATGTGTCTCTATGCTGTTCAGTAATTCCGCTCCGTTGATCCCGCCCAACGGAACCACGTTGCTTATCTTGGCTTGAGCGTCCAGCACTTCCGCGCCCTTTTCAGCGTTCGCCATTGGCGAGTCTCCTGCCAGACTCAAGACGTTCTGCCACTATCAGCAAGCGAGCGTGATCCGTCTTGCTGGGCGTTATGCCGCGTTGCATATCACCGGACGCGATAGCCGCGATCCTGACCTCATTGGAAAGACACTCAAGCACGTCATGGGCGTTAAACGGTCTGCGCTCGCGCTTACCGTGTTCAATCGGCCTCTCGGGGAATAGCGCGTCAAACTCAAGTCCTGCATCAGCTAGAACCTGCTCGACTGAGCACCCGCCGAAGCAATGAACCAAGACCCTTTCGTCCTCTAGCTCGCGGATCGCAAGGCTAGGGCTTCGGTCATCATGGGCCGGACACCTTGCTATCCAGTGTCCCGGCCTTGTCTGCCGGACGCGATCCAGACGCGAGAGCAACTTGTCCGCGCTCATGCGGACCTCAAGGTCGCGGGATATGGGTGGAGAACATCCCGCTGATTTTGTCGCGCCTCAAAGGTACTCAATAGAGTTTCCATCGCACACTCGACACGGTGCGGAGTCGTCCGCAAGATTCCCTCGTCGTCGCGCTTAAACGCCGTGGCGCAAGCGAAACGGATCAACTCGGATTTTTCGGTCCTAGTCATTCCCGCTCCAGAATTTCGGACATGGGAATATCGCCACACTTCGGACACCGGAGCAGAACATCGTTGTTCAGCTCGGCAAACTTCAGCCTATGATGGCATCGCGGACACGAGCTACCAGACTCGCGGAAACTCTCGTTACTGTTGCCGGCGATGTCGGGAGGGAAATTCATGCGGCTACCAGTTGCTGAAGCTCGGCGGCTTTTTCCTTGCGCCGCTCCATCAACCGCTCGACTAGCTCACGTATTTGGTCGTCGGTGTATCCCGCGAATGTCGCTCTCACCAAAATTTCGATTTCCGATTTCGGCCAGAGCCGAAGCCGCTCGCCTGGACCTTTTGCCGGACGGGGCAACGGTTGGGGAATGAGACCAGCAGCCAACCTTTCCTCGAACAGTGTTCGACCGAAGCCCAAAGTTCCGTAGATCGCTGACGCCGTGACACCCAGTTCCATAAGCAACTCCCGTTTGTTCGTGTAGTGCTCGCTAGTGCCGTATGTGAGTTAGTCTAGTAGCGGGTATTGCCTTGTTCCTTCGTTTTGGACGTACCAGTTAATTGATTCGTACAGACTTACTCGGGGATCAATAGGCAACAAAAAACCCCGCACTAAGGCGGGGTCTAGGTCATGCTCGACGCGCGCGGCGTCGTACTGGTGGAGCGTGGTTCTATTCTTCCCTCATCTCCTTTTTCAATTCCCTAATAGCTCGCCCTACGTGCCGAAGGAATCTCGGGCCTTTGCTCGTCGGCGGGGGACTGAAGTTAAACGCGCCAGGGGTTGCTACTAATTGGCTTCTAACTCTCGGGACTAGCCACTCAGTAGACTCGGGGAATTTCCTCCACATGATGCGGACTGCTACCTTGAGCTTTCCTACCTCGTCGTCAACGGATCGCCGCGCCTTTGCTCCTTCCTCTCTGGTCTTGGATTTCATCTTGCTTGCGTTGCGCGCTCGCCTAGCTTCGTTAGCCTGACGGTGACGCCTGATTAGTTCGTTTCGAGACTCGACAGCTTGCAGCGTTTTCCGCAAGTTCCTGAGTGCGTCCGCGTCCTTATCACTCAACGGCTTTGCCTCTGGATACGTAGCCGGGACTCCGTACTCATGTTGCTTATTGGAGATTGTCTCTAACCGATCCAGCTTGAGGATTCGCTTAAGTAGAGCAATTGAGAACGTGGCAGGTAGAGGGGTGGTGTATTGAGTTTGCATACGCTTTCCCTTCGGCTTCTTACCCATCATGGGAGACTGTCAAGCTGATTATTTTTTCCGTTCATCTTCGAGAATGCGCCGCAGCAGCAGGATCGCCGTTTTAGGCATTTCACGATGAACCTTGGAAGTCTCGGGGGTAATCCAACTGCGTAGCGTCGGGAGCTTCACGCCAAGGGATTGAGCAAGTTGCTTGGAGGTCATCCCCAAAGCAATGCGCGCAGCCCTCAAAACTCTGGCCTGATCCTTCGGCATACTCTCCCCTGTCAAAGACTCAATAAGCAGAAGAATACTAGACCAGGCCAGTTCCAACTCTTTCACGGCATTCCTTCCGGCTTCGAGCGTTACCGGGGAGCAGTGGATTGAGTTTGTGCAGGAGGAGCGTTGTCCTCTGCGGTGATGTAGCCCAAGTGGAACCAGTGGAACAGCACTACCGTCCACACCACGGCGAAAACAAGTATGTCCGCGATGCCGCGTTGTTTGGTTCTCATGGTGACCTCCAATTTAGGCCGGAGCTTGAAAATTCCGAGTGCCAGCCGTCCCTCGGTTACTTGAGATAGCCTAGCACGTTTCTACATACAGAGTATGCAAGCATACAACGTATGCAGACCTCGACGGGTTGACGGTTCGGACAGGTCTTTGCCCCTTCTCAGGGGTGTGACGGATGTGACGCTTGTGACGGGTACAACAGGGGAAGGGGGACAGGGCTACTCGCTGGGCTTCTTTGGGCCTCCGAAAACGATCTGGTGCGAGCTGATCGGCGTGTCCGGGTCGTACACGGTGCGGGTTTCCTCAGTGGTCTCTAGACGTTCGCGCTCGGGATAGCGTTTGGCGGCAATTTCTTCGGTGACCTTGTAGTGCGTGACATACCATCGCCCGGTGATCGGGTCTTTGACGCGGTACCGATAGACCTTAACCGTTCTCAAGGGAAACCTAAACGGGGGTAAGAGCGGGGGTAGGCTGGCTACCCTGTTAGAAATTACTTATGAATCAAGGTAGTTGGATGAATACTGGCGGAGAGAGAGGGATTCGAACCCTCGATACGGGGTTAATCCGTATAACGCCTTAGCAGGGCGCCCCCTTCGACCGCTCGGGCATCTCTCCGGTCGCGCGTCGCACTATATCACACGCG
>Ga0137395_10000758_pt1 | contig 14177 bp, 8 predicted proteins | sample czobulk216metaG_FD_108283 | JGI IMG/M metagenome (GOLD analysis project Ga0137395, IMG submission 108283) | Vadose zone soil microbial communities from Angelo Coast Range Reserve, California, USA - czobulk2.16 metaG | ecosystem: Environmental > Terrestrial > Soil > Vadose zone | place: USA...
ATGCAGCAGATGGACCTCACCATTGAAGAAGTGGACGCGTTGACCTCGAGCGGAGGCTGGACCAAGGCCGCCACCTTCCGCACCATCGACCTGGTGGGGCTCGACGTGCTGGGCAGCGTGGTCACCAACTTCAGCAAGAATGTGCAGGACGAGCGCTCCGACCTGAAGCTGCCCGATTTCTTCAAGCAGATGCTGGAGCGCAAGCTGCTGGGCGACAAGGTGAAATCTGGCTTCTATAAGAAGGTCAAAGGCCCACAGGGGGAAGAGAGGCTGGCCATCGACTGGAAGACCCTGGAGTATCACCCCGCGCAGAAGCCGAAGTTTCCCGCGCTGGAGATGGCCAAAAACATCGAAGACATGGGCGAGCGCCTACGCACGGTGCTTGCAGGCGATCCTCGTGATAAAGCGACGCAGTTCATCTGGACCACCCTTTCCGATCTCTGGACTTACTCGGCCAACCGCATTCCTGAAATTGCCGACACCGTGGTCGAAATCGATCAGGCCATGCGCATGGGCTTTAACTGGGAGATTGGCCCGTTTGAAATCTGGGACCTGGCCGGCGTCGAAGCGACCGTGGCACGCATGAAGAAGGAAGGAAAGCCGGTTGCAGCGAACGCGGAAAAGCTGTTGGCCGCAGGAGCAGGATCAAAGACCTGGTACAAGGACGATCCTGGGTCGCCTTCCGGCCGCGCGTACTTCGATCTGCGCACCGGTCAGTACAAGCCGGTTCCAGCCGCGGAAGGCGTGTGGTCGGTTTCAACCGCCAAAAAATCCAACGGCGTGGTGAAGAAGAATGCCGGCGCCTCGCTCATCGATCTGGGTGACGGCGTGGGCTGCATCGAATTTCACACCAAGATGAATGCCCTCGGCGGCGACATTGTGCAAATGGTCACGCAGTCGCTCAAGACCGGCAGCATCGGTGACCAGTTTGAATCGTTTGTCATCACCGGCGACTCGGCGAATTTCTCCGTTGGCGCCAACCTGATGATGCTGATGCTGGCCGTGCAGGAAGAAGAGTGGGACGAAGTTGACATGGCCATCAAACAGTTTCAGGGCATGACGCAGGCCATCAAGTTCTGTTCGCGGCCGGTGGTAACGGCTTCTTACGGCATGACATTGGGCGGCGGTTGCGAAATCAACCTGCATTCAGCCGCGCGCCAGCCGCACGCAGAGCTGTACATGGGCTTGGTCGAGGTCGGCGTGGGTCTGCTGCCCGGCGGAGGCGGCTGCAAAGAAATGCTGCTGCGCGCTCTGGACAACGCTAAAGCCGTGAGGCCCAACGGTCGCGGCGAGTCAGTGGAAGTGATGGAAGGCATGAAGAGGATCTTTGAGATCATCGCCATGGCCAAGGTTTCGACTTCGGCGTCTGAAGCGCGTGGGCTCGGCTTCCTCTCCGAGGGCGACCTGATCTCGATGAACCGCGAGCGCATCCTGGCCGATGCCAAAGATCGCGCGATGGAGCTGGCGCGCGCCGGATATCGCGCGCCCGTCCCGCGGATGGACATTCCCGCGCCGGGTGAAAACGCGCTTGCGACGTTGCGCCTGGGAATCCATCTAATGCGACAGGCGGAATACATCAGCGACCATGATGTAAAGGTCGCGACCAAAGTGGCGGAGGTGATCTGCGGCGGCAACGTCACGCCGGGAACGCCGGTGAGCGAGCAGTACATCCTGGACCTGGAGCGCGAAGGCTTCAAGTCACTCTGCGGCGAGAAGAAGACGCAGGAGAGAATCCAATTTACGCTGAAAACAGGCAAGCCACTAAGAAACTAACGGGCCCCCATTTGCGCGCCGGTTTTGCGCGCAAATGGGCAGAGTTCACGCTCAAGACCGGCAAGCCGCTGAGGAACTAGAGCGTGGTTTCAAATAGGCTTTGAGAACTATAGCGTCGTTTCGAGATAGGGTTTGAAAGGGCACGGCTTCAGCCGTGGTCATAAAAATTGCGGGGCTTCAGCCCCTGGGGAACTAGTTGAAGAAACGCGGCTGGATCATTTTGGGGATAGTGGTGCTGCTGGGAACGTATGCCATGGTGGTGGGCTACGAGTTCCTGGAAAAGGAAAACGCTCTTTGGCAAAAGAAGGTGAAGGCGGCCAAAGAGGACCAGCGCCGCTGCGAGGCGCGGTATTGGAAGTACCGGAACTTTGACCAGTTTCGCACCAGCATTCGGCTGCCATATGCGTCGGACCTCTCGCTGGAGCGCTGGATGCGGCAGTTCAATACGCTGCACGCAGGCATGAGCGAGTCAGAGGTTGAGATCATTCTGGGCGCACCGGATTACGCGGAGTGTGATTTGAATAAGGAAGGCGACAAGTTCGCTGGGTCCGCATGGCGGTATGCGGTAGAGGTGCCGCAGAATCTGGCGAACGCCAGCCAGAACAGCGGGATCATGATTGTGTTTGGCCCGGACGGAAAGTTGACGGACAAAAGCGCGGTGAACATGCAGCCCAAGCCTAGCCCGACGCCGACGCCAAGCGCAACGGCAACGCCGACGGCGACGCCAGAGAGTTCGCCATCGCCCGTGGCTTCGCCGACCCCGAGCGCGACGCCGAGTCCGACGCCACAGGCAACACCGTCGGCGACAGCAAGTCCGTCTCCAACGCCGTCTCCGACGCCGCAATGAGAATTGGCGCAGGCGAGGGCGAGGGCGCCTGCGCTCCACAATTATTTGAACGAGCCAAGGGCTAATGGCTAGAAGCTAGGAGCTGTTTTTATGCGTGAAGTCGTCATAGCAAGTTCAGTTCGTACGGCGGTCGGAAAATCCGGCAAAGGGACGTTGCGTGCTACGCGGCCCGATGACCTGGCCGCGGTCGCAATCAAGGGAGCGCTGGACCGTATCCCGCAGCTCGACAAAAAAGAGATTGAAGACGTGATCATCGGCTGTGCCACGCCGGAAGCCGAGCAGGGAATGAACGTGGCCCGCATTGCGTCGTTGCGCGCGGGCTTGCCGGTGGAAGTTTCTGCCATGACCATCAATCGTTTCTGCTCGTCAGGATTGCAGGCGATTTCGCTGGCAGTGGATTCGGTTGCGGCGGGGCGGGCGGAAGTGGCGATCGGGGGTGGCACTGAGTCGATGAGCATGATTCCCATGGGCGGGAACAAGGTTTCAATCAATCCCTGGCTGATGAACAACTATCCTGACAGCTATCTTTCCATGGGACTGACGGCTGAGCGACTGGCCAAACGATTTGGCATCTCGCGCGAGCAGGCCGACGAGTTTTCCCTGAACAGCCACAAGAAGGCCATCGCGGCCATCCAGGCGGGCAGGTTCGAGGATGAGATTGTGCCGGTCCCGGTAAGCTTTACTACACCCAACGGCTCCAAGCCCAAGCGCATGGAGATCGTTTTCAAAGTCGATGAAGGCCCGCGGGCTGAGACCTCAATGGAAGCGCTGGCTGCCTTGAAGCCCGCTTTCCATGCCAAAGGGAGCGTCACGGCTGGCAACTCATCGCAGACTTCGGACGGCGCCGCCGCCACGGTCGTCATGACGGCTGACAAAGCGAAGCAGCTCGGCATCAAACCCATGGCGCGTTTTGTGGCGTTTGCCACCGCAGGTTATCTGCCCGAAGAGATGGGCCTGGGCCCGGTATACGCGATCCCCAAAGTGCTGAAGATGGCGGGGCTGAAGCTGGAACAGATCGACGTGATTGAGTTGAACGAAGCGTTTGCCGCGCAGGCTCTTTCCGTGATCAAAGAAGCGGGGATTGATGCAAGCAAGATCAATCCCAACGGCGGCGCGGTGGCGTTAGGTCATCCGTTGGGCTGCACCGGCGCCAAGCTCACGGCGACGATCTTGCGCGAACTGAAGCGCCGCAACGGCCGATACGGAATTGTGACCATGTGCATCGGCGGCGGCATGGGCGCGGCGGGGATTTTCGAAAATGTTCAGTGATTTGTTTACGAGCGAAGGACAAAGGACCGTTGAGGGCTTTTTTCTGAAATCTCGAGCGGAGCGAGAGAACCCTATCGCGCCGGTGATTTTTGGGCGAGCCGGATAAGGGATCGTGAACGATAGGGATCCCTCACCTGCAAAGACCGCAGGTTCTGGATTTTAGAAAGAGATCTTCGTGTTCCTTCGTATCCTTTGTGGTTAAAAATAGGAGAAACCATGGCTACAGTAGCAGTCCCAAACAAAGTCAAACTGGCCGGCGGAAGCTTTCTCATTGAAGAGCACGCAACTGACCAGGTCTTTACCCTGGAAGACCTGAGCGAAGAGCACCGGCAGATCGCGCAGACCACGGAAGAGTTTGCCCGCAATGAGATCCTGCCCAACGCGGAGAAGATCGAGCACAAGGAGTTCGCGGTCACGCGCGGCCTGATCCGCAAGGCGTGCGAGATCGGCATCGCCAACGTGGACATCCCGGAGCAGTACGGCGGCTCGGACATGGACAAGATTTCCTCGGCCATTATCGCTGAGCATCTCTCCGTCTCGGGCAGCTTCAGCGTAGCTTTTGGCGGGCACACGGGCATTGGTACGCTGCCGATCGTTTATTTCGGCACACCGGCGCAGAAGGCCAAGTATCTGCCCAAGCTGGCGACGGGTGAGCTGATTGCCGCATATGCTCTCTCTGAATCCACGTCGGCTTCTGATGCCATGAACGCGCGCACCAAGGCGGTGCTCTCGCCCGACGGCAAAGAGTGGATCCTGAACGGCGAAAAAATGTGGATCACCAACGGCGGCTTTGCCGACGTGGTGATTGTCTTCGCCAAGGTTGACGGCGAGAAGTTCAGCGCGTTCATCGTGGAGCGGGCTTTTCCCGGTTTCCAATCCGGCGCGGAAGAGAAGAAGCTGGGTATCCGTGGGTCGTCGACCACGCCCATCATCCTGAATGACTGCCGCGTACCCAAAGAAAATCTGCTGGGCGAAATCGGCAAAGGGCACGTGATTGCTTTTAACACGCTGAACATCGGACGTTATAAGCTGGGCGCCGGCGTGGTGGGCGGTGCGCGCAACTCGCTCAACAACTCGATTGGCTATGCCAAGCAGCGCAAGGCTTTCGGCAAGACGCTGGCGGATTTCGGGATCATCCAGGAAAAGCTGGCCAACATGGCGGCGGCGATTTACACCGGCGAGTGCATGTCATATCGCACGGTGGGCATGATTGATTCGGCGATGTCCGATATCGACAAGAACTCGCCCGACGTCTACAAAGAAACCGCCAAGAACATTGAAGAGTATGCGGTGGAATGCTCCATCCTGAAAGTGTTTGGTTCAGAAATGCTCGACTACGTCGTCGATGAGACGGTGCAGATCTATGGCGGCTACGGTTTTGTGGAAGAGTATCCGGCGGAGCGGTCGTATCGCGATTCGCGCGTGAACCGCATCTTTGAGGGCACAAACGAAATTAACCGCATGATCATTACCGGATGGCTGCTGAAGCGGGCCATGAAAGGCCAACTGCCTCTCATGCCGGCAATCAAAAAGCTGACGGAAGAGATCATGTCGGGCCCGAGTTCAACTGAGCCGCTGGAAGGCCCGCTGGCGGCCGAGCGCACGCTTGTGAGCAATGCCAAAAAAGCCGGTTTGCTGCTGGCCGGAGCGGCGGTGCAGAAGTACATGGCGGCGATCGAACAGCAGCAGGAAATCCTTTCCGCCATCGCGGACATGGTGATCGATATCTATGCCATGGATTCAGTGGTACTGCGGACGCAGAAGCTGATCGAACGCCAGGGTGAAGCGAAGTCGGCACTGGCCATTGCCATGGCCCAAGTCAGCCTGACCAATTCGATAGACAAGATCGAAGCCGCCGCCAAGAAAGTTGTGGCCGCCGTTGCGGAAGGCGACATGCTGCGGACGCAACTGGTGATCCTGCGGCGGCTATTCAAGCATGAGCCATTCAACGTGATCGGTTTGACACAGCAGATCGCTGCCCGGCTGATCGAGGCAGGGAAGTACGTGCGGGCTTAGCGAAGTACTAACCACAAAGGACACAAAGGAACACAAAGGTCTGTCCTCACCGTGCTCAGAACCTTCGTGTTCCTTCGTGTCCTTTGTGGTTTAGTTTATCGTCTTTATATGAATACAGAATGCAACCACATCGCCTTTCAGTTGGCTTCAACCATCAACGGAGAAGCATGGTACGGGGATTCGCTGCACGAGATCCTCAACGGCGTCACGGCCACGCAGGCGCAAGCCCATCCTATTTCTAACGCGCATTCCATCTGGGAACTGGTTGTTCACGTGGAGGCCTGGGCCAAATTCGCTTCCGGCGCGGTGAACGGCGTAGCGATCCCGCCGTGGCCTGCCATGCCCAAAGAATTGGACTGGCCGCTCGTCCCCGACCAGAGCGAGCAGGCATGGAAGCAAGCGGTAAGTTCTCTCTTTGCCAGCCACGTCGAGTTGGTTGAGACCATCAAGGAATTCGGCGACGAGCGTCTTGAGTCCACGGTCCCGGGCCGGACCTACAATTTCTACCGGCTCTTCCAGGGCATGACGCAGCATGCGGTCTATCACTCAGGGCAGATTGCGCTGTTGAAAAAGATGTTGGCGTAACCACGCCGGGCGTAGCTTTCGTCTTCCGCGCCGGCGCAACCCACACCAATCAAGCGGAGCCGCGGTTCTTTCTATCATTCCCAGGTCCAGCAGGATCGCCCGACGTCCAGCAGGTAGAGTGCATTTCATCCCCAGCTCGGTCCGATCGAGGCGCGCTATTTCATAGCTGAAGGCCATCGTCCTCAGTCCAGCATCTTAACGTTCCTTTACGCAGCCGGCTCCCGGCGGTGATCGATAAGGTTTCAAACACTGCAAACTTTTTGCCACCGGGACAAGACAATTTCAGTACGGCGCGGTTTAACGCAATTTTCTTAAAACTCTCCGTTGCAGAGCTGGCCAGAGTAGGCGTATGGTTGCTGCGCCCCACAACTCTGAATTTGCTCTCCAGGAGACTAGATAATGAGACCCTCACTCCGATTCCTTCTCCTTCCGGCCGTGCTGGTTGCTTTGGTAGTCAGCGGCTATGGACAGAACGCGCCTACAGATCCCGAAGCCGCCGCAGCAGTCAGCAACGGTCAAGCCGGCCTCTCATCGCGTGTCACACCGGTCGACGTGACCCAAACACAACCCACGCAACTAACAGTCGGTGCAAACACGGTCTTTGACGCGGAAACTGGCGCCGTGGTAGGAGGCGGCGGGGGACAAGCCAGCATCAATACAGCGGCCGGCAGGTCCCAGACGGGCAACGATGACAACCTGGTGAATGGGGACATCCGGCACACGCCGGCGGGCGGCACAATCGATGGACTCGACACGGTCGCAACCTTCGACGGCGCTTTTGCTGCTCAGGCGGGTCCCAGCCAGGGGCGAGTGTTCCGTTTCACCATGATGGGCAACCATCCATTGGCCGGCGATACCACGGTTATCTCTGCACCGATCTCCGAAGTCTCTCTGACGCTTCTCAATGCTGACGGAACCGTGCTGAAGACGGTGCCTTTCGCGCCGTTTTCGCAGCCCACGCTGGAGTCTCCTAACTTTGAACCGCTCAACTACCGGTCTGGCCGCCACATTCAATACGCCGACGCCATTCACCGTGCCCAGTTCTTCAATCGAATGGGTGAAGACTGGCACACCGTACTGGTTCCTCACGTGGTAAACAGGGTAACCATTACCGTGCCGCGGTTCGTCAACGTTCGTCTTGCAAACGGCAACATCATTCAGGCCCGGTCCTATTTCATAGGAACTGCTGCTGATGGCAACACGTTTGTGTTGATGCTCAATCTCTTGTTCAACTTTTTCTTTGACAATGAGGTAGTGAATGAGATCAACGCGGGGAATTTCACCACCAAGTCCCTGAACACGACTATGTGGCCCAACACGTACCTGTTTTCACTCAATGTGAATAATCCGAACACGCCTGGTGGGTGCTGTGTGCTCGGGTTCCACACTTATTTCTTTGAGCCGGGTGCAGTACCGCAGCCACGCTGGGTCACGCAGTACGCGAGCTGGATCTCGCCCGGACTCTTCGGCGCCGGATTCCAGGATGTAACCGCGCTTTCGCATGAAACCTCAGAGGCCTTTGGCAATCCTTTCCTAGAGAATGCCACACCAAACTGGCAGTTCCCTGGCGTACCAGCCAACGCAAAGATTTGCCAGAACAATCTGGAACAGGGCGATCCCATTGAGGTGTTGGCGAACGCGACGATACCTATAACCGTGAAAGAACCACATTTTACTTTCACGTATCACCCGCAAATCATTCCTTTGTTGCAGTGGTTTGAGATGGGCCCGAAGTCAAATGCCATCGACGGAGCATTCAGCTTCCCCGATGAAACAAGCCTGCCCCATTCGGCTCTGCCCTGCCCGCAGTAGCCGGTAACACATTTGTCTGACATGGCGCCGGAAATCCGGCGCCATTTTTCCTGCTCCCGTGCCCGCTGATTACTTCAGGCCCTGGCCTTTTGTCCCATTCTAAGTTGCCCCTCTAAACGGTATTGTGGTGTTCCCAGATCCCATCCTCTCCCACCAGGAGTACATGTACCCATGAGAAAGAAATCGTCGAGCTTGTTGCTTGTTGTGGCATTTGTGTTCGCGATGATGGCTGCCGGTTCTGCCCAGAAACTTGCTGAGAGCGTCCAGCGCCAGCTCAACAGTGCGGTCGGCAAAGTCTCCGGCGCCAAGTTGCAGTTAAGTGCGCCGCGCTCCATACACCGGGCGCCGAGTGCGTTTAACAACTCCGCACCCAATGGCCAGTCCAGCGTCAAGAGTAATCCGGGCGGTTTGCCGGGGATCGATTCGATTCCAAACTTTACCCGCGCTTTTAGCAGCCAGGGGCAAGTGTGGCCCTACACCATGATGGGCAACGATCCCGGACTGGGACGGCGCACGCGGATTCCCGCCAGAATCATCGCGGTCTCGCTTGAGCTGCAGAACAGCGACCTTGTAACCACGACGAAGGTGCCGATCGAGCCTTTCGAGCGGCTTGCCTTGAATTCACCAAACTTCGAGAAATCGGATTACACGACGGGCGAAGACATCCAATTTGCCGATGCAGTGCGGCGCGCCGAATTCTTTCATGTGATGAAAAAGAACTGGCATACGGAGCTGCGTCCGGCCAGGATCGTGGAGCGCGTCACCATTTTTGTTCCGTTCACCACCAGTGTGGCGAGCGTGGATGCAAACGGCAACCCGATTGAAGTCGACGTCCGCACCTACTTGAGAGGCACGGCCGGCGATGGCAGCACGTTTGTTCTGCTGCTGGACCAGTTCTTCAATCAGGCTTTCTTCGATACAGTCGTAAACGCCATTGGCGCGGGCCATGCGACCACCGACGCACTGAACATCGTTCTGCTGCCCAACACGTTTCTCTTTTCGCTGGACGGTTCCAACAGTGTGGTGAGCGGGTTCCATACGTTTTTCTTCGATGGTTCGGTCACCCCGCTACCGGTCTGGGTTACCGTCTTTGCCACTTGGATCTCGCCGGGCCTGTTTGACGCCGGCATTCAGGATGTAACCGCGCTCAGCCACGAAATCTCCGAGTCGTTCGACAATCCGTTTCTAATCAACAGCGTTCCCGCGTGGCAGTTCCCCGGATTTCCCGGCACCTGCCAGGACAATCTGGAAGTCGGCGACCCGATAGAAGCGCTCGATAACCAGAGTTTTCCCGTCACTATTGAAGACGATGACAGGAAGTTTACCTACCATCCGCAGACAGAGGCGTTGCTGCAGTGGTTTGAAGATGCGGTGCCTTCAGACGCCATTCATGGCGCCTATAGCTATCCGGATATCAAGGCGCTGCCTGGTCCGGCGGTTCCGTTTGGCCCGTTGACGTGCTCGACAGGCCCGTAAGAGAGCATTCATCTGAGTGAGATTGGGCGCCGGTACAAGTTCCGGCGCCATTTTCTTTTTTTGATTCGAACGGGCGAGCCGCGCAGGCGTTTTCTTGCAGCCAAATGGGTCAGCTTAAAACAAGCTGGAGAAAACCTTCGACGCCCCACTCTAAAGTTCGTCATCCCGAGGTCCGTGAGCGAGCACGCATTTTTCGGGCCCCATTCGCGCCGGCTTTTGGCGTGAATGGGAAGAGCGGGCGAGTAGAGCCGAGGGACCTTGCACTTAAGAGTTCAACAAGAAACACAAGGTCCCTCCGGCCTGCTCACACGCTGAAGAATGCGCGTGTTCGCTGACGGGATGACGTTTGAAAGAAGTTGGTCGGTTTGGCTTCCAAGATATCCGAACTGACCCCACAGCCGGTCTCGCCCTTAATTTGCATCCTGAGTGGCTGATTGATAATCTAACTAAACAGTTAATTAATTGCTTTGGCGTAAGAATCGTCGCCCCATAGTTTGACGCTGAAAATCCCCCAAAAGGCCAATACCGGAAACATGAACCTGCAGACCGTGTCGGTTGCATCTAAATTTCGATATCGCACTGAGAAGGTGATGATGAGGACGTTAGCTGTCCCGGTCATATTTTTATTTCTGTCGGTACGGCCCGCAGCCGCCCAGCTTCCGACGTTAACTCCTGAGCCAGCAGCTTCTGAAGCCCAATCACCCGCGCTCACGGTAACCACACCACCGGCACAGGAGACATTCAACGGCAGCGGCACGGTGGACAAGCTGGTTTCCGGCGTCATTCAGCTCTCACTGCTTGACGCGATGGACCGCGGGCTGAAGCACAACCTGGGGCTGCTGCTTTCACAGCAGCAAAGCGACCTGGCGCGGGCGCAGTATCGCCGACAATTGAGCGCTCTGTTGCCGAACGTTTCCGGCAATGCCAGCGAGACGGTCAACCAGATCAACCTGGCGGCGTTCGGAATTCCGTTGCCAGCGGGCCTCACGTCGCCGGTGGTGGGGCCGTTTGGAGTGTTTGACGCGCACGCCACCATGAGCGAGACCCTGATTGACTTCAATGCGCTGAACAAAATCCGCTCGGCCACAGAGAATGAAAAGGCCGCGAGGTTCGGCATCCTGGACGCGCGCGAACTTGTTGTCCTGGTGGTGGGAAATGAATACCTGCTAACCGTGGCCAGCGCGTCACGATTGGTGTCGGCGCAAGCGCAACTGGTCACGGCACAAACTATCTTTGAGCAGACCGGCGATCTCAAGAGGGCGGGCGTGGCAGCAGGGATTGATGTTCTGCGGGCGCAAGTGCAGATGCAAACACAGCAGCAGCGAGTGCTGGCGGCACAGAACCAGTATGAACGCCAGAAGATGCTGCTGGCGCGGACTATCGGCCTGCCGGTTGCGCAGCAATTTCAGCTCACAGACGCCGTGCCTTACGCTCCGCTTTCCGCGCTCAACCTGGAGGAATCGCTGGCTCAGGCGTATAAACGCCGGCCGGAGTTTCTGGCCGCGCAATCGCGCGCGCGCGCAGCGGAACTGGCGGTGAAAGCCGCTAAAGGCGAGGCGCTGCCCACCGTCCAGGTAAATGGGCAGTTGGGCGTGATGGGCCCGGCGCCAGGCAGTGCGGAGCCAACGTATAACCTGTCCGGCGGCGTGCGCATCCCGATTTTCCAAGGCGGCAAAGTAAGGGCCGACGTCGCCCAGGCTCAAGCGCAAATGCGCCAGAGCAAGCTGCAACTGGAAGACCTGCGCGGCCGGATCGAGTTTGAGATTCGCAGCGCATTGCTCGACGTAAAGACTTCTGACGACCAGGTGCAGGTATCAAACCAGCAGATTGATCTGGCCGCCGAACAACTAAAGGAAGCGCGCGACCGCTACGCCGCCGGAGTTTCCGGAAGTCTTGAAGTGGTGCAGGCGCAGGAAGCGGCGGTGGGCGCGAATGACAACCATATACAGGCGCTATACCTGAACAATGTGGCCAAGCTCTCGCTGGTGCGGGCGCTGGGTGAAGCGGAACAGCGGACGCGCAGTTTCTTGGGAGGAAAATAAGGTGGCTGACCCGGTGAAGATATCGCCGCAGTATGAAGAGCAGGACGTGAAAGAGCCGGCAACAGTGGACGAACGGCGCGCAAGCCAGGACCGGCGCGGGTTTGCCCAGCGACGCCTGGGATACTTTCGCGAGCATCCGCGCGCCAAGTGGGTAGTGGCTGCGGTCGTGATAGTGCTTGTGGTGGCCGGCGCTTTTATATGGCATTACTACTCTGTTCGTGAATCGACCGACGACGCTCAGATTGACGGCCACATCAATCCCATCAGCCCGCGCGTGACGGGCACCGCGTTGCGCGTTTTGCACGACGATAACGAAGTCGTGGAGGCGGGTACTCTGCTGGTGGAGCTTGATCCGCGCGACTATGAAGTTGCAGTGGACCGTGCGCGCGCTGATCTGGCCAACGCGCAAGCCAACTCCACAGCCGCCAACGTGGGCGTCCCTCTTACCCAAACCACAAGTTCCAGCCAGCTTGTTGCGGCCGATGCCGCAGTAAAAGCGGCGGAACGCGAGATCGAATCGGCCAGGGCACGGCTCAATGAGGCGCAGGCCAACTACGCCAAAGTCGCAGCCGACCTGAAGCGCATGGAGATGCTGATCGCCAAGGACGAAGTTTCGCGCCAGCAATATGACGCCACCGTGGCGCAATATAACTCGGCGAAGGCCAACGTCGACGCTGCCACCGCCGCCGTGGCGAGCGCTGAAAGCCGGGCGGCGCAGGCGCAGGCGCAAGCCGAGGGCGCCCGCACCGTCCCTGACCAGCTCAAGATGACACGCGCGCGTGCCGGCGCCGCCACTGCGGAAGTTCAGCGTGCGATCTCCGCGCTGGCGCAGGCCGAGCTGAATCTGAAATACACCAAGATCGTCGCGCCGGTAACGGGCGTGCTGAGCAAGCGCAGTGTTGAACCGGGCCAGACCGTGCAGGCAGGCCAGCCGCTGTTTTCCATCGTGAACCTTGACGACATATGGACTACGGCCAACTTCAAAGAAACGCAGCTCAAGATCATGCGTGTTGGCCAGAAGGCCACCATTAAGGTGGATGCTTATGGTCGCGACTACAACGGCACGGTGGAGTCGATCGGCGCCGCAACGGGTGCGCGGTTCAGTTTGTTGCCACCGGAGAACGCGACCGGAAATTACGTGAAAGTTGTGCAGCGCATTCCGGTCCGCATCCGCTTTGATAAAGACCAGGACACGAACCATCAATTGCGTCCGGGCATGTCAGTTGAGCCGACGGTGCTTACGAAATAGCAACTAGCAAGTAGCAAACTAGCAACTAGCAATTAGCACTTAGCAACTAGCACTTTAGCAACTAGCAAGAGTGTTCACGAGCGCCGCGAGGCGGGACGCCACGCAGTTCTGTGACAAGGCTGGAGACCGGCGCGGTAACAAAACATCCTTAAACAAGCGACAATGGCTGAATCAATCAAACCGGCAATCAACCCATGGATCATCGCCATCTCCGTGATGCTGGGAACTTTCATGGAAGTTCTCGATACCACCGTAGTGAACGTCTCTCTGCAGCACATTGCCGGCAGCTTGTCTGTGACGCCGGAAGAAGCCACGTGGGTTCTGACTTCATACCTGGTAGCAAACGCTATCGTGCTGCCGCTTACCGGATGGCTGGCAAACTACTTTGGCCGGCGCAACATACTGCTGCTCTCGGTCGGCGGGTTTACGATTTTTTCATTTCTGTGCGGCATCGCGCCGAACCTTCCGCTGCTGATCATCTTCCGCGTTTTTCAGGGCGCCACCGGCGGAGGTTTGCAACCACTCTCGCAGGCCATCCTGATGGAAGCGTTCCCTCCGGAGAAGCGCGCCAAAGCTATGGCATTCTGGGCGCTGGGCATCGTAGTGGCGCCCATGCTCGGGCCAGTGCTTGGCGGCTGGATCACCGACAGCTATAGCTGGCGCTGGCTTTTCTACATCAACATTCCTATTGGCATCCTGGCCGTCGTGATGGCGACGATGTTCATCCACGATCCGCCGTACATCAAGCGCGGCGCCGGTGGCGTTGATTACTGGGGCATCGGATATCTGGCGCTGGGCATTGGCGCGCTGCAGATCATGCTCGACAAGGGCCAGGAAGACGATTGGTTCGCATCGCATTTCATCCTTGTTCTGGGCATCCTGTGCGCCATCGGCCTCGTATTCTTCGTCGTGCGCGAGCTCACCACCGACCATCCTGTAGTCCAGCTCAAAATATTCCAGAACCGCACGTACTCCACCGGTGTGTTTCTTATGACCGTGCTGGGATTCGTGCTTTATGGCAGCACCGTCTTGCTTCCGCTGTGGTTGCAAACGCTTATGGGATACTCCGCTCTCGAAGCCGGCATGGCCATGCTTCCGCGCGGTCTGG
>Ga0137395_10000759_pt1 | contig 14166 bp, 6 predicted proteins | sample czobulk216metaG_FD_108283 | JGI IMG/M metagenome (GOLD analysis project Ga0137395, IMG submission 108283) | Vadose zone soil microbial communities from Angelo Coast Range Reserve, California, USA - czobulk2.16 metaG | ecosystem: Environmental > Terrestrial > Soil > Vadose zone | place: USA...
CGATCATCGCAGGCCCACACGACCGAGCAACGCGCAGCCCATTGGACCGAGCGTCGCGGGGCCAGCTACACACTCGAGGGCGCGCGCGCGGGGACGGCGTCGAGGTCGAGGACCCCGGTGCTGTCGCCGAAGCTCTCGACGGGGACACCCACCCTGTTCACGAGACTCACGTGCAGATTGGACAACGGAGTGCCCATCGGCGCCGCCACATGACGGTTACCCTTGATCCCGCCGGCTCCTCCGACAAGGACGATCGGCACGTCCATGTGCGAGTGGATGTTCCCGTTGCTCATGCCGCCGCCGATCATCATCGTCGAGTGATCGAGCAGGCTGCCGTCGCCGTCCGGCGTGTTCTTCATCTTTTCGATCAGGTACGCGAACAGATCGACGTGCCACGTGCAGAGCTTGGCGTACTTGATCATGTTCTCGGGGCTGTCGCCGTGATGCGACATCGAGTGGTGCGACTCGTTCAACCCGATTTCCGGATACATGCGCGCGCGCTGTTCCGCGCCGTACATGAAGGTCGTCACGCGCGTGATGTCGCCCTGGAAGGCCAGGCACTGCAGGTCGAACATCAGCTTCGCGTGATCGTCGAATCGCTCGGGCACGCCGATGCCGGGCCGCTCGTACTCCGGCAGCGGAGACATCGAGTTCTTTTCCTCAGTCTGCTGTATTCGGCGCTCCACCTCGCGAAGGACGTCGAGATAGTCCGCCACCGTCGACCGGTCCTTCGCCCCGAGCCTGGTCCGCAGCGACGCCATCTCCTGGATCGCCGAGTCGAGAATGCTGTTCTTCGTCCGCGCCGCCGCCAGTTGTGCCGACGATGGTCCGCCGTCGCCGAAGAGCTGCTCGAACACCAGCCGCGGACTGCTCTGCGTCGGCAGCGGTGTCGTCGGCGACGCCCACGACAGCGTCGTCCCGTACGCGCAGCTGTACCCGGTGTCGCAGCCGCCGGTCACCGAGTTCGGCAGGATCGCCAGCTCGAGCGATGGCAGCGGCGTGTCCTTCCTGAACTGCGACGCGACGATCTGATCGACCGAGATCCCTGCCCGCAGGTCCGAGCCTTCCGTTCTCTTGATGTGCGTGCCGGTGAGCCACGACCCGGTGCTGCGCGTGTGGTCGCCGTTGCCATCGCCAAGGCTCTCGGCCGATCGGTTGTGAAGACCGCTCACCACCGTCACCTGCTTCCGGAACGGTTCGAGCGGTTTCAGAATCTGCGAGAACTCGAAGTCGGCGCCGACCGTCGTGGGCTTCCAGTAGTTCGTGCCGGTGTGGTTCATCGCGACGCCGTTCGGCATGTAGTAGAAGCCGTAGCGGTGGACGGGCTTTGCGGCCGCGTTCGCGGCAGCCGACGTCCCTGCCAAAGCCGGCACCATCGCGTCGAGCAGCGGGAGCGCGAGCGACACGCCGAAGCCGCGCAGCACCGTGCGACGCGACAGCTTTCTCTTCGTCACGATCATGACTCGACTCTCCTCATCTGGAATGGAGTGCTGGAGACGACGCCGACAATGAGCGATGAGAGGCGGTGGTGCTGGGGAGCGGCGTCGCGCAGAATCGCGCGAACCGCCGGCGCGTCGTAGTACTCGACGCCCCGCCCCAACGCGTAGGTCATCAGCGTGTTCGTGAGGTTCGCCAGAAACTGCGGCGAGTGGTTCATCAGCACCTGGCGCAGACCTGTCAGACCGTCGATCCTGCTGCCGTCGGCGTAGACGCCCGAGTTGTCGATCGGCTGGTAGTTCTCGTCGAATTGCCGGTACTTGCCGACCGCGTCGAAATTCTCGAGCGCGAACCCGATTGGATCCATCAGCTTGTGGCATGACGCGCACACGCCGTTGGCGCGATGGGCTTCGAGACGCTCCCTGGTCGTCCTCGTTTTCGAAATCTGATTGCCGTTTTCTTCGAGCGCCGGGACGTTCGGGGGCGGATCAGGGGGCGGAGCGCCCAGGATGTTCTGCAGCACCCATTTGCCACGCACCACGGGGGATGTCCGGTTCGGAAGGGCGGTGATCGTGAGGACGCTGCCCTTGCCGAGCAGTCCGCGCCGCGGGCTGTCGTCGGCAAGCTCGACGCGCCGGAAGTTGACGCCCTTTACATTCGGAATGCCGTAATGCTCGGCGAGCCGCTCGTTCACGAACGTATACCTGGCGTCGAGCAGATCGGAGGCCGGCCGATCCTCACGCACAACTGAGTCAAAAAACAGCTCGCTCTCCTTCTGGAATGCGAGCGCCAGCGTGTCGCCGTAGTCCGGAAACAGGAACGGATCCGGGACGATATCGGGCAGACGGCGAAGCGACAGCCATTGTCCGGCGAAGTTCGCGGTGAACGCCTGCGACCGCGAATCCGCGAGCATCCGCCGCGCCTGTCGCTCCAGCACCGCGGGCTCGTGCAGCTTGCTCTGCACCGCGAGATCCAGCAGCTCGTCGTCCGGCACGCTGCTCCACAGGAAGAAGGAAAGGCGCGACGCGAGCTCGATGTCGCTGATGCGGTACACATCGGTGCCGGCGACATTCACCGGCGTGAACTCGGTGCGGAACAGGAAGGACGGGCTGACCAGGATGCGCTGAAGCGCCAGCTCGATGCCCGTGTCGAAATTCCCGGCAGTGCGGCCGGCGCCGTAGAAATCGAGCAGGGTCTTGAGGTCGCCCTCCGTCACTGGCCGCCGATAGGCACGCCGTGCGAGCTTCGTCAGAATCGTCTTCGCGCACGCGGCTTCGCCTGCACGGGCCGGGCTTGCCTCGCCGGAGCCTTGAGCGGAGGCGGGGTGGCAGACGTAGACGCGCTTGTGACTCTGCGATTCGCCGGGGCCGCCTGGATTGAGCGGACCCATGATCTCGAGCGAGCGCAGTGACGCTCCTTCACGCGTCTCTCGCGCGTCGGTGGGACCTCTGCCGATGTACGGCTTGAGAAACGGCTTCCGGAATCCTTCGGATACCGCGTCGGTCTTCATGAGGAACGTCGCGCGAATCTCGTGCGTGCCCGCCTGGAGCGGAATGCGGAACGCCCAGTTGTCGTCGAGCGTTCGCCGCTTGAGCGCCGCTTCATCCGGGATCGCGTCGCCGTTCGCGTCTACGCGCACGTTGCGAGGGCGCGCCGTTCCCGGCGCCCTGAAGACCTGCCGCTCGATGTTGAGATCGTCGTCAGGCGTCGCCGGCAGCGTGAACATGCGGACGCGTTCGCCGTCGACGCTGATCTCGAGGGTCTGCTCGCCGATGAAGTGCGGGATGTCGTAGTCGATGCCGCGGCCGATGCGGGCCTTGATGTCGTACTCGCCAGCCCGCGGCACGAAGTAGTCGATGCGAATGCCGCCGCGCGTGCCGGGCGGCATGCCCTCGAGCCGTACGTCCTGATCGAGCTGGTCCGGCACTCGATATAGATCGCCGCTCGGCGGCGCCGGCGTGCCGAGCGCCAGTCGCGCCACCTTCTGCGCGGCGTTGAGGTAGCGCTCGGTGAGCAGCGGCGACAGCTTCAGCACGCCCGCGATGTTGTCGAAGCCGTAGCTCACCTCGTCGGCCGGCAGCAGGGCGCCCGCGTCGATCTCGAGCGACAGGATGTCGCGAATCGCGTTCTGGTACTCGGCCCGGTTCAAGCGATGGAACGGTTCGGTGCGGCCCGGATTCGGATGCGCTTCGGCGGCGCGATCGAGCGCGGCCTCGAGTGACCCGGCGAAACCGTCGATGGCGGCCTGGGGCGGCCGGCGGGCGCCCGCCGGCGGCATGAGACCGGCGCGGAGCTTGACGACGGCCTTCTCCCACGTTGGGGCGGCGGCAGCGACGTTCGTGACGTCGAGCGTGTCGAGCATCAGGCCGCCCGCCTTTGCGCGCTGGTTGTGGCAGGTGACGCAGTAGGTGTTCAGAAACTCCCGCGACGGCGTCGGTGTTGTTTCAGGAGCGGTGCCGACGGTAGTCGGCGCGGCGATGAGACAGCCTGCGACCAGGAGACGCTGCCAGCGGATGCTCATGACGCGTCGACAGATGCAAGCGGTTCTCCACTGCGTTTTTGTCGGAGCTGTATTGATCGCTGAGCAATCGCGCGTTCGCCGATGCGCGACGCCTCACACTCTTGTTGTCCGACGCGTTGTCAGTATTCCAAGAATGTCACACACCACATCACGGGCCGGCATCCTCACGGCGAAGTGATCAGCGGCCCTCCGCGATCGGCTCCGTCGTTTCCGAGAGCGATCGCGATCGCGGAACGCCGCGACTGCAACAATTCAGTCACAAACGATCGCCGGCCCGCACAACGTTGTCGATTTCTCGATCGCGCTTGCGGAGTGTCCGCTCGCAGAATGCTTGCGCGCCTCGATGCAGTGCGTGGCCCTGCGCTTGCACTTTCCTTCTTCGATCGATTCCCGAAGGAGGACATCTGATGTTCCGCTATCTGCGTCTGTTGATCGCGTTAGCTCTCCTGCTGCTGGCCGCGCGCGCGCCGGCGCAGCAGAACGCGACGGTGCAGGGCACCGTCGCCGACGAGTCGCAGGCCGTGCTGCCCGGCACCACGGTCTCTGCGACCGAAGTCAGTACCGGCGCCACGCTGACCGCCGTCGCCGAAGCTGACGGACGCTACCGCTTCGACAACGTGGCGCCAGGCAAATACAAGATTCGATACGAGCTGGAAGGATTCGGGACTGTGGAGCTCACGGACGTGGAGCTGCTCGTCGGCCAGAACGTCACCGTACCGAAGATCACGATGAAAGTCGCGACGCTGCAGGAAACCGTGACCGTGACGTCGCAGGCGCCGCTCGTCGACGTCACGCGCGCGCAGGTTGCCGGCAACATCGATCGGCGGCAGATGGCGGAGCTCCCGCTGCAGGGCCGCAACTGGCAGGAGCTGGCGCTGATGGTCAAGGGCATCACCGCAAACAGCGTCGGCAACACTCCGGGTGTCAGCGACGACCAGTTCCAGATGAACATCGACGGCCAGCAGATCACGCAGCGGGTGGCCGGATCAGGGTTCGGTCAGCCGAAGATGAGCCGGGAGGCGATCGCCGAGTTCCAGGTCGTCACGAACATGTACGACATCACACAGGGCCGGTCGACCGGGATCCAGGTGCAGGCGATCTCGCGTTCGGGCACCAACGACATGCACGGCTCGACGTACGGATTCTTCCGCAGCGACAAGTTCAACGCGGCCGACCCGGTCCGCGGCATCGTGTTGCCGTACGAAGATGAGCAGGCCGGCTTCACGCTGGGCGGCCCGATCGTCAAGGACAAGCTGCACTACTTCGCCTCGTTTGAATACGAGCGGAATCCGCTCACGGCCGTGCTCTCGCCGACGGCGCTGCCATCGCAGTCGTGGGACTTCCCGTCGAACACCGTCCAGAAGAGTTATCTGGTCCGCGGCGACTATCAACAGTCGTCGACGAACAGCTTTTCCGTGCGTTACCAGCGCTGGGAGAGCGCCAACCCGTTCCTGATTTCGAGCGGCGGCACGCATCCGTCGATGGCGGAGCAGGCGACGTACTACGCCAACAACACCTACGGCACGTGGACCCACATCATGAACAACAACCTCATGATGCAGGTGCACGGCGGGATCAACAAGTTTGCCTGGTTCAACGACCCGATTCCGTCAAACACCACGCCGTTCTACAACACGCCGTTCGGTGTCCCGGTGTTCCAGTTCCCGACACTGAGCCTCGGCGGCCAGCAGAATTATCCGAACTACACGTGGCAGGACAACTACCAGGCCCGCCTCGACGTGAACTGGCACAAGGGCAAGCACGAGATGAAATTCGGGGGCGAGGTCCAGAAGGACCGCGACACGAAAGTGTGGGACCTCAATCGCCGAGGGACATATGTGTTCAGGACCCTGCCGTCGGCGGCGATTCTGAACGCCGCCTTCCCGCAGGATTCATGGAACAACCCGGCCTCGTGGAAGATCGACCCGCTCCTGCCGTTCCTGCAGGAGTTCGACATCTTCTACAACAAGGACTTTCTCGTCGACGTGCCGCGCCCGAATTACTCGGCGTGGTTCGGCGACAACTGGCGCGCGACCAACAACCTTACGGTCAACATGGGCCTCCGGTACGACCTCGACTGGGCCGGTCTCGATCCGCCCGGCGTTCACGACGTGCCGATTCTCGAGAACAACGGCATCGATAGCGGCGACTTCGGCTACAAGACAGGCACGCGCGATAAGCTCGACTTCGGCCCGCGCGGCGGATTCGCCTACAACGTGGGCGGCAGGAACGACCTGGTCATCCGCGGCGGCGCGGGGATGTTCTTCAACTTCCCCGTCAGCAATGTCACGTATCGCCAGCAGTTCTACAACAACTCGATCACGGCGGCGTTCTTCCCCACGAACAAGGGTTTCACCATGGCGAACCCGACGGGCGGCGTCACACTCGAACAGATCATGTCGGGCGCGGTGCCGACACCTCCGCAGCAGACGACGATCATCGCGCCGGATTACCGCAATCCGTACGGGCTGCAGATGACGGTCGGATTCCAGAAGCAGCTCGGCCCGCTGATGGCGTTCGATGTCGACTACACGGACCTCGAGGAGATGCGGATGGTCCGCAGCCGCGACGTCAACCTCTTCTACGACCCCGTCACGGGGTACAACCTCGATCCGACGAAGTTCGGGCGGCCGAACCCGGCGTGGGCGCAGAACCAGTGGCTCACGAGCGACGGCCGGACGCAGACGCGGAACATCGCCACCTCGTTCACGCGCCGCTTCAGCCACAGCTTTCAGGCCAACGTGACGTATACGAAGACGCTCTCGATGAAAGACAACACGACGGGCTTCGGCTACTTCGCCAACAACCAGTTCAACCCGGACGGCGACTGGGGCAACTCGGCGGGACTACAAAGCCACACGTTCCGTGCGAACGGTGTCATCAACCTGCCGCTCGACTTCTCGCTGGCGGCGTCGTACTTCTACGGCTCGGGATCGCACTACAACGCCGCGAGCTCGAGCAGCCCGTTCAGCAAGCCGGGCACCAACCGCCTGAACATCGGCGCGCCGATCGTCATCCCGACCGCCATGCTCGATCGGTGGGAAGGCGACCCGTTGATCGCGACGGGCACGACGTGGGCGCGCAACGCGCTCGTCGGCCTCCCGCTCCATAAGGTCGACCTGCGCCTGACGAGCCACATCAAGGTCTACAACGCATTGAAGGTCGAGTTCCTCGCCGAGGTGTTCAACGTCTTCAATCGAGCCAACTACGGCAGTTACAACACGACGATCACGAACGCGTCGTTCGGCACGCCGCAGGCCAACTCCGGCAACGCTTACGTTCCGCGATCCGGGCAGCTTGGTGTGCGGGTCACGTTCTAGATAGCGAGCTCTCAAAGGAGTTCCGATGAAGGCTACTTCTCTGCTCAGGGCGGCGCTTGCGATCCTGGCAGTACTTCCACCGACACTCAAAGCCGCATCGAAGCCCTCGAGATTCCAGATCGAGGAAGCCACGATCGACGGAATCCAGGTGGAGATCCTGAAGGGCCATCTGACCTCGACGCAGGTCGTGCAGATGTACCTCCAGCGCATCAAGGCGTACGACGGCCCGTGCGTGAACCAGCCCGAGGGTCCGCTCGGGCCGTTCACCACGATCAAACACGCCGGCGCGATCAACTCGATGATCACCGTCAATCTGCGGCCGGCGAACCGCGTCGCATTCGGGATCGACGCGCACAAAGCGCGGAGCATGACGGACGCGCTCGACAACAACCCCGACATGCCGGACGCGCTCGAAGTTGCCGCCAGGCAGGACGCCTCCTTCAAGGCAACCGGCAAGCTCGTCGGTCTTCTCCACGGCACGGTGTACGCGGTCAAAGACTGGTACGACACGTTCGACATGCGCACGACGGCGGGCGCCGACGCCGCCTACGCCAACGATCGCCCGCCGCGCGACGCGACATTCATCAAGCGGATGCGCGACGCCGGCGCGATCATCATCGCGAAAGCCAACGTTGGTTCCGGCATCTCGCGAAGCCCGTTCGGCGGCGTGAGCTGCAACCCGTACGACACCGAGCGATCGGCCGGCACTTCGAGCAGCGGATCCGGATCGTCGGTTGCCGCGAATCTGGTGACGTGCGCCATCGCCGAAGAGACGGGCGGGTCGATTCTTCATCCGACCAAGAACGCCGACGCGGTCGGTCTCGCGCCAACGCAGGAGCTTGTCAGCCGCAACGGCATGTTCGACGCCGGCTACAACACGCGTGTCGGTCCAATCTGCCGTACTGTCAAGGACACCGCGAAGGTCCTCGACGTGATTGCCGGTTACGACCCCAAGGACGAGCTCACGGTCTTCAGCGTCGGCAGGCTCCCGGCCTCGCCATACACGAGCTTTGCGAGCGAGAAGCGCCTCGACGGAATGCGCATCGGCGTAATCCGCGAGTACATGAATCGCAAGCTGTTCAACAGGGCCGACGAGGAAAGCATCGCGGCCGCGGAGAAAGCCGTCGCCGACCTGCAGAGGCTCGGCGCCACCATCGTCGATCCGGGCGAGGGCGGAGCGCTGCTGCAGAAGTACATCGACAAATACGCGCCGTCGGTAATGAACAAGCTCTTCATCAATCGATTCCCGGCGACGTTTCCGGTCGACGACACCGGCAGGCCCACGACCGATCACATCAAGCCGCTGGTTGAAATGTTCGAGAACCCGTCGCTAACGCCTGAGGGAATTACGATCCGCAGCCTGGGGCAGTCTCAATCGATCGGCGAGTCGCGCTACATGACGGAGCTGTATCTCACGGAGCGCGGCGACGCGAAGATACGGACGATGAAGGATCTGGCGGAGCACTCGAAGCCGTTAACCGACAGGAACCCCGACTCGGGGAACAACGCGAGAGGCGGCGGCGCAGGAGGCGGAGGGGGCGAGAACAACAGAAACGCACAGACACTCGACAACGCGAACCGATGGCTGACGAGATTTGCCGTGCAGCAAATCGTGCTGCTGGCGATGGAAGACATGCATCTCGATGCGATGATGTGCCCGACGGGCAACATCCCACCGTACGTGCTCGGCCAGCCGCTCGAGCCGACGCTCAACGGGCGCGGTCCGTCGATCTGGAGCTTTCTCGGAACCCAGGGGTTTCCGGAGCTGGGCGTCCCGGCCGGTTTCACGACGCAGGTGCACGACCGTGTCCGCGACGGGTCCGCACCGGGAGGCACACGTCTGAAGGATCCCATTCCTGCGAAGCTCCCGCTGTCGGTGATGTTCTTCGGGCGCCCCTTCGGCGAGCCGGCGCTCTTCAGAATCGCGTCGGCGTACGAGAACGCGACGCACCACCGCGAACCGCCGCCAGATTTCGGGCCGCTGAAGGACTAACGCAGCATCAGCGTCCATTCGGTTTCCGGTGTCGCGGTCTCGAGATGTTCACGCCCGGTTCGCTCGAGCCATCGCCGGCGCATCGGCTTGAGCACTCCAATCGCGAGCGCCGCCGTCGTGAAGTCCATCGCGATGATCAGCCCGAACACCGGAATCCAGGATCCGGTCGACTCGTGCAGCCGCGCGGCCACTGGACCGCCGAGAATCGACCCGACCCCTTGCGCGATATAGAGACAGCCATAGTTCGCCGTCGCATGTGTGGCGCCAAAGGTGTCGGTGAGCGTCGACGGGAACAGCGAGAAGATCTCGCCCCATCCGAAGAACACGAGCCCCGAGAGCAGGACGAACAGCACGGGGTTGTGGCGCGCGAGCAGCCATAACGTCATCGCCGTGCCTTCGAGGCCGAACGCCACGAGCATCGTGTTCTCGCGGCCGAAGTGATCGGAGATCCAGCCGAAGAGCGGACGCGTGGCGCCGTTGGTGACACGATCGATCGAGAGCGCGAGCGGCAGCACCGGCAACCCGTAGACGACCGCGCCCGCCATCCCGAAGTCGCGGGTGAACGCGCCCATCTGCGAAGTCACCATCAACCCTGTCGTCGACATCATGGTCATCATCAGGAACATGAGCCAGAAGATCGGGGACGCCAGCATTTGCGCCGGGGCGACATCCCGGCCGCCTGCGGCGCCGGCGTGTCTGGCCCGCCTTTGCCGGCTCCGCGCTGGCTGCGATGCGGCGTCCGGCCGTCGCAGCCCCTGCGCCGCAATCACGCCGGCAACAGCGAAGATGACGCCGAATCGCGTGAGCGCCGTCTGGTACGTCGTTTCACGCAGCGCCGTGGCAATTGGAAACGTCGTGAGGAGCGCGCCGACGCCGTAGCCGGCGGCGACGAGTCCCGTCGCCAGCCCGCGCTTGTCTGGAAACCACTGCACCACGTGGCCGATGACGCCCACGTAGACAATGCCCGTCCCGATTCCGCCGAGAAGTCCGTACGTGAGATAGAGCGCCGGCAGCGTCGAAACCTGCGCGGCGAGCACCCAGCTCAACCCGGTGATCAGCACGCCAATCGAGAGGAGCACTCTCGGGCCGAAGCGATCGACCAACACGCCCTGCCATGGCGAAAGAAATGTCTGGACGACGATGAGGACCGAGAAGGTGATCTGGAGCTCCGCGAGCGTCGAGCCGAGCGCGGCAGTGAGCGGCTGCGTGAACAGCGCCCAGACGTACTGCGGACTGGAAATCAGAATCATGCAGACGAGGCCGAGCGCGAGCTGGAACCAGCGCTGGCCTGAGCCCGTGGAAGGCGGCGTCTTCATGGCAGGAAGGGCTCCGGGATTGCGGCGCCGTCTTTGCGCGGATCCGAGGCGCCGTAGTTCACGCCCGCGGCGAAATCGCGCATCACGCTTTGTCCGCCGCCGACCAGGCTCGAGAACGGACCTTGAAGCTCGACCTCGTGGCCTTTCCTCTCCAACCCTTCGCGCGCCTCCGCCGGCACGCGCGATTCGACGATCACGTCAGTGCCGGTGAACGTGAGCTTCGTGACGCGAGCGGCTTCGAGCGCCGCCTGGATGTTCATCCCGTGATCGACGACGTTGCTGACAAACTGCGCGTGCGCCTGCGACTGATTCCAGCCGCCCATGATGCCGAACGCGATACGCACCTCGCCTCGGGACATGAAGCCGGGGATGATCGTGTGGAGAGGCCGCTTGCGAGGCGCCAGCGCGTTCGGATGGCGCGAGTCGAGCGTGAAGAGGCCTCCGCGGCTCTGAAGCGCGAACCCCGCGCCCTGCGGCACCAGACCCGAGCCGAAGTTCGCGAAGTTGCTCTGGATGAGCGACACGATGTTGCCGTGCCGATCGACCGCGCTGAGATATGTGGTGTCGCCGCCTCTGGCTGGCAGATCGCCGGCGCCGACATCCGGGTTGGCGCGCGCCGGATCGATGTCGCGCGCGCGCTGGGCGGCATACGCCTTCGACAGCAGCGCGGACGCCGGAACCAGGTGAAAGGCCGGGTCGCAGACATGCCTTGCCATGTCCGCGTACGCCAGCTTCTTGGCTTCGATGATCGTGTGCAGCGCTTCCGTGGAGTTGTGGCCGTACGAGGCCATCGGCGACTGCTCGATCAGGTTGAGCATCATCAACGCCGCAATGCCCTGGCCGTTGGGCGGCAGCTCGTGGACGGTCCATCCGCGATATGTCGTCGAGAGCGGCGCCACCCATTCGGCGTCGTAGGTTTCGAGGTCTGCCGCCGCGAGCGCGCCGTCGTGTCGCTCGGAGCAGGTGACGATTCGACGGGCGATGTCGCCGCGGTAGAACGCGTCGCAGCCTTCGAGCGCGAGTGCGCGATAACTGGCGGCGAGGTCCTGATTCCTGAACACTTCTCCGACGGCGGGAGGCCGACCGTCGGGCAGGTAGACGCGCGTGGCCTCGGCGTCTGCTCGCAGCAGCGGAACCGCGCCCGCCCACTCGAGCGCGGTGATCTCGGGAATGGGAAACCCTTCGTCGGCGATTTGAATGGCTGGGGATAGCACGTCGCTGAGTGGCAGGCGGCCAAACCGCTCGCTCAGTCGCCTCCACGCCGCGACTGCTCCGGGGACAGTGACCGAGTGAATCCCTGTCTGAGGCATCGTCGTCATGCCGCGACGGCGAAGCGCGTCGATCGTGAGGGCCGCCGGCGCGTATCCGCTGCCGTTGAGCCCGTGCAGCTCCTGCGTGGCGGCGTCGTAGACGATCGCGAACAGGTCGCCGCCGATGCCGTTCATCATCGGCGCGACCACGGTCATCACCGCGTTGACGGCGATCGCGGCATCGACGGCATGACCGCCTTTCGCCAGGATCGACGCACCGGCCTGCGATGCCAGCGGATGCTCGCTCGCAGCCACACCGCCGGTCGTCATCACCATCGATCGGCCTTGCGTGCGATCGATGGCGGTGCGTGCGTAGTCCGCGGTGACGCGCGGCCCCCCGGAAGGCGACATTGACGACATCGACGTCGCCTGCTACTGCGCCGTCGCGATCCGCGGCAGGTACGACTTCTTCACCTTCGCGACGACCGTGAAGCTCGGACCGGCGACGTTGGCCACTTCGAACTCGATGGCCGGCCCCAGGAAGATCGACAGCGATCGCTCGGAGAAGCCGAAATCGTCGTCCAGCCAGTGGTGCAGCTCGGTGGTCGCGTGCTGCAGGGCCTGCTGGAGTGACCCCGCGTTGCCGATGGCCATCAGGTACTCGCTCGTCTCGACGCGCGGCCACTCCAGCTCGAACTCGCCGGCAATGGTCGACGCGCGAGCCACGCTGCTGTGCGGCCACTTTTTTCTCTTCACGACCTCGACGCTAAACTCCACGTCGAGCGTCGTCTCGATGCCCGCGCCGGTCACGTCGCCGTCTCCGCGGCGCGCGAGGCCGCGGCCGAAGGACAGCAGCGCGCCACGCTCATGCACCGGCAGCAGCACCTTGTCGCCGGCGAACGCCGTCGCTTCCTTGCCGGCGGGAGCCGTGCCGATGAAGCCAAGAGCCGGCTTGAGCGGCAGCACGTAAACCGGCGGGCGGTAGCGCGTGTTCCAGTCCACGTTGGGAATCGCCTCCCGCAGGTCGAGTGAGACGACGTCTTTCGCCTTGTCAATCGTCCAGACCACTGGCGCGGTGGGTCTGTTCGAGAGGCCGCCGGCGTCGAAGGCGTTCGCCGCCATGAATGACGGGGACGTCCCCGTCCTGCCATGCGGTTCGAGTTTGTGGATCGAGACGACGATCAAATCCCCAGGCTCAGCGTCCTCAACGAAGAATGGTCCGACGGCCGCCTCGCCTTCAGCCGTTGTCGCGACGACGTGCTCGCAGGCCCTGATCTTCTGGACCGGAGAGGACGCGGCGGCGATGGAGAGGAGCGCTGCGCACACCATGACTGATCGCATAACGCTGACGCTTCGCAAGATCGACGCCGCGCCCGACAGACGTCTTACACAAGCGCGCATCGACAAACGCAGTCCTGACATGAATGCTGAACGAACACACATGTAGGACACTCGGGATGCGCGAGACATCTTCGTCTGCGTACCGGTTGCAAGACAGCGCGGCTGGAAGGGCGCCGGCGCGGTTGCGGTGCCGGCCGATACAGTTGTGTCTGGTTCTCGCGCGAGCTACATGTCTGTCCGTCAGCGCGCCAGGAGGAACGCTCGCTAGCGATCGCGATCGCGTCCCGTGCTGACGGATGGTCAGCACGTCGCGCTTGACATCTTCTTCAGGGAACTCGCGTGCGTGACGATGCGATACCGGCGTGGCCCGACACTTGCGTAATTGGCTCGTGCACGCGAGATCCACTAAGGATCGGATTCGCAGGTACAAATGACTTCGAAACTCCAGTTGCAATGGGCGTTCGTGCTGGTTGTCTGCTTGTGCGCTGCCGCAGGAGTGGCGTCCACACCACGAATTCTGGGCCGTTGGGACGCCGTGGTCGTCGTGAACAACGTGGAGGTTCCGTTCCGCTTTGAGATCGCGCAGAACGGCCATGATGTTGTGGGCTTCTTCTTCGAGGGCAGCCGGAAGGTTGCCTCGACGTCGGGCCGATTCGAGAACGGTGCGCTGACCTTGGATTACGACTTCTTGAACACGGTCCTCGAGGCCAGCGTCGAACGCGACCAGCTTCGCGGCACGTACCGCAACAAACGCCCAAACGCACGGCCAATGGAATTTCGCGCCAGGCGATTCGCTCCGGTGGCAGCGGCCGCCGCAGGCCATGCACCGCAGGTCGGCGGCGAGTGGGCCATGTATCGAACCGCACAGGACGCCTCCAAACTGGACGTGTCCTGGAGGCTGCATCTTCAGCAGGCCGGGTTCGAGGTGTCTGGCGCGATTCTGAAAACGTCCGGCGATAGCGGCGCGTTGGTCGGGCGATGGCGGGAC
>Ga0137395_10000761_pt1 | contig 14128 bp, 16 predicted proteins | sample czobulk216metaG_FD_108283 | JGI IMG/M metagenome (GOLD analysis project Ga0137395, IMG submission 108283) | Vadose zone soil microbial communities from Angelo Coast Range Reserve, California, USA - czobulk2.16 metaG | ecosystem: Environmental > Terrestrial > Soil > Vadose zone | place: USA...
AAGTGTTGCATCTAAAGAGTTTAGTATTTATGTAAGTCCTGTGTTTGCAATACTTACGAGACGGCCCATAAGTGTTGCAGATAAAAGACTTAGGGAGATCCGAGATCTGATGCACCCTCCCCCCTATGTTTTTGTAAAAGATTGATGCGATTGGGGTTAAGGGGTGGGGATCGACAAAAGAATTGAGAGCAAAGGAGTTAGGCGTGAAACTCGTTGAAAGGTTTGAACGTTGGCACGTCTGAACGTTCCTTGAACGGGGAGATCGGCGAGGATGGTGAGCGACAAACACTTGAAAAGATACGATGAAACTAAACGCACGTCAAGTAATTAGTTGGATATCATTCGAACGGAATGGTAAAGTGTTGAAACGATTGCAGATTGAAACATGGAAGAGCAGGAAGCAAAGTGCGGGAACTTGACTAGTGTACGCTATTGGCGTATAGTTCGTATTGTACGCCGGTAGCGTAGGATGGATGCGTGAATGGAATTCATCGAAGCTCCGGCGTTCACCCGGCACCTGTCCGAATACCTGGGCGACGACGAATACCGGGCGCTCCAGAGACAGCTCGGACCCGGGGCCCGGCGTGGGAGACTTGATTCCAGGGACGGGAGGATTCCGGAAAATACGCTGGGCGGACAAGAGGCGTGGCAAGGGACGGCGAGGGGGCCTGCGGGTGATCTACTACCACTTTGCCGCGGATTATCAGATCTGGCTGATGATGTTGTACAGCAAGAATGAAGCGGCTGACCTCACGCCGGAGGAAAAGAAGGCGCTGAAAACAGCGATCGAAGGCGAAGGCAAGGCGCGCGAGGCTGCCAGGAGGAAACGGTAATGGCAAAGAGGAAGATTTTCGACGAGTTGATGGAAGGTGTAGACGCGATGAAAAGGCATCGCGAGGGGAAGCTGACGCTGCGAAGCTACAAGGAGGAAGTGACACCGCTTCCGGCAGTGGATTCCAAGTTTATCCGCGAGACTCGGAAGAAGATGCGGTGTTCGCGAGCGGTGTTTGCAAGGAAGCTGCGGATCAACGAGAGAACCTTGGAGAAATGGGAGCAGGGCCGTGCCAAGCCGAATCCTCAGGCGGCGGCGCTGGTTCTGCTGGTGCGCCGGTATCCCGACACGCTGGAGCGGCTGGAAAAGGTGGCGGCGGGGTGAAGCAGTGCGATGAAACAAGGCCCCAGATGCGAAAACGGCGTCTGGGGCACCCAGCTGGAGTGGGAAAGGGAAAAATCTTGAGGAGAGAGGAGCCACTGGCAAAATCCCGTTTGTGTAGCGCCCGCCCCACTTACCAGACCTTGGCAAGATTGTGCACTCCCTGGAGATAGTCCTCTTTCTCGATTCTGCTTTCGACGCCAAACTCCGCCAGGATGGTCATCATCTGCCCCACGGGAAGCCCGGCAAGCGCCGCGGCCTTGCCCAGGGAAGCCTCTCCCTTTCTGTATCTCTCGACGGCAAGCAGGACTCTGCCGCGCGTGACCAGGTCGCGCACGGCCTTGGACAGGTCGCTGCGCTCTTCTTTCGAGATCTCAGCGAGAAACTCGTAGTTGTCGCGATCCATGCGGATACTCATCGTTTTGGTCATTCGGGCACCTCCAATTTCAGCCTGGCATCTTCGATGATGGAATTCTTGTAACGTCCGTATTTGGCGAGCGCCGCGAGTCCAGCAAGTGCGGCGCCACGATCGAGCAAATCTTTTTCGCGGCTCCGAAGCAGGATGCCCCCAGCGGTGGTGAAGGCAATACCGAGCAGCTTGCAGGCATTGATGCCATTCTTATCATCGATGCCGACGATGCGAGCTCTTTCCTTCTGGGCCAGCGCAATGGCCTCCGCTTCGCCCTGGCCCAAGCTAAAGTCCGTTTGTAACTTTTCGACCAGCTTCCTGTTCTTCACAAGGATAACCTTGATTCTCGACTCATCCAGGGCTTTTTGGATCGTGAGCGCATCCAGGCCCTTCTTCGTGGCACAACACTCCCTAGCGACCTCCCCCGGAATAGCGACCTCCAGCTTGACGCCAGCCAGGAATGGGCCGAGAAGTTCGGCCCTGGTAATGAGGATTAGCGTAGATGCGTCAAGAACAAACATTATGACAATATATTACAGACGTAATATTACCATGCGCAGACTGCGGATAGCAAACTCCGCGCGAGAATGGGCCACCCGTCCAGGCCCGAGGAAAGAGGAAGAGAGATTTCTCTCTGCGCAAGCCGACCCTTTCGCAGGAGTGCCGCGAACAGAAGGGCACGATACATCGTGCCCGTACAAAACAAAATTGAAGAAAAAAACTTTTTGCGCAACCTGAGGCAACGCGCTGGCATCCCATGGGGAGGCAGAAGTTAACAGGGCCCGCGCGGAAATGCACGAATGTGCGATTCCGTGCGGATTCCTGGATTCGGCCGCCCCAGCTTCATCCTCAGCGGACGTCCCGGCCCGTGTGTAGTTCGGCTAATCGGGCCTTACCGGCCTGTGTAGTCCAGTGATTCCGGGCCTTGCCGGCCCGGTCAGCTCATCCGGCCACACCAGCCCGTCCAGCCAATCCAACTAGGAGGGTCGTAACATGCAAACTCTGAGAGTAGCTGTATTCTCGTTGTGCACCGCGCTGATCGCTACGCTGTTTGGGGCCGCACTCGCCCCGGGCGCTCGAGCGGATCAGTGGGACAGAAAAACCGTTGTTACCTTCAGCGATTCGGTGGAAATCCCAGGGCAGGTGCTGCCGGCGGGGACCTACGTCTTCCGACTGGCCGATAGCCCGACCGACCGGCACATCGTCCAGATTTGGAATGCGGATGAAACGCAAATCCTGGCAACGACCATGGCCATTCCAAACTCCCGCTCAGAACGACCCGATAAATCCATTTTCGAATTTGAGGAGCGCGCGCGCAGCTCGCCCATGGCACTCAAAGTGTGGTTTTATCCGGGAGACAGCACGGGACAAGAGTTCGTCTATTCCCGATCGTCGTATTCCAACAGGCGGTAGAGACGGTTGGCGACAGGGATGAATCGGGAAATCCCTGATGCACGCGGATGGGGAGGGGGTTTCATCGGTATACGGTGGAAGCCCCGGCCCACGCAAAGCACGGGCCTCACGCAAGGCACGCCGGTCTAAAGACCCGCCACTACGAGCCGGCCCAAAGCCGGCCGCTACAAAGCAAGGCACGGGTCTAAAGACCCGCCACTACAAAGGACATGCGAGGGGCGTTCCGGTGCGCTTGGCAAATCGCTAGGGGTTTGCCAATCGAGGTCGTGTAAAATCATTTATCGGGGGACGGGCCCAATGAGGGATGAGAACACCAAGCAGGCGGCGCAGGAATACCTGGCGGCAAAGCTCACAGAAGATGAGCAGATTTATGAAGAGACACACAATGTGGCATTGGCGGTGGCGCGCGCTCCCCTGGTTTGGAAGAGCCTTAAGGATTCTATTTTCGAGAAGTGCGGTGAGTGGAATGCGGTGACGCAGGAAGAGACGCTTACGTGCAAGGAAACGGCGATTGGAGATATCAGGATTTGGTGCGCCGCCAGGTCGAAACAGATGACGGTGCATTACGATTCCAAGAAACTTTTGATCACGGTGAAGAACACCGGGCGGCTGGAACACGAAAAAGACGTGATCCTGCACATCGAAGGATACCGGACAGGCGCGGACCGGGCCGACCGGGATGTTCACCTGGTGCGAAACGAGCAGGCTGTGAACATCGATATGCTGATTGTGGGCGAGCTTCGCGTGCTGACGGGAATGAAACGGCAACGGAACGCTTAGGGATCGAGAAACGAACATACCTTCCGCATCACGATTTCCCTGGAAAATCGAATCAGGAAGAGCGGCCCGCCTCAGAAGACGGGCCCTACAAAAACACCACCGGATCAAGAGAGGGCGCAATATATTGCGCCCCTACAAGAACAAATTCGAGGAGAGGGCGGGCAAGCCCCGCCCCTACACAGGCAAATTCAACGGACGAGCAACTAAAGAGGCTGGGCTTTTATTCGGAGGCGCCGAGGGGGAGGAAGTATTGGGTGCCTTTGACGGGTTCCTGGAGGCGCTTGAGGAGGAGCTGGAGGTCTTCGCTGCGCTCGACGAAATCGATGTCGGAGGTGTTGATGACCAGGAGGTCGGAGGCGGCGTAGCGGAAGAAGAAATGTTCGTAGGCGCGGGCGACTTCCTCGATGTATTCGGGGGCGATGTGGGATTCGTCGCGGGAGGCTTTTTTGGCGATGCGGGCGCGGAGGACTTCGGGCTTGGCCTGGAGATAGATGACCAGATCGGGGGCGGGCATGTCCGCGGTGAGGGCTTCGTAATAGCGCTCGTAGAGCTTGAGCTCTTCGTCGTCGAGATTGAGATTGGCGAAGATGCGGTCCTTCTCCATGAGGAAGTCGGAGAGGAGGGGGCCGGGAGCTTCGACGGCGAGGGCTTCGCGGAGGCGCTTGCGGCGCTCGATGAGGAAGTACATCTGGGCGCGAAGGGCGGAACCGGGCCTGGCGTTGTAGAAATCGGCGAGGAAGGGATTGTCCTCGCAATCGTAGATGCGGCGGGCATGCAGGCGCTCGGCGAGGACGCGGGCGAGGGTGGTTTTGCCGACGCGCAGAGGGCCTTCAATAACGATGAAGCGGGGAGGCTGTGGACCACGCTGGGGATGGCGAGCGCGCTTGGCGGCGGAAGAGTCGTTGCCGGGCATGGTTTCGTGTGACTCGCGGGAGGGCCGAGGTCAACAGGCGGATTATAGCAGAGTGGTGGAGAGAGTCATCCGCGTTCCGGGCGCTCTCGATGGGCATCCTGCAGAGCCAGGAATGTAAAAATATTTTCACATTTAGGGCCTAGTACTGCCGTTTGAAAAGCGGCAAACGGAGGGGCTAGAGAGGCGTACTAATCGGAATGAGACCGATAGGCCAGTGCTGCCTGACCATTTGAACAGTAAATTGACCTCATTGCGAGTGGGGACGGACTTGCAAGACCCACGGGCAACACTGAGGTGGCGAATGGTTATTACAGCGCTGCTGTTGATCTGTTCCATCCCGCAGATGGACGACGCGGCGAAAGTGGTTAACGATTCTCCCGCGGTGGTTTCCGATAGCGCGGCAAAAGATTCTACTTTCATCGCGTCCCTGCCTTCCGCGCCCGCCCCCAAGGTGAATGCCGATCCTGAACCCATGACGCCGAACCCGGCGGCGCAGCCTTTTCGACCGGTGAAGCCGGTATTTACGCGTCCGCGCGAAACGCCCCGGCAAAGAAAGATCTGGTATGGATTGGCGCTGGCGGGACACAGCGGCGCGGCCTTCGACGCCTGGACAACGTATCGTGCGGTTTCCGGCGGCTACGGGCGGGAGGCGAATCCGTTCATGCGGCCCTTTGCAAACTCGAGAGCGATTTATGCGGCGACGCAGGTGAGCCCGGCGTTCATGGACTTCCTGGGCAAACGGATGATCGTGAGCCAGCATGGCTGGGTACGGAAGATTTGGTGGCTGCCACAGGCGGCTGGCGCGAGTATGTCGTTTGCGTCCGGTGCGCATAATGTCGGCGTGGTGCACTAAGAGTTCCCTCAATCGCCCAAACGGAAAGCGCCCCGGTGACCCTCCTCACCGGGGCGCTTCTGTTTTTGGCAGGCGCAGCGTCACGCCCGCGCGCGATGCCAGGCTACTTGCCGACCACGACGATGACGAAGGAGCCGGGCTTCATCTTGCCGCGGCGTTCACCCGGGGCAGGCGGATCGAAGTCGGCGGCGGGGAGAAAGATGTTGTGGGTTTTGAGGTCGAGGCCCATGGTGCGGGCGGACTTCTTCGTGGGGACATTCTCGACAACGGCGTACTTGTCAGGGGAATCCTCGTGGATGACCGTAAGGTTGCCATCGCCGCAAGAGGCAAACACGTAACCCGTCGACGGATCGAAGGCGCTGGCATCCGGACCTTCGCAGATGGCCGGAGTGGCAACGACCTTACCGGTATCCGCGCTCACCACGGCCATAACTTTTTCATCGCAGGCAGAGAACAGGCGGCGGGTCTTCAGATCCATGGCCAGTCCTGAAGGCGACTTGCAGGGTGCGAGCGGCCAATGATGGAGTTCCTTGAGGGTCTGCGCATCGAGATGATGGAGCGCGGAGGTATCCTCGTTGTTCACGTAGACGGTGCCCTTGCCGTCAGCGACGGCAAATTCGGGCTTGCCACCCAAATCAATCGTGCCGGCTACGTGCCATCCGCGGCGTTGATCGCGGTGGCGTTTTTGCCGCGGCCGTTGAAGGTGAAGACGCGCTTGGCGACGGCATCGTAAATGATGGCGTCGGGATTCGCATCTGTTTTGACGGTGCCGAGGGACTTCAACGTTTTGAGGTCGAAGATGGTCACATCGTTCGAACGGCCGTTACTGGTGAAGCCGCGGCCGAGGTCGGAAGCGACAGCGATGCCATGGACGCCTTGAGTGTCGGGGATATCGCCCACGACGGCGTAGCTGTCCGCATCGAGAACCATCGTGTGAGTGCCACGCGACACGTAAACACGACGGGCTTCGCTGTCCACGTAGACGTAGTCCCAACCGCCCTCGCCGCCGACGGGAATCGTTTTGATGACGTGATAGCCGCTCGTGCCGGGCGATGGCGTGGCCGCGCGCGAGAATGCTACAACAGAAAAGATTATCGCCACAGCGAGTGAACCGAGGATAGTGAAGAGGGTGAAACGCTTGCGCATGATGTTTTCTCCCTTTGATTTTCTATCGCTTGCTTGAGCCTGGTGTAAACACTTATATAGCGATGAAGATAAACGCAACATAAATGCGAGGGGTTGGGCCCCTACTTCGATTTGTGCTGTTCGAACCAGCCCGCAATATACAGCATCTTGGCGATGTGGTGGCTGGGGCGGCGGGCGATGCCGTGGGGCTCTTCGGGAACGCGAACGAGGACAGTATCCACGTTGAGGAGTTTGAGCGCTTCGTAGAACTGCTCAGCTTCGGAAATGGGAGTGCGATAGTCGGCTTCACCGGTCATGACCAATGTGGGCGTCTTGACTTTGGCGACGAGATTGGTGAGGGAGCGCTGCATATAATTATCGGTGTTCTCCCAGGGAAGACCCGGGAACCAGTACTTGGTGATGAATGGAATGTCGGAAGTGAGCGCGAAGCTGTACCAATTGATGACGGGATAGAGAGCAGCCGCGGCGCGGAAACGATCAGTGTGCTCGATCGTCCAGCAGGTGAGAACACCGCCGCCGCTTCCGCCGGTGACGAAGAGATTGTTGGTGTCAATGTAGCCTTTGGCAATGACGGCGTCGACGCCGCTGTTGAGATCGGAATAATCGTCGCCCGGATAAGCGTGATGGATGAGATTAGCAAATTCTTCGCCGTAGCTCGTGCTACCTCGAGGATTGGTGTAGAGAACCACGTAGCCACGAGAAGCCAGGACCTGCTTTTCGAAATCGAAACGGTCGCCATAGTCGGCGAACGGGCCGCCGTGAATCTCAAGAACAAGAGGATACTTCTTTGTTGGATCGAAATCCGGCGGGTGAACGATCCAACCTTGAATCTTGCGGTTGTCCTTTGACGATTCGAACGAGAACTCTTCGACGTGACCGGGCTTTTTCTGCGTGAGGAGTTCTTCGTTGAGAGAAGTCAGGACTTTCATGGCGCCGTTGTTGAGCATAGCGACATCGCCGGGATTGTCAGGACGCCCGTAAGTTAGGGCGATCATGCCCGTACGAGAGAGGGAGAAGGTGCCGCTGCCGCCGGCCCCGGTTGTGGCAGCCAGGTGATCGGCAATTTTCTTGCAGGTTCCGTCAACGAGACAGAAACCAACTTTGGAATCGCCTTGATCGTCGTAGCGGAAGTAGATGCCGGTGCTGTCGGGAGCCCATTGCGGGTCCTGGACGTCACGATCGAGCTTTTCGTAGAGGGAGTGCGAGCCGGTGCCATCGCGGTTCATGAGATAGAGCTTTGTGGTTTGGTGACCTTGATAGCGATCGTCGAAACCGGTGTAAGCGATAAATTTTCCGTTTGGAGAAACGGCGGGCGCAATATCCGGTCCTTTGCGAGTGGTGAGAGGGCGAAATGAACCGTCGGAGATATTGAATTCGTAGACTTCATCATCGAAGTATTCGTGATCGGATTCGGGATGGCGGTTGACGGAAACGAGCAAGTACTTGCCATCGGGGGTCCAAGAGGCGCGCGAGGGACCGAATTCATTGCCGCCGTTGGGAAAGTCGCCGTTCGTGACTTGCCGCGGCGCGCCACCTTCTGCGTTGACGACAAAAACCTGCATGTAGCCGGGCTTCAAATAGCCTGTGCCGTTGAATCGGTAGACCAAACGATCGTAGACGGTGGGAGGATCGGCCCACTTTGCGCCGGAAGGCGCGGCAGGCAGATCGGCGATATGCGGACCCTTGCCCGGAACGAGAGACGAGAAGGAGAGCATTTTTCCATCGGGAGACCAGGCGATGGCGTCGGGGGCCTGCTCGAGATTGGTGATGCGCGCGGTCTGGCCGGTATCCATCCAGCGGACGTAAAGCTGCTGTTTGCCGTCAGCATCGGAGAGGTATGCCAAGCGCAGGCCGTCCGGCGACCAACGCGGAGAAGCGTCGCTGCGGTTGCCGGTGGTTAGCGGGCGATGATCGGTTCCGTCTGTATTGATGATCCAGAGATTCGAGTAGCGCTTGTCGGTCATGGAATCGGCGAAGCGGCGCACGTAGGCGATTTTCTTTCCGTCGGGAGAGATCTGCGGGTCGGTGGGAAGCTGCAACTGGAACTCGTCCATGGCAGTGAGTTTGTGAGAAGCATCCTGCGCCCATAGGACGGGGCATGAAGCAATTGTCAAAGTTGCCGCAAGAAGAGCGGCAAAAGTGTGCATTTTAGGTGTCATGGGAAAGAGCCTCCTGGCGCGGGGGAGTTAACAACGTGAATGCCGCTATGTCAAGGTGAAGGGAACAGAGAAATGGATGCGGCGGGAGCGTTTCGTTGACACTTTCGTCTGCGCTTCGTGCGTTTCCGGATCGCAGAACAGATTCAAGTAGTGCGCGTCCATCGAACATCCTCACGCGCCCAGTCTATCGCATCGGAGGATCACATCGCTCATGGCCCTCTCCTCGTCCTCCATGAGCGCGGGCTCCATTTCCCCGTCACGGCCCTCCGCGAGATTCAATTTCCGAGTGCTTTGGATTTTCGTGCGCCGCAGTTGTGCGCTTGACGAATAAGATCACGTCAAAGCTGCGTGGAGTCACGGGACCGAAGTATGCGTCGGGCGCACTCTCGCTGTAAATCGCCCCGATACTTCTCATTGGTTGCGGGGTATTCAACCACTCTGCAACTGCCCCGCTCGATGGCGCGCCCCGCAGATCAACGGCAAACAGGGGAATTCCCGCGGTCGCCAGGGCCGCATCCAGCGAACCCGGAATTGCCGGACCTACCGTGAATTGGCGAAGCCCTTTGCCTCTCTGCAGCGCTTGAAAAGAACCCTGGTCAAAAGAAAATCCACACACCACCATTTTCTCCCCGTAGGTCTTCCGGAGGACCATGCCCATGGACTCCCCCTCTCCGAGCGGGGCCGTGGACACATGTCCGTTGTGCGCCCATAGCATGATTTTTGACTCCGGCCCCTCCTGGTCAAGAATCCATTCCACATTCGTTGCCATGGCCTGGTCGCGAGGCGAAAAATTGCTTGACCGGTCCACAGAATGCATTTGCACAGCCTGTCGCACAATCTCCAGATTGTGCCGAGCCAATGTCCACTCTTCGAGCGAGGACACCTCCACGTATGCTTTCTTCCGGCGTTCAAGCAACCCCAAGAAGGATTCAATCATGCCCTCGGTCTTCTGCCAGAAGTATTTCGATTTGTTTGCAGATTCGCGTTCCCGGTTGGCATCGCTCAAAGGAGCAAGCAACGTCGAGGCCAGTTTGGCTTCTCCGGGGTCAACCTTTTCCAGGTACCTTTCCGCATTCCGCACTGCCACGTGCGCCACCTGCATGTCGAACCCAAAAAACTTTACCTTGTTGGTGTGCTTCGGATCCTGGTTGTACTTGCGCATCCATCGGATCATGTCCAGCATTTCTTCCGTGTTCCAGGTCCAAAAATTCAAACCGTCGAGCGCCTCCACCGCATCACTGGAACCGTTCAACACATAATCGTTGATCGCCAGGGATTCCGGCCAGTTGGCCTCGATTCCGAATACAGTGAAGCCTTTTTTTTCGACGAGAAACTCCAGCATGCGGTGCTTCAGTTGGAAGAATTCCCGAGTGCCATGCGTCGCCTCTCCCATGGCAACTATGCGTGCATTCCCAATGGTTGACTCCATCTGACGCAGGTCGTCCAGCCCGCTCTCGGGACTGGTGCTGTCCAGAGGTATTGCAGAGCTCTTAAGCCACGACGTGACTTCGCTCGGAACGGAAATCGAGGAGGGAGATTTAGTCGCCTGGCCCAGCACAGTCGGACCAACAAGCAGTTCGAGAACGAAACCCCCGAGCGCCAAATAGCGCCTTATGGCAACGTCGCTGGCCATTCTTCACTCCGCCATCCAGCGACAATTCTAGAACAGGTGAGTCCTTGGCAACGATAGAGTTCCTTCCCAGCTGCGGTTCGCCAAAATTTCAACCGAGCTTACTCAATGGGCCTAGGCCGCGTTCCAGTCTCGCAGGTCTTACCGTGGCGCGCCATCTCGATGGGCAATCGGGTTGGGTGCAGATAGTTTCTTGCAAGCGAAACCAGATGGGGCACTTAGATTTTTGACCAGTTTCGCTCTTTATCCGCGGATGTCGCGGATTTCCCTACTAGCCCGCCTGCGCGCGACGAAGCACCCCGCGTTCGAGTTCGCCTTCCGCTTGGAGCCAATCGTCCAGCTCACAGCCTGGTTGTTCGCCGCGTTCGAGATAGATTTCGTATGCGCGACGTCTGATTTCCTCGCCACGCGCCGAGTTCCCTACTGAAACCTCTCCCGTCTCTGCCTGGGTGGAGCTTGCTTGGGACTCTGTACTTCCGTTTCTCTTTGGTTTCGATGACATACTCATGTCCTTCTTCCTTGCCATTGGATTGCTGTTGATCGTCGAAGCGTGTTCGTGCATTCGCTCTGCGCCACGAGTTCCGAGGAAATTCGGCACCCTGGAACCGCAGAGGCTGCACCATTCCTTGCCGTGGGGTTTTTCCTTTCAGGATGCTCTCTTCATGGAGCCCCGCTATCTTTCCCGTGAGCCCTTGCCCTGCGGGCAAAACACAAATCCCACCGGCAAACCGAGGTTGGTGCACCAGTTTTGGGATCATTGACCTGCGGAGCACGTTCTTGGCGTGGAACAGCCGTCCCTTGGCCGCAGTCAAAGAGATGCCTATCGCTTCTGCAGTTTCCTGCATCGAGCGTTCTTGCAGCTGTTGAATCTGCACTACGACCCGGAGGGCCGGTCGCAGTCTCTGGATGGCTTTCCTTAGCATGTTTTCTTCTTCGCTCTGGGCGTAACGCTTTTCCGGATTCAGCCCATGATCAGTTATTTCATAGCGCAGGCCATCCGTGCCAAAATCATCGCTGGAGTCCGTGGCAATCTCGCGCGAGGCTCGTTTCTTTCGAAGAATCATTAGCGCCGAGTTGATTGCGATGCGCGTGAGCCAAGTTCCGAGCTTGGACCTGCCGTCAAAGTCCCTCATGTGAACAAACGCTCTCAGCAGTGTGTCTTGAACGGCGTCTTCTGCGTCCTCACTGCTTCTGGTTATCCGACGTGTGACACAAAAGAGTTGCCGTCTATATCGTTCGGAAAGTGTGTCGAAGGCCGTTGAATGCCCTCTCTGGGCGGCTTCCACGAGGCTCTCGTCGCTCGCTCCGTGAGCGTTGCCCATTGACGTGGCACTAGTTTCTGCTGATCGTTCTGAGCTCATCACTTATGCGACTCCATCCTTCGTAACCAGCACCATGCGAAACCGTGCCTTGCCTTGCATCATGCGAGCGTAAGCATCAGCGGCCTGTTCGAGAGGAAACGTCTCGATCATCGGACGGATATTCTCAAGGACGCTGAAGGCAAGAGCGTCCTCGTTTTCAATCGGCGTGCCGGTTAGGCTCCCGTAGATCGAGCGCCCACCAAAGACAAGCGGGAACGCATTCAGTTGGATTGGGTCTCCCGGCACACCGACCACGATAACTTTCCCGCGGGCTGCAAGACCGGACACAAGTGGGCCCATCGCATCACCACTGGTGGCTGTTGCGAGAATCGCTCTGGCACCGCCCATACGCTGGAGCGCCGCTGCGGCATCGTCAACGGCAGCATCGATGTAGACGTGCGCGCCCAAATCTTTCGCAAGCTTTTCCTTTTCGCGTCCACGCCCGATAGCGACAGTACGGAATCCCATGTGCCGCGCAAACTGGACACCAAGATGCCCAAGGCCACCAATGCCCTGCACGGCAACCAGATCTCCACCACGCAAACCGGCGTTGCGAAGAGCGTTGTAGGTGGTGATACCCGCGCAGAGGAGCGGGGCGGCATCCGCGGAACTGAGCTCATCAGGAATGGAAGCGATGCCGCGCGCTTCAGCGATCATCACTTCCGCATATCCTCCGTCCACGGTTACGCCTGATACCACCGGGTTCTGACAATTCACCATGTCACCGCGTCTGCACGGTTCGCACACGCCATCTTCGCCGGCGATCAAGCCGACACCAACACGCTGACCGATTTTCCATCTCGACACTCCGCCGCCCAATGCTTCAATGCGGCCAACGACTTCATGCCCAGGAACGCGCGGCAGCTTCAAACCCGGATAGATGCCGGTGACCGTGGCGGCGTCGGTGTGGCAGATTCCGCATGCTTCCACGCGAATTCGAACCTGACCTGCTCCAGGCTCAGGGATGGACCGCTCCACCACGCGAAGATTGCCCGGGGCGGAGACTTCCACCGCTTTGTATGTGCCTTTCATCTATGGGTCTTCTCCTTTGTCTTCCACTCGATGCCACCATCAATCTTTTTCTCTCTCCATCCATTCGCGAATATAGGGAGCGCAGTTCTCCAGCTTCGCGCCGTCCGCTTCACAACGCGCGAGAAAGACCATTACATCTCGACCGACTAGACTCACATCTTTCAGATCTACAACGATGTCGCAGTAGTTCGTTTGGAGTTCAAAAAGCCTCCTTAACTCGGCGATCGCCGGTGTATCGATGCGGCCGCTTAGGGTGAAGACGGTGAATCTCCCACGCGGCGCAGTCTCAATCCTAAAAGCCATCGGATCAGGCCATTTGACCAACATCGCAGTCGCGGCCCTGCTGCGCCGCGTTCGTTCCATCCGGGCACCCGTCCCGAGCAGTGCAACCGAGCGTCCAATTGCATGTCACTGAAAACAAAGCTCGAAAGAGAGATTGGAGTGACAGGATCTTAGGAAGTGCCAGAATCCTGGGAGTTGAATGAGGGACTTACCGGGTGGGGCGTTTCCTTATGTTGAGCTGTTTGATTTTCAAATCCAGCGTGGACCGCGGAATTCCGAGTTTGGCAGCCGCGCCATTTGGCCCGGCAACTTTTCCGTTGCTTTCCGCAAGAGCCGCTTCAATCAATTCCCTCTCATAGCCCTGGAGGGTTTTCGTGAGAGGAGCTGAAGCCTTCTGACGAGCTACAATCTTACTAGAAAGCCAGGCCGCATCAATTGAGAAGGTATCCCCGGTACAGAGGATTACGGACCTCTCGACGATATTTTGCAGCTCACGAATGTTGCCTGGCCAATGATAAGACTGGCATAATTTCAGCGTATTTTTGTCGATCTTGCTGATTTGCTTTCCGGCTTTCTCCGCATAGCGCTCCACGAAGTACTCGACCAGCATCGGAATGTCTTCTTGACGCCGCCGGAGAGGCGGCACGTCAATCGGGAAAACATTCAGCCGGTAGAAGAGGTCGGCCCGGAAGGCTCCCGCAGCGATCGCTGCCGATAAATCGCGGTTGGTGGCAGCGATAATTCGAACATCACTGGAAATGACGCGGCTACCGCCCACTCGTTCAAATTGGCGCTCCTGAAGCACGCGAAGCAAAGCAATCTGAGTTTCTGCGGGAAGCTCGCCGATTTCATCTAGAAAGATGGTGCCGGAATGCGCCATTTCAAAGCGGCCTTGGTGCCGCTGCAAAGCACCGGTGAAAGCCCCCTTCTCGTGGCCGAACAATTCTGAGGCGATGAGCGAAGAAGGAATGGCGGCGCAATTCACGCTAATAAAAGC
>Ga0137395_10000762_pt1 | contig 14125 bp, 15 predicted proteins | sample czobulk216metaG_FD_108283 | JGI IMG/M metagenome (GOLD analysis project Ga0137395, IMG submission 108283) | Vadose zone soil microbial communities from Angelo Coast Range Reserve, California, USA - czobulk2.16 metaG | ecosystem: Environmental > Terrestrial > Soil > Vadose zone | place: USA...
GATCTCGTGCGAGGCTGAGCGTTGAAGACCTGGAGCGATCTGCCCATCGCCGAGGCCGTCCCGTGACGCCAGCGAGTTTTTCTCCCACAGGAATCCGTTTCGAAAACATTGATAAATGCTACGGCGGGCTGTACGCGCTGCGGCGCGTCTCCCTGGAGATTCCCGCAGGAGAATGCGTGGCGTTCGCCGGACGGAACGGCTCCGGCAGGACTACGCTGCTGCGGATTGCGGCGCGGCTGGCGCGTCCTTCGTCAGGCACGGTGAATTTTGTAAATGGAAGCGGGGAGAAATTCGAGACCCAGCCGCCGGCCGGTTTTGTGGCGCACGCCACGATGGTTTATGACGAGCTGACGGCGCAAGAGAACCTGGTACTGTTTGCGCGATTGCAGGGAATCGCGCAGCCTGCTGTGCGCGCCGAGGCGCTGCTCAGTGAAGTTGGTCTTGTGGAGCGGCGGAACTCCCTGGTGCGCACGTTTTCCCGCGGAATGCGTCAGCGCGTTGCCATTGCGCGGGCGCTACTCAACGAGCCTGCTGTGGTTTTTCTGGATGAACCGACGACCGGGCTTGATCCGCAGGGGGCGAGCTGGTTCGCACAGACGCTGCGCCAATTGAGAGACTCGGGACGCACGATTTTGATGAGTCTGCACGGCGAGTCCGAAGTCTCCGCGCTGGCGACGCGGGCGATACGGCTGGATGCAGGGGCGGTCGTAGCCGACACGCGAACTGGCGGAAGCTTTCGTTCGATCCTCGCTTTTGCGAACGCGTGAATGGCGCTGCTCTCCAATACGGCGGTGCTGCTGGGAAAAGAACTTCGCACGGAGTTCCGCTCGCGCGAACTGCTCACCACGACGGTTGTCTTTATTCTTACGATTGTGGTGCTCTTCAGTTTTACGTTTGATCCATCGGTCAGCGAATCGCGCCGGTTTGGCCCCGGGCTGTTGTGGTTGGCGTTTCTTTTCGCGGCTTCGCTAATGCTGCAGCCTTGCTTCTTGCGCGAGCAGACGAACGACACGCTGAGCGCATTGCGCCTTTCAGTGAACGATCCTTTTGCCATTTTTCTCGCCAAGTTGGCCGCGAATACTCTTTTTATGTTATTTACCCAGATTTTGCTTTTGCCAGTATTCTCGATTCTGTACAACGTGCCCGTACTCGCGGCATTTCCGCAGTTGGTGCTGGTGATGTTCATGGGAAGCTTGGGACTTTCGGTAACCGGTACGGCTTTGTCGGCGATTTCCGCGCAGGCCAGAATGCGCGAGTTGCTGCTGCCGCTGCTGCTCTTGCCGCTGCTAACACCAGTGTTGATCGCCAGCACGGAAGCGACCGCTGCGCTCCTCGTCCCGAATCCGATCATGCCGTGGAAGTGGCTAGGTTTTTTAACAGGGTTTGACGTGGTTTTTTTGACGGCGTTATGGCTTTTCGGCGAATATCTCCTGGAAGTGTGAACGGATTTGTGGCATGGGGCTCGGTGAGGACAATGGAATGAAGAAGAACATCTTGATCGCATTCGCGGTAGTGCTGCTTATGGGTGTTGCCGCGTATGCTTCACTCTTTGTAGCGCCCACGGAAAGTAAGATGGGACCGATCCAGCGAATCTTTTACCTCCATGCGCCCGCAGGGATGGTATCTCTCCTCTGCTTCTTCGTCTGTTTTGTCGGAAACTTTGCTTATGTGCTCAAACGCGAGTCCAAGTGGGATTGGCTGGGCGTGTCCGCTGCTGAAGTGGGAGTTGCCTTTTGCACGGTGAACATCATCACCGGTCCGATCTGGGCGCATCCCGTTTGGGGCATCTGGTGGACCTGGGACTGGAGACTCACGCTGACGTTTGTGCTCTGGCTGTTGTATATCTCGTATCTATTGCTACGAACGCTTGTCGAAGACCCGGACCGGCGTGCTTTGGTCAGCGCGATTTACGGCATTTTCGCGTTTCTGGACGTACCTCTTGTGTACGGCTCGATCCGCTGGTGGCGCACGCAACATCCTCAGCCGGTGATTATGGGTGGCTCGGGGTCTGGTCTCGAACCGACGATGGCGAAGGTCTTCTGGTTTTGGTTCTTCAATCTGGTGGTCCTCATGGTTTTTCTTGTACGCGAGCGGTATCGGCTAGAGGCGATGCGGGGCGACGTGCAACTGCTCGAGCGTGAGGCGGAGGCGGCATGAAAGAACATTTTTGGAGCGTATTTTGGGCATACATGATTGGCTGGGGCGTTTTCTTTTTTTACTACGTCAGCGTGGCGTGGCGCACGGCGGCGCTGGGCGAACAGATTGAGCGCTTGAAGAATTCGTTGAACCGGAGCAAGTAGCTTGCCAGGGAAGAAGCGAGTCGGGATTGTGCTGTTTCAGCTCGGCGGGCCAGATTCGCTGGAGGCAGTCGAGCCGTTTCTGCTGAATTTGTTTCTGGACCCCGACATTATCCCGCTCGGTCCGTTCGGACTGCTGCGGCGCCCGATTGCGAAGATTATTTCTTCCCGCCGGTCGGTCCCTGTTGCGGGGCGCTACGCAGAAATCGGCCGGCGTTCGCCGATCGGAGCGCTCACGGAACGACAACGACTGCGGCTGGTGGAGGCGGTTTCGCCCTACATCGATCCTGTAGCGGTAATAGCGATGCGTTACTGGCATCCGTTTACGGCGGAGGCGGCGGATGCGTTGCGCAAGGCCGCGCCGCTGGATGAAATTGTTCTCTTGCCACTCTATCCGCACTATTCCTACGCCACGACGCTGAGCAGCTTGAAGGAATGGGCACGGGTCGCGAATCAGACAAACTGGGGACCGTCCACAGGGAAACCTCCGGAGCGCACGATTGAAAATTTTCACGATCACCCGCTGTATATCCAGGCGCTGGTTCAGCGGACCGGGTCTGTATTACGGCAGTTTCCGGACAGTTCGCGGATTCATCTCGTATTCAGCGCGCATGGTTTGCCAATGAGTTTGGTCGAGAAGGGCGATCCGTATCCGAACCAGATCGAGGCGACGGTACGTTTGGTCAACGAATTGGGCGCGAAGAAGTATCCTGGCTGGCCGCGGACGCATTTGCTGTGCTACCAGAGCCGCGTGGGCCCCGCGAAGTGGCTGCAGCCGTCGCTCACGGGGACGATCGAGCGGCTCGGCCACGAAGGCGTGAAAGAGATGCTCGTGGTTCCCATTTCGTTCGTCACCGAGCACATCGAAACACTCCACGAAATTAATATCGAAGCCCGAGAGGAAGCGGAAAAGCTGGGCATTGAAAGATTTCGCATGATGCCCGCGGTGGGCGATTCGCCGCTATTCATCGCTGCGCTGAAGGATCTCGTTTTGCGGGCCGTGGGAATCGATGCCGGAGAGCCATCCGCGCGGCTTTCCAGCGTAGCGAGTTGAAGGTATAATTCGCGCCTGGTACGGGGGAAATGACTTCCACTTACAATCCTGGTGTGCACCGATTTGCCGTGTTCACGGTGTGCTGGACGATCCTCCTGTTTGTTGCCGGTGCGCTGGTTACGTCGAAGGATGCCGCCCTTTCCGTGACGGATTGGCCCACTTCCCACGGCGCGTTGGTTCCCCCGCTATCGTCGCTTCAGGGTGGCGACCTATTTGAGTTTTCGCATCGCGTTTTCGCGGGCGGCCTGGGGCTTTTGACACTTGCGCTGGCCGCGTTGCTTTGGATGAAGGAAAAACGGGTGTGGCTGCGCTGGCTTGGATTGATTGCAGTGCTTGGCGTGGCCGTGCAAGCCATTCTCGGCGGCCAGGTCGTGATACGGCTCCTGCATTACTGGCTGCCGGTCATCCACGCCTGCTTTGCGCAGATTGTTTTTGGGGCCGTGGCAGGCATTGCTGTGTTCACGAGCAATTGGTGGGTTTCTGACCAGCCTCAACTGGAAGACAGCGGGACTCCTTCGATACATTCGCTGGCGATCCTCAATGCGTGCGTCATCTATTTGCAGGTAATTCTCGGCGCCGGTTTCCGGCATAAGGAAATTCCGATTTGGCCGCACATGGCTGGAGCCATGCTGGTGCTTGGAATCCTGACCTGGACGGCGGTCGCGCTGCGTAAACGGTTTCCACAATCACTAGAGCTATCGCGGGCGCGAATCCTGCTGCATGCAATTTTCGGAACACAGTTTCTGCTGGGTCTGGCGGCTTACTGGTCGCGGCTCACGACTGCGGATGCGCCGCAGCCGATGCCCGTCATGGTAACGTTGACCGTGATTCATACGGTCGCAGGCGCATTGCTGTTCGCGTTTTCCGTGCTGGTCGTGCTGGCGTGTTACCGGCTGGTGCCACGCCGAAAGGAAGTTGCCGCAACGGCGCTGCGGCAGGTGACCACCGGATGAGTACGGCGCGTACCACGGAACTAACGCTGTCTGCGCGCGCGAATGGCTACGTCGCGCTGACGAAGCCGGACGTTTCCTTCCTCGTGCTGATGACCACGGCGGCCGGGTATTACATGGGTGCGCGCGGCCCCGTCGCGTGGCTCCACATGCTCCACGCAGTTTTCGGGACAATGCTCATTGCGGCGGGGACGGCAGCGTTGAATCATTACATCGAGCGTGAGTCTGACCGCTACATGCGGCGCACGGCTTTGCGGCCATTGCCCAGCGGCGTGCTGCAGCCGCGGGAAGCGCTGATCTTTGGCGTCGCGCTGGCGATTGGCGGGGCGGTGGATTTGTATGTGGCGGCGGGGGCGCTTGCTTCGGGACTCGGCGTGGCAACCTGCTTGAGCTACTTGCTGGCATACACTCCCCTGAAAAAACGCACTGTGTGGGCAACGTTCGTCGGCGCATTTCCCGGGGCGATTCCACCGATGATCGGATGGGTAGCGGCGACGGGATCGCTGGACCGCGGCGCGTGGATACTCTTCGGAATACTGTTTCTTTGGCAGTTTCCGCATTTCCATGCCATCTCCTGGATGTACCGCGAAGATTATGCCCGCGCGGGCATCATGATGCTGCCGGTGGTCGACCGCGAAGGCACGCGCACGTTTCGGCAGATCATTCTGTATGCCGTCGCGCTCGTTGGCATGAGCCTGCTTCCGGCAATTCTGGGACTAGCCGGCGTACTGTATTTCTTTGGTGCGCTCGTTACCAGCACTGCCCTGGTGCAAGTGTGCCTGTGGGCCGCGAGCAACAAGACGAACGCCCGCGCCAAATGGCTGATGCACGCAACGGTTCTCCACATCCCGCTGTTGCTAGGGCTGATGGTCTACGACAAACTCCCGCGGTGATCAGACTATCGTAAGAATCACTTCAGGAAGGACACCATCACACGTATGTTTTCGCAACCTGCGCTCAATGCTTCTCTCAACGGAATCAGCGCCCTGCTGCTCGCAGGAGGTTACGCGGCGATTCGTGCCGGAAAGCGCGACGTCCACAAGGCTTTCATGATTGGCGCGTTCAGTGTTTCCACTATTTTCCTGGCGTCCTACGTGATCTATCACATCCGCGTGGGACATGTTGTCCTCTTTCAAGGGCAGGGCTGGATCCGGCCGGTTTACTTCACGCTGCTGACTTCGCATACGATCCTGGCAATCGCAATCGTGCCGATGATCCTGATTACGCTGCGCCGCGCATGGCTGGAAAAATTCGACAAACACCGGCTGATCGCGCGGTGGACGCTGCCGCTGTGGTTCTATGTTTGCGTGACGGGCGTGATCGTTTATCTGATGGTTTACCAAATCTATGCAGGGAAGAGCAGTTGAGGCCGGGGCGAAATCCGCCGCAAAATCCCGTTAAAACTGAGGAGTATTTTCCTGGCGGAATCCGGGAGGTACCAGCGCTCCCGTAACCGCAGAGCGAATCGCCTGGCGCGTGCCGGACTTCGGAAAAACTATGTGCCAGAAGTCGATATTGGGATTGACGAATGCAATTCCCACGAATCGTCTTTCCCGTTTTTCCCGCAAGGAAGTCACAACACAGTCCGCGGAATTCGCCGTGTGTTCGTTGAAGACTTTGACGGTCTGGCCGGGAATCAAAGGCGTGTCCATGAGAACCAAGGCGCCGTGAGCGCTGACGATGTAAGTCGACGCTTTCAGATCAATCGTTTCGCCTTCGGGCAAGCGGCAACGAACCGTCAGAGGAATCTGAAGAGAAAGGCGCGTGGTACGCCTACGTTCCGGATAGCGAGTTCGTTGCATAAAGCCGCCTTGGGGAGACACTCGAGGCTACGAGCCGAAATGTTGGCACGTTCGCAGTCCAAAAACAAGCATTTTAACGATTTGGAACTCCTAGTACTTTGGAATTTTGTGCCTAGGAATCACCTCTGTTTGAGGGCAGCAATCACCGCGTCCGCGAATTCCTCCGTGCCGGCTTTGCCGCCGACGTCGCGAGTCGTATGTTTCGCCTGGCGGTAGACCTTTTCAAGGGCATTCCGGATGCGCTCCGCAGTGGTCCGTTCGCCGAGGTGGTCCAGCATCAGGATACTGCTCATCAGCAGGGCAGTCGGATTGGCGAATCCCTTGCCGGCAATGTCTGGAGCGGTACCGTGGACAGCCTCAAACATGGCGCATTCGTCTCCGATGTTGGCACTGGGCACAACGCCTAGTCCTCCAACAAGTCCTGCGGCCAGGTCGCTCATTACGTCCCCGTAAAGATTGGGCAACAAGAGCATGTCAAATTGCAGAGGATCCATCACGATTTGCATGCAGGCGTTGTCAACGATGAGCTCTTTGTATTCGATGGCGGGGAATTTCGCGGCTACGGCCCGGACCGACTTCAGAAACAACCCGTCCGAAAGCTTCATGATGTTGGCTTTGTGGATGGCATGAATCTTTTTTCTGCCGTGGCGCTGGGCATATTCAAATGCGAATTTCGCAATTCGCGTGGAGGCCTTCTCCGTGATGATTTTCAGGCTCTCGACCACGCCAGGAACGACTTCGTGCTCTAGGCCGGAATACAAGTCCTCGGTGTTCTCGCGGACTAGAACCAGGTCCACGTTTTCAAAGTGGGATTTGACGCCCGGCACGTTTTTCACCGGACGCAAATTGGCGTAGAGGTCGAGCGTTTTGCGAAGGGCTACGTTCACGCTGGGGGCGCCGCCAGCAATGGCCGTGGACATGGGGCCTTTCAGGGCCACGCGGTTCCGGCGCACCGATTCCACGGCCGCCTGGTTGACGGTTTTTCCCTGATCGGAGGAATTGTCGGAGCGTCCCGCGATCTCTTCCCACTCGATTTGCACGCCTGCGGCTTCCAAAATGCGGCGGGTGGCTGCGGCAACTTCCGGCCCGATTCCTTCCCCAGGGATGAGAGTAACTTTGTGATTGGTCATTGCATCTTATTGTATGCGAAGCGGATACCCATGTCGAAACGCGGCGAAGTCAGGGTTTCATGACAGGAACGCAGGGTTGCGCTGCCGTTTGAGAGTTCTGGTATAATGTAACTGTTGATAGCTTCGCGGGTATGCCCCGTGAGCGGAGGCCAAGAGGATTTATGATTAATTTGACGCCCGTTGCAAGTACCAAGGTGAAGGAAATCATGAACATGCAGAGCCCGGTCCCGGCGGCGCTACGCGTGGCCGTTGTGGGCGGCGGCTGTTCCGGTTTCCAATACCACATGGCGTTTGAAAACCAGACCACCGATGCGGACCAGGTTTTTGAGTTTGACGGGCTGAAGGTCGCTGTCGACCAGATGAGCTCCATGTATCTGGACGGGATCGAGATCGATTACATCGAGACGATTGAAGGCGCCGGATTCAAGTTTAACAATCCCAATGTGAAGAGCACCTGCGGCTGTGGCAGCTCCTTCAGCGTCTAATTGCGAGCAGGGAAGCACCCGGTACGCTTTCACACTTTCTTTCAGGCTCCTGAGCCGTAAGTTCAGGAGCCTTTTTTATGCCCTCTAGCCAAGCCGACTGGGATGCCAAGCACCGGCTCGCGGCCGATACGCCGGCCTCGGAGCCTGCGAGCATCGTCCGCGAACTCTTGCCACTTCTTCCATGTGGCCCGGCGCTGGACGTTGCTTGCGGGACGGGAAGAAATGCTGCGTTTCTTGCCGCGCGCGGGCAGCAGGTCACGGCGGTGGATTTTTCCGACGTTGCTCTGGACACTTTGGAAGTTCGCGCGCGCAGCATGCACGTCCCAGTGAAGCGCGGCAGGAGCTTCCATGACGTCCACGGGCCTCATCGCCGAGGACTTGAGTTACTCCGCGTGGATCTAGAGCAGGCACATCTCCCGGCGCACGCCTATGACTTAATTGTGTGCATTCAATTTCTGCAACGATCGCTCTTTCCACAAATGGTCCGCGCCCTTCGCCCGAATGGCGTTCTGCTGCTCGAGACTTTCACACGCGCGCAACTTGAATTTCCGGGTGGGCCGCGGAATCCGGCTTACCTCCTCGAAATCGGCGAGCTCCGGGAGGCATTCCCAAGCTTGTGTGTTTTGTTCTACCGCGAATTGCGCGCCGGGCAGGGAATCGCCAGCCTGGTCGCGAGGAAACGGGACAAGCGTGGTTGAAGACATATTGGCGGCGATTGAGTCACTTCGCGGAACGCCAGAATTTGCAATCTACGAATTCCAACCGTATCCTAAAGATGTCCGGGCATGAAAATAGCGCTCGCGCAGTTCAATCCCACCGTTGGCGACTTCGCAGGGAATGCCTCTCGCATCATGAGCTTGGCGGGACAAGCCAAGCAACGAGGAGCGGACCTTGCTGTTTTTACCGAGCTTTGCCTCTGCGGTTATCCGCCACAAGACCTTCTGGAACGGCCGGCATTTCTAGACCGAAACATAGATGAACTGAAAGCTCTCGCGGGCAAGGTTCCGTTGCCGGCACTAGTCGGCTACGCCGGACGTGTGAAGAACAGCGCGGGCAAGTCCGCGGCCAACAAAGCGGCGCTGCTGTGCGGCGGGCGCATCGTCTTTGAGCAAAGCAAGATGCTGCTGCCGACGTACGATGTGTTTGACGAATCGCGCTACTTTCAGCCAGCCGATAAGCAAGTGGTGTACAGCTTCAAGGACGAAAAACTGGGCATCACCATTTGCGAAGACGTTTGGAACGACCCGAATTTCTGGCCCACGCGCTTGTACGAGCGTGACCCGGTCGTGGAGCTCAGCAAGCAGGGAACTAGCGTCCTGCTGAATCTCTCCGCTTCGCCTTACACCATCGACAAAAGAAACCTGCGGTTTGAGATGCTGCGAGCGATCGCCATGAAGCAGCAGCGACCCGTGGTTTACGTCAATCAGGTTGGCGGCGACGACAATCTGATTTTCGATGGCGCGAGCATGGCGATTACCGGCGACGGGCGTGTGGCCGCCCAGGGGCTGGCGTTCAAGGAAGATCTCGTCCTCTTTGACACCGCCACAGGGCAGGGCGAAATTCACAAACAGCCGCCGACAGAAATCGCTTATGCCTACGAAGCATTGCTGACCGGCACGGCCGACTACGTGCGAAAGTGCGGTTTCAAGAAGGTTCTGATCGGCTTGAGTGGCGGCATTGACTCTTCCGTGGTTGCTTCGATCGCGGTGGATGCCCTGGGGGCTGAGAACGTGCTCGGCGTTTCCATGCCGGGACCATTTTCTTCGGCAGGCAGCAAGAGCGACGCCGCCATCCTGGCGAAGAATCTTGGCATCCAGCTCATCACTCTGCCGATTACAGACGTGTTTGAAGAATACAAGCGGGCACTGGCACCAGCGTTCGGGGATCGGCCGGCCGATGTGACGGAAGAGAACATTCAGGCGCGCATCCGCGGCAATTACCTGATGGCGCTCTCCAACAAATTTGGATCAATGGTGCTCAGCACCGGCAACAAATCAGAACTCGCTGTCGGATACTGCACTCTTTATGGAGACATGGCTGGTGGTCTTGCCGTTATTTCCGACGTGCCGAAATTGATGGTGTATGAGCTGGCCTCCTGGATCAATCGCGAGAGGGAATTAATCCCTGCTTCGACCATTGAGAAGCCGCCTTCGGCCGAGCTGCGCCCCGATCAGAAGGACGAGGATAGCCTGCCTCCTTACGACGTGCTGGACCGCATCCTCAAAGCATATATCGAGGACCTGCACAGCCCCCAGGAGATTGCCGATCATTACGGTTTTGATATAAAACTGGTCCGCGACATCGCGCTTCTGGTGGATCGCAACGAGTACAAGCGCAAGCAGTCGGCGCCGGGACTGAAGATCACTTCGCGGGCATTTGGATTTGGCAGGCCATTCCCGATCGCGCAGAAATTCATTCCTTAGAACCATGAGGTCCTTGTGAAAAAAGCACTCACACTTTCCTTGATTGCGCTTAGCGCGACTGCGCCCCGAGCCCGAGGACAACAGACCCAATCGGCGACAGTCGCCGCATCAGCTAGCGCGACATCGCCGGCACAGAAGAGTATTGAGGCCTATCTTCGACATTTGTATGCCTTCGGTCCGAATGTCGCGCTGTTGGTCGGGCCTCCAACACCAACACAGGTCGACGGGCTGCTTGAAACCAATGTTGACCTGACGATTGACGGCCGCAAACAGACCGTGAAGTTCTACGTCAGCAAGGATGGCAAATTCCTTTTTCAGGGTGAACTCTCGGACATGACGAAAGACCCCCTGGAACAAAACCGGGCGCAGATTCAGATGAAGGACGCGCCTTCGCTGGGCGACCCAAACGCCGCGGTCACGCTGGTGGAATATTCCGACTTCGAGTGCCCTGTGTGCCGCAAACTTCACGACGCATTACGCGAAATGCTCCCGAACTACGCGGGCAAGGTGCGCGTGGTGTTCAAGGACTTTCCCATCGAACAGCTTCATCCGTGGGCAAGAACCGCGGCCATCGCCGGCCGCTGCGCTTACCAGCAGGACCCCAAGGCGTTTTGGAGAATGTATGATTCTATTTACGACAACCAGGAGATTATTTCGGCAGCGAACGCCTGGACGAAAATGATGGACTACGGTGGCCAGTCCGGCTTGGATGCCGACGCGTTCAAGGGCTGCATGGCCAGCCCGGAAGCAGCCGCAGCCGTCAACGCCAGCCGCGCGAATGGCCAACTTCTCGACGTGAATAGCACGCCTACAGTATTTGTGAATGGCCGGCGCATGGTGGGCGCCGATGCGCATCTGCTCGAGCAATACATCAACTACGAACTCGCCCAACAAAAAGCAGCGAAAGCCACAGACAAGAAGTAAGAGAGGGAGGGGGCTGGAATCCGCCCAGCCGAGGCCTGGACCCGCCTGTTTTTCAGACCGATTTCTTAGTTAACATAATATTACTTATAGGACGCGATGTCAAAAGGGGATCTGTGGCCCGCTTCGGGTTTTCTGTGGAAATCGGGCTTCTCCCTATTTGAGGCTCTCCGCCCTCGAAGCACGCCAGGGCTTTTCTGAGCGTGTTCTTGCGGCTGGCGCACCCCCCGCGCCGGCCGCGAGAACGGATTGAGCTACGGTTTCGCTCTATTCAGTTGCGGGTGAAGAATCGGCTCACGTTTTCCCAGGTCGCAGGCCAGGGTATTGGATTTTGGGGTGAATCTTCGCCGGCCGCGCGGAAAATGGAACTAACCGGACTTTCTCTCAGATTTTCTAAGCAACCGTCAGGACGGTGCTAAAAAACAGGGAAGCCACTTCCCTGCCGGCGGGTGGATCTAGACTGTCTCGTCAATCTGCAAACACGGCCTGTAAGCTTCCGGCATGGAAGCGTTCCGGCACATCCGGTCCCTCAAAGACTCTCTGGAAGCCTAGTGGAATCCGACCTTGGCCATGAGCTGGGCGAAGCGCGGATCGGAGCGTAAAGGGTCCGTCATGGGATCGACATTCAGGTAGACGAGGCGGTCGATTTTTTCCTGGAAGGCAACGTCGAGCAGGCGGAAAGCTTCGTCTTTTTCGCCCAGACCGACGTGGATAGCCGCCGGGTACAGATTCGGAACGAACCGAGTAGCCGCTTGTTGCTGGAGCTTCTGGAGTGCCGCTCGCGCTTCGGCGGCATTTCCTGCCAGCGCCTGGGCGTGACCGTAAGCCATAAGCATGGCGGGATTGTCGCCCGAGGCTTGACGCGCGTGCTGGAAAGTCTCGATGGCCTGCGCGTACATTTTTTTCTCGCGGTACGCGGAGCCGAGCCAGAACTGCGCGAGAGGAAAATCAGGATGCAGCTTGACGACTCGCCCGGCTTCTTCGATTGCAGCGTCGTACTTCCTGCTGAAATAATAGGTTTCTGCCAGCGCGGTATGAAAGAGCGGGTTGGCCGGGTCAAGATCGAGAGCCCGCCGGTCCTCGGTGAGAGCCTCGGCGTTGCGTCCCTCGACAACGAGCAGGTGGCCGTACCATTCATGAGCTGTGGGATCGTTGGGGTTTAGTGTAATGGACTGTTGCAATTCCCTTTCGGCCGTGGCGAGATCCCAGTCGTAGCTCATGGCCACGTTGCCGAGGACTGCGTGCGCGTCGGCAAGACGGGGATCGAGCCGCAACGCGTGCTGTGCAGCTTCGCGGGCCTTGGGTTTGGCATCGCGGGGAGCTAAACCATCGTTGGGTACCTGCCCCAGAATCGCAGTGGCCGCCGCAAGGCCAGCGTAGGCCTCTGCGAAAGACGGATCTTCTTTAATCGCTTCATTGAATAACTGGATGCTGCCCGCCAAATCGCCCCGGCTGCCCCAGGTGAAGCGGCCGCGAAGGTAGTCATCACGGGACTTGGCGGCTTCCGGTGTATATACGGTCGCCAATTGGGTGTTGACCTCTTCCGCAGGGGCGGCGGGAAGAGTCGCAAGTATCTGTTTGCCGACGGTGTCGGCAACGTCGGACTCCACGCTGAGAAAGTCGGAGAGTTCCCTTGTGAAAGACTGCGTCCAGGCGTAGGAAGCGTCGCTGGTCTTGATGAGGCGCACGTCGATGCGGATTTGGCTCGCAACGCTCTGCACGCTGCCTTCGAGGACATATTTCACATGCAATTGCTGCCCGATCTGGGTGATGGCTTCATGAGAAACCAACTTTGCCGAAGTTGGCGCAATAACGCTCAGGTCTTGCGGATCGAGTCGGCCGAGCTGCGTGGTGATCTCCTCGGTCAAGCCGGCACTGATGTAGTCCTGCCTGGAATCACCGCTAAGGTTCTTGAAAGGCAGGACCACCAGGCGAATTTTGTCGCTCCCCACAATTGTGGGGTGAAGCCAACGGTAAACGCCAAGAGAGAGGGCACTGAGAATCCCGAGAGCGAAAATGGCGGCGACCACGCGCTTCCCTGCCCGAGAATCCGGCTCGTCAGGATGTGGAGCAGGACCAGGAGCCGGAGGCAGGACAGGCGGATTGACGATCTCAACGGGAGAATCCGTGCTGCTCAATTCCGGTTCATGGTCCTGTTCGCGGGCAAAGGCGTCGTCGGCTTCGGGATCATCCTTTGGCTGGCGCTGCTTGATCCAGGCGTCGAGTTCTCCCGCGTAAGCGTAGACCGTGGATTTCTTTTTGTGTTCGTGGCGATGGACGGGAAGGCCTTCGGTGCGCTCCCAGCGCTGTACGGTGCGCACTTCGCGGCCCAGATAGGAGGCGATCTCTCCCCAAGAGTCGAGCTTCTTGCCGGGAGGCTCTCCAGAACCTGGCGTGGCTCCGCTTGCCGGAATGTCGGGGGTCGACATTAATTCTAGTCGGTGGGCGAATTATACCTCAGGAATCGAGCAGGAATTGTGAAAACCGCATCCATGAGCGGCTTTGGCAGCCACCGCGCCGGCGGCAGCACCGATGAAGAACCACCTGGCGGCGCGGCCACCGCGAGCGATTCGCGGGGCGTCGTCGCGTTCGCGCGTGAGCGCGGCGGTTTTGCTACGTTCGTCGGTGAGGTCAGCTTGGGCCGTGGCAAGTTTTGTCTGGCAAGCTTTGCAGTCGATGGCGAAATCGTAGAGAGGTTTTAGATCGTTGGCAGGAATGATGGCATTGGGTTTTGGCGTCGGTGAATTTGGAGGCGCTGGGGCGGATTGCAGAACGATGGGAGATGGAAGGGAGATTTGACTGGGGAGTTCGCGGACGATTTGCGCCGGCGTGACGATGGTGCGCTTCTCGGCCGCCAAGGCGGCTAGAGTTTGCGCGAGCTGGGCGTTGCAATCGTACTGGCAATCTTTAGCCCATGGAGGCTCCGCCGACACGCCCGAGACTCTGCTTCCAGTGCCCGTCCGTGAAAAAGAATTCCAGCCCCATGACGAACGAAGCGCCTTTTCCCTGCTGAAAATGGACCACGCGGGCAAAGCCGCTAAAACTGCCTTGAAGAGACCGCAC
>Ga0137395_10000763_pt1 | contig 14097 bp, 11 predicted proteins | sample czobulk216metaG_FD_108283 | JGI IMG/M metagenome (GOLD analysis project Ga0137395, IMG submission 108283) | Vadose zone soil microbial communities from Angelo Coast Range Reserve, California, USA - czobulk2.16 metaG | ecosystem: Environmental > Terrestrial > Soil > Vadose zone | place: USA...
ACCCGGCTACCTGCCCTTCGATACCATGGTGGACCTGCGCCCGCAGCAGAAACTCAAAATTCAAACTGATCTCGTAAAAGGCAGCATCACCGAGGCCGGATCGCAGGTCATAAAGCAGTAGAATATCCGTCAGCCCAGAAATCTCAACTGCGAAACGGACGTACGACTGTTGTAAACACGTTTACACTCAGAACCCCCTGTCGTCAGTGTAATCCGCGATGTAACGCCAGCTATCCTTTCGAGATACCGCCAACTCCTCGGCTTTCATTGACTTGCCCTTGCACCGCGCCTAACATTGCCCGATTCCATGATCGGCCAAACCATCTCGCACTACCGCATCATCGAAAAGCTCGGCGGTGGCGGGATGGGCGTCGTCTACAAAGCGGAGGACACCCGACTTGACCGCTTTGTGGCTCTAAAGTTCCTGCCCGACGAGGTCGCCCGTGATCCCCAGGCGCTGGCCCGTTTTCGGCGTGAAGCCAAGGCCGCGTCGTCGCTGAACCATCCCAACATCTGCACCATTCACGAGATTGACGAGGCCGATGGACACACCTTCATCGTCATGGAGATGCTCGAAGGGAAGACGCTCCGGCAAACGATCAAGGGCAAAGCACTCGAGATTGAAATGCTGCTCGATCTGGGCACCCAGATTGCCGACGCGCTCGATGCAGCCCACGCCAAGGGGATCATCCATCGCGACATCAAGCCCGCCAACATCTTCGTTACTACGCGGACAAGCGAAAATTCTGGATTTCGGATTGGCCAAGCTCTCCCGCACCGAGAAGGGCATGGTCGCGACGGATGCGCCCACCGTCGATGCGCCCGAACAGTTGACCAGTCCGGGGACGACCGTCGGCACCGTAGCTTACATGTCTCCCGAGCAGGTCAAAGGCAAAGACTTGGACACGCGGACCGATTTGTTCTCCTTCGGAGCGGTGTTGTACGAGATGGCAACCGGCCTGCCCCCGTATCGGGGCGACACCTCGGGGGTGATCTTCGAGGCCATCCTGAATCGCGCGCCTGTGCCCGCCGGCAAGTTGAATCCCGATCTGCCGCCCAAGCTGGAAGAGGTCATCAACAAGGCCCTGGAAAAAGATAGGGACGTTCGCTGCCAGGCTGCGAGCGAGTTGCGGGCCGACCTGAAGCGGTTGAAGCGGGACGCGGAGTCGAGTTCACGGGTATCCACACTGCCCCAGGTTCCACCGCACCGGAGGACGTGGCTGCTGGTTTCGGCGGTTTTGGCGGCAATCATCGTGAGCGGAATTATTCTTGGGCTGAAATTTCGCCGAAGTCAACAGAGCACCGCGATTGACTCCATCGCTGTCCTGCCTTTTATCAACGCCAGCTCGGCTTCGAACGCCGAGTATCTAAGCGACGGCATCACCGAAGGACTGATTCACACCCTTTCCCGGGTGCCGCAGTTGCGGGTCATGGCGCGGGCTACCGTGTTTCACTACAAAGAACAGCAAGCCGATCCCAAGAAAGTCGGACAGGACCTGAATGTGCACGCCGTCTTGACTGGAACTGTCAGCCAGCGCGGCGATAGTGTTCACATCGACACCGCGCTGGTAGACGTGCGCGATGGCTCGGAATTATGGGGAGAAGGGTACGATCGCAAACTCTCAGAAATTGGGAATGTCCAGCAGGAAATTGCGCGAGATATTTCGAGCAAGCTGCAGTTGCGGTTTTCTTCCCAAATGGATAGCGCTCAAGAGAAGATTCCACCGCAGGATTCAGAAACGTATCTGCTCTACCTTCGTGGCCGTTATTACCTGGACAAACAGACGACCAACGACGTTCGCACCAGCATCGACTACTTCCAGCAGGCGCTTTCCCGAAATCCAGATTTTGCTCGAGCCTATGCCGGATTGGCAGACGCATACATCAGCTTAGGTTATCCCTGGATCGGGGGTCTTCCTCCAAGACAGGCTCTGCAAGAGGCGAAGAGTGCCGCCGAAAATGCCCTGAGACTATCGAGCGACCTGAGCGAGGCGCATGTGTCCCTGGGACACGTTTTGGTCCTCCACGATTGGGACTGGCGGCGGGCGGAGGAGGAATATCATCGTGCCCTTGCGCTTGATCCCAATTCCGCGCAGGCGCACAACTTGTACGGGGAGCTCTTGCAGGTTCAAGGCCGCACTGAAGAAGCGGTGCGCGAGGCGGAAAAAGCGGGGCAATTAGACCCTATAAATCTGCAAGGTGCCGTAGGTTGGCCTTTATACACTGCACGCCAATATGATCAGGCAGAGAAATTATTCCGTCGCTACTCCATTCACATCGGACTCGCCTGGGTTTACATGGCTACGGGGCGATACCCCCAGGCGATCACCGAGTTGCAGGCAGAAGAGGGCGGCCGGGTGCCAACGGAGATTGTTCTGGCAAGCCTGGGGCAGGTTTATGGGCTGCAGGGCAAGAAGCAGGAGGCGGAAAAGGTGTTGGCCGAACTCATGCAGAGATCGAAAAAGACGTATGTGTCTCCCTCTTTCTTGGCGTACGTATATGTGGGACTGGGTGACCGGGAACGCACGCTTTCCGCGTTAGAGCAGGCCTACCAAGAACGTGACCAAGACATGATCTACCTGAAAGTTGACCCGATGTTCGATCAATTTCACTCCGATCCCCGTTTTCAGGAGTTGGTTCGCGGCATGGGCCTGTCTGATTGAGAAATAACGCAAAGCTTCCCTGCCCGTTCTGCTCTTGAAACGACACGATTCGCAACTGTTGATAACAGGGGCCATAACGCTCAAAACCCCGGTCACGGAGGGCGATGAGCGCAATGGCCAAGCGCCCGCCCCTTCCGGCTCAGCTCCCCACCCGCGCACCACATAGACGCGCATCGATCTTAATCCCTGGTGAGCTGATGGACATTCGGGTGGGGGGTCGCGTTTTGCCCTCGTGGCTTATATACCCCTCAAACGAGAGAGGGGAGAGGAGGTAGCGCGTTTCAAAAGTGCACCCCTGCCAAAGTACCACCAATTTATGTGCAATTGAGCGCCGCCAGCGCGGCGTAGTTGCCACCGCGCGGAGGTATGGGGACGGAGCGTGGCGGGTCAGGTCGCTCTGCGAGCCGCTGCCAAAACTGGCTTTGTTTCGAATACATGTTTCTGTTCCGGGATACATGATTTCCCAGCTGGGTATCGGAATTTTGCCGTATAGCAAGTAAGCAGCGTTCGATGGCATTTGTATATTCTGGCCGGGAATGGGAGCGTCAAGACCATGGTATTACGCAGCATGCGTCTTCTTCTCGAATCTGGCGATGGCTCTCCGGCGAAAGAATACCGCATTGAAGATGGAAATGTTGAAGTTCGAACACTGGATCCAGAGGGCGGATCCGTTCGAAGCACCGGGAGTGCCTGGTGGCGGCTTACGCCTGAGCAACTCAGGATTCACGTTGAGCGCAATACTGTGGTCGCACAGTGGCTAGAGCGTCGCCTCGGCTGGAGGCGTTTGTTGCAGGCATGTGTGGACCAAGAACCGAGTATGGGGAAAGTTGCCTAGAACACAAATCATCCAGCCCTCTGAGTTGATACCACGAACCACATCTACCCCCTCGCTGCAGTCCGAGAATTTTCCGGCTCCGGGCGGGCGTAACAGGCATGGCCGCTACCGCGCTGTTGAATCCCCACGTGCCGCCGTCCGATTCGCCACAAGCCTGACAACTTTTCACTGCAAAGCTGAACTGGTAATTCCCCACCACGGACCAGCATAGTTGCCTCGCGAAACGGGTTCGAACAAATGCTTGAATGACACTGACCAGACCTGCGGGTCAAGACTTCGACACTACTGCGCTAACGTCCGCAGATAAGGCTTGCTGTGGTGTTCCCTGGAACCAACTGTTACGCCCATCTTTAAAGACAGCTTGCCAAATGAAGCTGCCAAAAGTGTCTTGTTAGCGCCAACTACGCCAGTGGTTGGCGAAAGTGTCGCGGAGTTTCAGTATGGCAGCATTGGCGTGGGTATTAGAGGTATGCGACAGCGTGCCAAGGAATTTGGCGGCGTGTTGCGGCTGGAAAATACCAATTCCGGAATCCGCGCCTGATTTCAACAGTTGACTCGACGAGCAACTAAACCGACCGAGACGCGAGGCGCTTCTTTCGCCATGCGACGTAGTCGGCCAACTCGGGCAACTCGATATAGCCTAGCGATTCAGGATCAGTTGGTAGCTCCGTCACCTCTGTGTGCTGAAGATCCAGCGCGGCGGACCGTTCTCCGAGGCCTGTATCCAAGATGACTAAGACCGCGCTGTGAGCCGTGGTTTTATCCATGCAATCAAGTCCTGGAACTGCTATCCGGACCCACAAATCACGCGGGTGCGATTTGCTTTCTAGCGGCAAGAACCACATCTCACGCGGGTCAAACTGGGTTCCTTCGTAGGTCGTCGTGAACTGAAAGCCTTGTGGAGGCTTCAAGGCAATAAAAGCCCACCCCTCAATATTAGGAGCAAGACGGACCAGTTTCTCTGCTATGGGAAATGAGCTGACGTACCCCGCGGCTGTGACTATGAACTCTCGTGCAGGATGGCTATCGCGTGATAGTTCAAACCAGAGGTGCTCGTCCACCTTCTTGATCTGTTCCAATGCAATATCCCAAAAGGGTTCATCCAGGGCCAGTCTTAAAAACTTCAGTTTGTGTGTCGCGAACCACGCCCAGAACTCTTCGATTCGATGTTTCTCGTCCGCCATTGCACCATTTTAATGGTTGCTTGGGTAGATGTTGGCGAAAGCCTCAGTTGGCGAATCGGTATAACACTCACTGAGAGGTTTTGAGCGTCGTCGCCTGATAGCGACAGTTAACTTCTAACTTCCGAATAGTCTGTGATCCGCCAACAGACTCACCCCTGCTGTTCACTTGCGGACACCTAATTCCGCAAGCGAACCCGTCCAACAAGGACAGGGTAAGGTTTGACCTTTGTCATCAAAGCCTTACAGGTGACCTCCCTGGCCGTTAAATTGCACAATCTACGATGCGACAGGTACGTGTTGGCCGCGCAAATTGCGCACCGTGGGTGCTGGTGATTTCTGTGATCTTGCTTGGCATTCTCAATGTCTAGCGCATTGCGCGTTCTTCAGGACTGTTAAATATTGGGCCCCACGATTCCGTGTTTCGGAAGGGTTGACCCTACCATCAGCAGCAGCTGGCGTCGCAGGATCGGAATATGAACAACATGAGAACAGTTTCGATTCTGGCATTTATGCTTTTGTTGCTTCCGTGTAGCTTCTTTTCGATATCAGGAGCCGCCCAGGAAATCGCGCCAGCCACTCAGTCCCCGGAAATCACATTCCACAGTTCATCCAATCTCGTCCTGGTGGATGTGATTGCCCGCAACGCTAAGGATGGACTTCCTGAAAAAACGTTGAAGAAAAGCGATTTTCAGGTTTTTGACAACGATCAGCCAGTGGCAATGAAGACATTCGATAGCGGGGCTCAATTTACCACCCGGCCTCTCGCCCTCTGGTTTGTGGTGCAGTGCAATATGCAAGGTGACGAGGGGAAAGGTTCTGGGCTGTTCACCGGACAAATCAGCCGTTTCGAGCCTGCGCTGAAGTACAACGAGAAACAAGATACGGTGGCAGTAGCGCACTGGTGTGATGATGGTCGATCGATGCTTGATCTGTTGCCAACCAGGATCATTAAGGATGCACCAATAGCGCTGGAGCAAGCACTCGCGACCGGACCTGACACCGAAGCTCATGATCGCGCAGGTGAGCTAGCCTTGCAGAGCACTCTGCAACACATAGTCGATACCACCCGCTCGTCAAAGCCCGAGCCCTTACCTGTCCTCATCTTTCTCTACGGGGACTACAGCAGCATGAACAGGTCTGAGGCCAATCACTTCATTGACGAACTGCTAGAAACCTCGGCCATCGCGTTTGGGGTGAGGGATCACCGTTCTCCACATCTACTGTTTGCGCCTGGGGAACAGAGAGCAATCGCGCACTACATCGCCACTCAGACTGGCGGCCAATACTTTGATGCTTCGCCCGAGACCTATGCAAGCGCCCTGGCGGAAATTCTACAGCAGCTGCATTTCCGTTATGAGTTGGGGTTCAAACCAGAAGCGCTGGACCGAAAGCGCCATAAGCTTCGTGTGCAGCTCGTGCAGCTCGCCGATACTGTGAAAAATCAGCACAAAGGTGTACGCTTGCGATACCGCCTCGCCTACGTTCCAATCCCCCCCGGAGTCAGGTAGTCGTAGGCAGGCTTTGTCAATGGTGCGGGTGCAACCTCACGCAGAGGCTAGCACTCAGCTGGCGATGAAATGGCCTCTACTTCTGTTCCACTCAGAAAACTGGAACAGGTCGCTGGGTGGATTGCCGGTAACCCGGAAACTACAAAGCTGCCTCAATTGGCGAAAAATCTTAATACCCTATCGACAGGTCAATGTGCGGTGTGAGCGTGACGGTAGCGGGTCTTGGACGAGAACGAAGGCTCCAAGCAGCCCGCCAGCCACACGGGTCCTTTGAGGTCTATCATCGCAAGAGAGTCGGGCATCTGCCCGCGAGGTCAACCATGAAGCTAATCCCCAGTTTGGCCCTTCTTCTGGCTTTGTCTCCCCTTGCGCATGCCGCAAGTCAAACACAGACTTTCCCGACTTCGTCCGGGCCTGTACAGATCACGCCTCTGAATCACGCCAGCACGCTGATCGAGGCGGGAGGAAAGGTCATCTACCTTGATCCCGCCAAACCTGTGAAGTTCGCCGGCCAGCCGAAGGCCGACTTGATTCTGATCACCGACATTCACGGCGACCACATGGATCCGGACGCGGACAGGGAAATCACGAAGGATGGAACGGAGATCCTGGCACCGCCCGCCGTGGTGCAGACCGTAACCACCGCCAAACCCATCGCCAACGGAGAAACCAAGACCTGGGAGAATTGGACTATTGAGGCGATCCCGGCCTACAACCTGAAGCGCGGTCCTGCGCCCGGGAAGCTTTTCCACGACAAAGGACGCGGCAATGGCTACGTCCTCACTTACGGCGGCAAGCGCTTCTACTTTTCAGGTGACACCGAAGGCGTGCCCGAGATGCGCGGGCTCAAGAATATCGACGTGGCTTTTGTGTGCATGAACCTGCCCTATACCATGCCACCGGACGAGGCGGCTGAAGCGGTGAAAGCATTTCACCCGAAGATAGTCATCCCCTATCACTATCGCGGCTCCGATCTCGGAGTATTTCAAAAAGGACTGGAAGCAACCGGCATTGAAGTCCGGCTGCTGGACTGGTATCCGAAGTAGGGCGTGAAGATTTCTTCCCGATCACGCGGGTGCGGAGACCCAGCTAGACCCATCGCGGACTCTACAAGCGTGGCGATCTGTAGCTGCCCAATCTCGCGAAAACCCTCGACCGCCTCGGGCGCAAGTACCCCGGTGCTATTCGACAAGAACTGGTCGAAGCCGCCGTTGCATATCTCAGATTGGCAAAAATGAATTCCAATCCTCGGCAGTGTTGGCGACCAAACAACGGCTTCGCGCGCAACCAGTCTCTTTTTCTGCTTTCAACTGTTCAACACTTGACAGACTGAAAGTTTCGCCTCAAGATAGCTAGCCTAGTCTGCGTCGCCCCAAAACGACATGGAGCGCTCGCCCATTCAGCGGGTCAGTGTGGCTGACCAGGTTGCCAGCAACCTACGACAGAGAGTCCTCAATGGAGAGCTTCGCCCGGGCACCTCTCTGCAGGAAATTCCTCTCGCTGAATCGCTTGGCGTCTCGCGGAACACGATGCGCGAAGCCGTGCGCATTCTTTCGCTGGAAGGGCTGGTAAAACGCAACATCCATCGGGGTATTGCCGTGGCACAGCTCTCTCTGAAGGATGTTCACGAGATCTATCACGTCCGCCGCCTGTTGGAAATTCAAGCGATTCTGTCTGCAAAGAACCCCGACCCCGACTTGCTGCGCCAGTTGCGTACCGGACTTGAACAATATGAAAAAGCGGTGCGGGCCAAGAACTGGGTGGATGCGGTCAATCACGACCTGCACTTCCACGGACTTTTTATTCGCTGCCTCAGAAACAACCGGCTGGAGGCGTTCTATCAGAAAACCATCGGGGAGTTGCGCATGGGAATGGTGCTTGTGGACCGCCGGCACGACGATCCGGGCATGCTCGTTCCCGTCCATCGCAAGCTCTATCAACTGCTCACGGCTAGGAAGCTGAAGGAGTGCGCCACCATGCTGTCCGACCATCTTGATGACTCCGAGACCAGATTGTGCCGGGTCCTGGATGGCCATCTGGCTGATCGAGTGTCCGCCAAGGCTGAGCCAGAATCGAAGGTTCGCGGTATTCGGAAAGTTAGCGGCAGTGCTCGAGTTCACGCGTAAGGAGACGACCATGAAGCCCCACTCGAAAAGCAGAGGCTTGAAACAGCTCTCTCCCGAGTTAAGCTGCATAGCAGTTCTTGCCGTATTGGTTGCCGCCGCTGTTCCAGCAGCGGCTCAGGTTGTTTCCGCTTCCGTTGAAGGCCGCGTTTACGACGTGACGGGCGCGGCAATTCCAGAGGCGAAACTGACGGTGGCCAACACGGCCACCGGGCTTTCCCGGTCCACGCTTGCGAGCCCGACCGGGGACTTCCAGATTGCGTTGCTTCCCGTGGGGGAGTATACGGTCACCGCGGAGAAGGAAGGATTCCAGAAGTCTGCCAAGAAGATTCAGCTGGAGATTGGGGCAACCGCGAACCTGGACTTTTCGCTTTCTCCCGGCCCAGTTCGTGAGGAAGTCTCCGTGCAAGACGTCGGCGCAGGGGCCGAGCCCACGCGCACCATGGTGAGTTCCGTGATCGATGAGCAGAAGATCGAGAACTTGCCGGTAAATGGCCGTCAATTCATCGATTTTGCGCTTCTGGCTCCGGGGGTAAAGATCGGCGATACCACCTCGGGCAGCACGGATGTGATCATCGAACCGGTGACCAAGCTGTCTTTTGCCGGCCAGAATATCCATTACAACTTCATCGCCGTGGATGGCGCGGATAATATCTCCACCGCCTCGGGCGTGCAGAAATACACCCCCTCTCAGGAAGCGGTGCGTGAATTCCGCGTGGTCAACAGCAGTTACAGCACGGAATTTGGCAGGGCCGTGGGTGGCATAGTCAATATCATCACCAAGAGCGGCACAAATCTTTTTCACGGATCAGCCTACGAATACTTTCGCAATGACAAATTGGACGCAGGCAGTATTTTGGCCTCTTCCGATCCGTCGACTTGCGCGGTGCCGGGAGACCTGACGTCGGGCGGCTGCAAGAAGCTCAACAAGCTGCGGCAAAATCAGTTCGGCTTTACCGTCGGCGGTCCCCTGATCAAGAACAGAACGTTCTTCTTCGGCAACTACGAAGGCCAGCGGCGCCGTGAGTCGCCTTATTACAATTCGATCATCTTGCACAACATCACGGCGATCAATCAGTTCAAGACCGCGATTGGGTTCCCTCTCGAAAACCTCAACGTCACCCGCGCCACCGATTACGACAATGTCATGGCACGGCTGGACCATGCTTTCAATAACAACAACAATCTGTTCATTCGCTACTTTTTCAACAACGGCTCGCTCAAGAATTATTCGCCACTGAACGATGGCTTCGACCTTCCATCGGGCTTTAAGAACAACTCGGATAAAGACCACTCCCTGGTCGGCAACCTCTCGACTCTGATTTCGCCAAGCTTGGTCAATGAGTTGCGTGTGCAATGGGCCCACCGCAGCTACGACTTTCCAACGGTCAGTTCGCAGCCGCACATGGAAGTGGCCAACGAGTTTGCCATCGGCGTGAACCGCGGCAACCCTGACTTCTACCGCGAAGGGCGCTTCGAGTTCGTGGACAACCTGACCAAGAGCGTGGGGAGACACACTCTCAGCTTTGGCGGCGACTACAACTGGGTACGCACTACGGAATCGTTCCCGCTGTTCTACCCATTTGAAGCCACCTTCCTTTGCATTGCACCGATCCCGAACACGGCATGCGCAATTTCAAACTTGCAGGATCGCGACCCTGTGGTGCTGTTCTACGAGCGATTCCAGGGTTCGTCGGGCTTCACCGAGCCCACATTCGATCCTTCTGTATTTCAGTTGAGTCACTACCCCGATGCGGTGCGGAATGCGGCCCAAGGTACGCTCGACCACACCTACAGCGGACTCTACGCTCAGGACAACTGGCGGGCGACCAACCACTTGACGGTGAATTTTGGTGTGCGCACGGATTGGGAAACCTGGCCCAGCGGCGTTCTGAACACGCAGCGGGGAGTGGACCCGAGGTTAGGGATCGCGTATAGCCTGGGCACGAAGCGGAATATCGTGATCCGCGCCGGTTCGGGCCTGTTCCATGGAATCGTCCCCGCACCTTTGCTGGCTTGTCAGAAACCTTCCTGCGGCGGACAAACCAAGTTCAGGCCGCAGGAAGACGATTTGAACTCGGTGACTCAGCTCTGGGGATTTGCCAGCGGCGTCGGTCCGGGCGGCCCCATGCAGGCGGCTTTCAACAACTTAATCGCGGGCAGCTATCCCGACAACCCCGCCAATCCAGTGCCGGGCTTCGAAGGGCCAGCCACCATTGCGCGCTTTACCAAAAACCACAAGCAGCCTTACGGGATTCAGAACAGCCTGTCGCTGGAGTTTGAGCCGATCAAGGACACGCTGCTCAACGTTACCTATCTGCGGACGCACGGCGTGCACCTGGGCAGTTTCTTCGATATCAACCAGGCGCCCAACCCCGTAACTCCTCAGATCTGCGGATTGCATGATTCGCGGGGTGATACCGGTTGCAAGGCCCAGTTCGTCCCGGCCAGTGCCAACTTCCTCTTCTTTGAAGCCGATTCTCGCTGGTACTCAGAATTCGACGGGCTGCTGGTGAACCTCAATAGGCGCCTTTCGCACCATCTCGGATTTGGACTCAGCTACACTTGGTCCAAGAGCATGGATGATGGGCCCAATCCCAGTTTCGTGCTGATTCCTCAAAACAGCTTTGACTTTCGGGCGGAGAAGGCGCTTTCGGCGGACCATGTGGCACATCGCTTTGTGGGCAATGCCACCTTCGAAGGTCCCACCAACCTGAATCGCCTGCTGAACAACTGGCAGCTGTCCACCATCATCAGCCTGGAATCCCCGCACTATTTCACTAAGTTCGCAGGTCTCGACACCAACGGAGACGGATTCCCTATCAATGATCGGGTCGGCATCGAACCACGCGACACCTTCAAGGGCGACAGCTACCAGAGCGTAGACCTGCGCATTTCTCGCACCTTCAAGTTCACCGAACGCATCAGTCTCGAAGCTCTGGCGGAGAGCTTCAACACGCTCAATACCGTGAATATTCGGTTTTTTAATACCGTCTATAGCGCGCCGGACTTCTTGCCAGTAGGCACGGCTGGCACATTCCGCGAGGGCTCACCCAACCCTGACTACGGCACGCCGCGGGCAGTGTTTAATCCGCGGCAGATTCAGTTCGCGTTGCGCTTGGCATGGTAGAAGCTTTGAAGGCGGACAAATGATCGCCCCCATGCGTTGCACTTTTAAACTCTTGAGCTGGCGAATTCAGAACGAGTCACCCGCGATGCTGTATAACGCGGTTATCGCAGGGCTGCCGCCGACAGTAGCGGCAGTATAGACGGCCAACTGGGCCCGACGGAGCACCTCAGACCCCACATGCGATTCGGCATTTATTGCGAAATCCAGACGCCGCCCGGCAAGGCGCACTCCGAGATGATCTGGGAGATCATGCGCCAAATCGAACATGCCGACGATGCCGGTTTCGACGTGTACTCGGTGATCGACCACCACTTCTTCCCGAAGTTCTCCATCTCGGCGAATCCCCTGGCCATGTTTGCCGCCGCCGCGCAACGGACGAAGCGCATTCGGTTCCGCACCGCGTTGCACACGCTACCTCTGGAAAATCCCATGCGGCTGGCAGGGATGATCGCGGAGACCGACATTCTTACCAACGGCCGGCTGGAGTGCGGCCTCGGCCGCGGTCACGCCTGGCTCTTCGGCCCCTCCGCCCTGCCCCTCGAACAGAGCCGCCCAAGGTACAACGAAGCCATCGACATTCTGGAACTGGCTTTCACCAAAGAAAAGTTCTCTTACGAGGGTCAATATTATAAGGTGCGCGATGTGAGCGTGGTGCCGAGGCCCGTCCAAAAGCCACACCCCAAGTTCTACACCGGCGGCACGAGCGATATCACGTACCAGGCTGCGGGCGAAAAAGGCTGGGGAATCTTCGTGCCGCCCCTTCTGCCATGGAAAGTGCTGGAGCAGCCCCTGAATATTTACAAGAAAGCCTGCGCCGAGCGGGGCCACCAACCTGATATCGTTTACATCCGGCCGGTTTATATCGATGAGGAGGAAAAGACGATCCGTCGCGAGGTCGAACAGGCGCTGCTGAATTTTATTGCCTTCAACGCGTCCCCTGTGGACTCCCTTCAGAGCGAAGAGAAGAAAGCAGAACTTCGGGCGAAGGGCTATGGCTTCTACGCCAGCGGCGCTCTGGAATCTTTGACCAAACTGACCTACGAAGAGATCGTGGAGCAGGAGATCGGGTTCATCGGGACACCGGAGAAAGTGATCCGGCAAGTCGAGAATCTGCGGGCCAAAGGGGGCATCGGGGAACTGGCCATCGTTGCGAATTTTGGGGGAATCGAGCACTGGAAGAGTATCAAGACGCAAGATCTTTTTGCCAAGCACGTGATTCCGTTATTCCGGCGCCAGCCCGAGGAAGCTGCGGCAGATTGAAAACGTGGCCACAGTGAATCTCAAAGCGATGGGAAGCACAGAACCGGTACGGTCGACCAGCGGCGATGCTACATTCGCGCCGGCCGGCGCGCGCCGGTTCTTGATTTTCGCTGGGATCGCTCTGATTGCGTGTGGGATGTTGTTTGGCGACATTTTCGCCGTGTTTGTCCTCCACCAGAACGGACGTCAGACGGGCGAAGCTCTTCTGGTTGCCACCCGGGCAGTGAGCGCAGGAAATGTGTCAGGGGTGAAAGATGTTTTTCGAAACATCGGGGGACTTCTCGAGGATCGTGGGACGAAAGTCGATACTCACGTTCACATGACTGACGCCGGCTACCTGGCCTTGCTGTTAGCTCTGGTGCAACCTTATATTGCGCTCTCCCCACAGCATAAGAAGGTTCTCGCCAGATTGTTTGTCGCCGGCGGCATCCTGTTGCCGACTGGCATTTTCTTGATCCATTACGTAGGACTCGCCTACAGCCCTTTCCCAGTCATCGGATGGGGCAGCGTGCTGGCCGATTCGGCGGGCGCCATGTTGATCGCCGCTCTCATCGGACAGGCTTGGGGCCTGTGGAACTGGTTCCGCCGCGGCGCCCGTGGGGGGGAACCCGAGTTGCCGCCGGACCGAACCTGGGAACGTCGCACGCTGCTGACCGGCGGAACCGTTCTGGTGCTGCTCGGATTTCTGTACGGGGCGTGGTACGCGGGAATGGATTTGTACTCTCACGAATCACGAGAGGCCGAGATCCTGAAGACCATTCTGGACGGCGCGACCAGCAGCCGTGGCGATTCCGCAATGGCAGTCGGCGATTACGGATCGCTGGCGGCAGAGAGGGCGGTCAAGATCGCCGCGCACTCTCATGTCATTGAGTTCGGATTGCTGGCCATACTGTTGTCCTTTGTGCAACCCTATGTTTACTTGAGCCAAGCCTGGAAGCGGCGGTGGGTGATGGTGTTGCTCGCTGGCTCAGTCATCCTTCCGCTTTTCGTATTGCTTGAACTGACGATTGGTCTGCTGGCGGGCGCTATCGCTGATGCTGGTGGCCTACTGGTAGTAGTCGCGTTAAGCGCAATGCTGGTGGGCATGCTGCGTCATGGCGGCCGCCTCGATGCCGCCGCCGGGAGGTTCCGATGACGCCATCCCGCAGGCTCTTAGTCTTCGGTGGAATTACCCTTGCGGCATTCGGAATGCTTTATGGCTTGCATTACGCGCTCTTTGTGGAGCACCAGACCCTGGATCGCATGGGCGGCTCGCTGAGCGAAGCATTCGTCCGCGCGGCACAACGGCAGATGCCCCAGGCACACGATGCGATTGACACCTATGCTTCCACCAAGTACGACTATGTTCGCCAGGTTGATGTTCATTCCCACTGGACCGGATTGGCCATGCTGAT
>Ga0137395_10000767_pt1 | contig 14065 bp, 23 predicted proteins | sample czobulk216metaG_FD_108283 | JGI IMG/M metagenome (GOLD analysis project Ga0137395, IMG submission 108283) | Vadose zone soil microbial communities from Angelo Coast Range Reserve, California, USA - czobulk2.16 metaG | ecosystem: Environmental > Terrestrial > Soil > Vadose zone | place: USA...
GTTTATAATTTAATTCCAGGATTAAGAGAACTAGTGCCCCCACCTGGACAGGGTGAGTCAGTCATTGATTGGCTCAAGAAGCAAGGTTCACATACTTTAGATCAGATCCTGCCATCTATTCTAAATCTCAATCAACCCGGGCAGGGTTCAGCCAGATAAATTTGAAATTTAATTTGACTGGGGTTTCGGAGAAACCATGTGGAAAATGTGATGAGTGTAACTGGTACTATTGTGACGTTGTTAGGTGCTATTGTTTTGGGAATCATTCCTTGGAGCTTTAATATTAAGAGTAAGGTTGATATCCAAGCTCAACAAATTATGGATATGAAGGAATTGATCGATATTAAATTCGATAATGTAATCGAAAGGTTAAAGAGGATTGAAACTGCTTTAAATGGTTCATTAAAGCATTAAGATTTGGGAATTAAGTTATGTCAATAATTGACGATGAAATTTCAGCAATAATTATACGTGAGGGGGGTTTGGTCAATGATCCCAAAGATCCTGGTGGAGCAACTTTTGAAGGCATATCTAAACGGGCAAATCCCGAAGCCTGGAAAAACGGGCCACCAACTGAAGCACAGGTACGCGAGATCTACAAGCAAAAATATGTCATCGGTCCTCATTTTGACAAAATAGATGACCCTCACCTACAGGCTCAACTTGTAGATTTTGGTGTCAACTCAGGACCAGCTATTGCTATTAGTAATCTACAAACAATTCTAGGGATTAAAGCTGATGGAGTTTTAGGACCTAAAACCCTTCTAGCCGTTGCTTCCTCCCTGCTTAATCTAAATAATCATCTGGTTGCTGCTAGGGTTAAAATGATCGGTCGAATTGTAGTCAAAAACCCTAGTCAATTAAAGTATCTAAACGGCTGGCTCAACCGAGCCCTCGATTTCTTAAGGTAAATTTTAAGGTAAATTTTTATGCCAGGACCAATTATTCAAAAACCATCGTGGGACCCCGCCGCAGTAGCCTCTCATCTACCTAGACCCTTCCAATGGGCTGGTGGTGCAGCACTTCAGGGATTGAAGGATCTTAGTGGGGGAGATGACCCTAATGCTATGATGGCTGCGGGTATGCCTATGACTGTACCCTCAGCTTCATCAGTTTCACCCGCCCTTTCAGTTTAATTAATATTCACCCAGACCTAGTTGAGGCTGGAGCGGGGGTCGCTCAACATATGCCTACTGGGAGCGACGTAGATGCCATCACAGGCATGATTAAACATAACCTAGCCAAGGTGCCACAGGGTGGATCAAAGTCGCCTGTAGGGGCTCTGAAGGGCCTAGGGGCGGTCAATCCAGAGTATACCCCAGTGGGCGGGGAGGACATCTTTAATTCAACTAGTCCACACTATGATCCCGCTTCGCGACCCCCACCAACCAATGGTCTTGATCAATTAGCTTGGTGGAAAGCTTTAACTCCTTCACAAAAACTTTTATATGGTGGTAGATAATGTTCCCAACTAAATCAGATAAATCATCTCCGTCAAAACCCTCCAATTTACCCCCATCCAAGGGTAGATCTGCAAAGGCTAAACCAGTCACCCATCCCGCTTTAAATGGGTTGAAGGCGGCCATTCCAACCAAGGGATCTGCAAATCTAGATAAAGGTAAATCTCCAGTTCATAATGGTCCACCCCCACCTTCTGGGACTGCCAATTCCGTCCAGAATCAAGCCCTCCTAATGAAACTTAAGCAGAGGCAGAATGAAGACCCAACTAAGGGTTTGAGGAATTCTCTTAAACTTAAAGATACAGGGAGTTTAGCTACACAGGTTGCGGCTCTAACTGGAAATAACTAATCATGGCTAAATTAGCTGCCATAATTCAGGGTTTGAAAGCAGCTCATCCGATATCATCTAATTCATCTAAATCCATTGATAATGATAATGATTCAGATGATTCAGGTGAAATGATGTCTGTCCCTAAGCATGACATCTATTCTGAAGCTAAGAATGGTCCCTTTAAATGTTCAAATTGTGAACACTACCCCTCTCCCAATACCTGTGATCAACCCTATATAGTTAAACTTAGGGGATCTAAGGTCGAGCCCGATGCTTGTTGTGACCTATTCGAGACTAAATAATTATGCTAATTGTCATTCGTCATGGAAAGACCGCATTAAATGAGGATGGTTCTGAAAAACTTAGAGGTTGGCTCCCAGTCCCCCTAACTTTAGAGGGTATGGACCACTCTAAGGAGACAGCCTTCCATTTAGAGGGTTTAGAGGATGTGAAGGACTTATATACCTCAGATCTAGTTCGAGCAGTCCAATCAGCTCAGGAGGTTGCTCAAGTTCTTCAAATGGAACTCGAGCCTAAGGAGGAACTTAGGGATTGGAACTATGGACATCTTACTGGAATTGAGGTTAATAATTCTACTCTCAATCAACTCTTCGATTACATGGACAACCCTAAGAAGAAGGTCCCAGATGGTGAACCCTTTCAATCATTCCTAGATAGGACTGTTCCATTCCTTCATGAGCTTGTAGAGGATGATGACCTCCAGGTTGTGGTCACTCATAATAGGGTATGCACTCTTCTAAATGCCATAGTTGAATCTAAGGGTAAATCCCCCAATATGTCAGTCCTTAAGGACAAGGGACCAATCGATCCCTCAGGTGTGATGATCATAACCCCTGATTGGACAATAAGTTACAAGACCCCACTAGATGAGGAAGCTAATTCAGGACCAGTTAAACCTGCTAAATATGATTCTAAAAATTCACCAGATCTTCATGCCATTAAAAAGTTGATGAAAGTTAAAAGTTGACATTTGAATTAGGGTGTGCTATACTTCAATTTCCGATCAAATTAATTTAACAATTTAACAGGAGTTTGAATGTCTAAACCCAGAATAATTTTATGGGACATAGAGACTACCCATAATCTCGCAGCGATCTTTAGATTGTTTGAAGATTATACTTCACATGAAAATATCATTCAGGAAAGGTATGTAGTCTGTGCCGCGTGGAAGGTTCTAGGTGAGAAAAGTGTTCATGCAGTTTCAACTCTAGACAATCCTAAACTATATGCAAAGGACCCACATAATGACAAACACGTCATTGAAACCCTCCATAAAGTACTCTCAGAAGCTGATGCTATTGTTGCCCACAACGGGGACCAGTACGACATCAAATTTGCCGAAGGTCGAATGTTGGCCCACGGCCTTAGTCCCCTACCCCCCATTCCTTCTATCGATACGTTAAAGGTAGCTAAATCTAGACTCCTTCTAAATTCAAATAAACTAGATTACCTAGCTAGGTATCTAGGATTTGGAAAGAAGATCTCGACTAAAAATGAACTCTGGTTGAGGGTCCTTCAGGGTGATAAGTCAGCAATTAGGGAGATGGTCAAATATAACAAGCATGATGTGGTCCTCTTAGAGAAGGTCTTCATGAAGCTCAGACCATACGCAGCTAATTATATTAATAGACAGCTCTTTGGTCATTCAGATGGCTGTCCAAGGTGTGGAAGCAGACACGTTCAATCGAGAGGAACCCATAAGGCGATCTCTCGAACCTATTTGAGATTTCAATGTCAGGATTGTGGTGGTTGGTTCAAGTCAACTAAGGCAGTAGATAAGGGGACATTAACTAGGGTCCTATAATTCATTCATAAATTTAATTCATATTCCTCAGGTATTCCAGTGCGAAAACTTATTTCCATCCTGGCTACTGTCATTCTGATGGTAGCCACCCTCTCTTCCTCACCTTCAGTTCTAGATTCAGTTAGACCCCTCATGTTAAAACATGAACAGGGAGATCCCACTCCTGTTTGTACGACTGGAATAATTAATTCTAAGAAGGGTTATTGGATCACAGCCAAACATTGTATGACTGATGGGCCAATTACTCAATATTTAATTGATGGGAAAAGTATAAGTTTAATTAAGACTGGTGACGACCTAATTGATCTAGTCATCCTTCAGTCGGATGCTAAAGGGAAGGAATTGAAAATTAGTGTTCAATCCCCAGACTTTGATTCGGGGGTTCATATGGCTAACTTCATGGGGGGAGTGATCTTCCCAACCTATCTAAGTGGGAAGGTGGCTAATCCCTATGCGACCATTCCAGCAATGGGACCTAGATATTTTTTGATTATGAATATAGTTAGTGCAGGCGGGGCGAGTGGAAGTCCAATTGTGGATGACACTGGGCATCTAGTCACAGTTGCAATTGTTAATTTCTATCAAGGGGCAGGGTCGATTAGCCCATTAACAGGGGGAGTGGTCTATAAAGATTTTATTAACTTTATTAGGGGATATATCTAATGGAAATGGGAGATCTCGTCAAGGTCATCTGGAATGACGCTCATGGATCTGCAGCTAATGTCTGCTATGACATAGAAGAAATCCCACACGTACCTGTTCAGGTAATTTCATATGGGATTCTTTTAAAGATGGATGAAGTTGGTGTAAGTATAGCCTCAGAGAAATGTGATGATTCAACTTATAGAGGTTATTCCTTTGTTCCTGCTGGTATGTTAGTCAAGGTTGAACCTTTAAAGAAACCTAGGAAACCTAGAAAACCTAAATTAATCGAACCTAAAAAAGAAGAGGCCACCTAATCAGTGGCCTTTTTCATTTTCTATATCTAATTGTAATTCAGCAAGGAGTCTCCAGGCTGCCTTAGCTAGGTGCCTAGCCCCATCCTTATCATATCTATTTCCAGTTCCATGATCTACCATATGACGAATGGCCGTATTCATTTGGTCGGTTGACTTCCCTCTCTCCCAATGGAGGGGTTGACCAGGATTATGTTGGTCATTACCAATCCTAGATACCTCACTCACTGCAAGTAGGGCATCTGGAAAGTACATTAGAACCCCAGACCATAGAGGTAGTTTCTTTCTATCCTTGTCATCAGATGGTAGACCTAATTTAATTGGGTCAATAGCCTCGTTATAAGCTAGTTCATTATTCCTTCCAATTAGATGTTTATATAAAGTCTCACCAATCTTTACCATAGCTCCAGGTTCTACTGAATCTAAATAAAATTCCATATCACTAGGCGTCAATTGTTCAGTATGACTAATCCCCCTAGCCTTATGGAAGGCACACACCCAATTAGCATTCACATCACACCCGCAGGGTTGACAGGAATTCCCATCTGAAGTGGCTCCCCCATCACAACAACTTTCCTTGAATGGTTGATCATCTAATTTACCCATTCAGCAACCTCACCCATAGCCTTGAAGAACTCACTCACATTTGGAATTCTAGGAATCCCAGGTTTATCCTCATTCCAACCCCTCGCTAGCATTAAACAATTGGTAGTTGAATGATCTCGAACGTCAGTACAGTTTTCATTTTTATCATCAATATAGAAGTCTAATTTCAGTGCCCTCGCATTCAATCCCTTCTCTTCACTCACAATGACTGTTGGTAGGATTCCAGTTCCTAGATTAATCAACCATTGCTCAGTTTGGAGCTTAGTCTTAATTCCAGGTCGATTTGTGATGAAGTAGATCTCATGACCTTCATCCCATAGATCGGCTAATTTAGAAACTACATCCTTCGCATCTGGATAGGGATTTAAATTTAACCAGAATTTGTCATCACTTGTAATTGACTTCCATGTTTCCTTATCCTGTGGTTTAGAATAGGTAAATTGATCTGTAGGCCAATACCAAGTTTGAATATAGTCATTAGGATCACCCTCTGGAAGAAGATTCATTCCAGTGACTTCAATTAACCTTTTAGCATAAGCTGAACTGAAGTCTGCTAGAACCCCATCCACGTCAAACCCAATTTTCATACCTTCTTATCCTTTTCAATTAACTTAGCTTTATTCATATCCATGATTTCTTTCAAATCCCACCCCTTAATTGAACAAATTCTAGTCAAGTAGAAGAGAACATCCCCCAATTCTAATGCGAGGTCTAGATCAGTATATTTACCATCTTTATTCCCTCGAAGGACCGCCTTCTTATACCATTCAGCTACTTCACCAGCTTCCCCATTTAGGGCAATTACACAATAATTTAAATCTACATAATCACTCACCCTAGAATTTACCCATTCATTCCATTCCTTAACTTTCATTAATCAAACCTCTCTAGGAAGGTTTCCTGCCTAATTACCTTAGGTCCAGGATATTTAACCCATTCCTTAAGTTCATCTAGATATTTATTAGCATCCTCTAATCTAGAAAACCATCTAACATAATTCCATCCCCATAGGATTCCCCGCTCTTGGAGTATGTATCCATCTGAGCCAAGTGAATTAGGAGGTTTCTGAATTATTCTATAAGTTCTCATCTCATCCTCTCATTTTAATTAGACCAATTGTCAATAGGATTGACCCCAACCAGTAGACAATCTTCCCAGGTTCACATGGTCTATGGAGACTATAATAACATAGACAGGCTATGTTAACGATTAATGGTAAAAATTCAATCTTCATTCCATACTACCCCATCTTTTTCCATACTTACCCTCGGTCAATATTTGAAGATAATCTCCCATCCTGTAGCTAGAAGGAAGCATCATTTCCTTTATAGGCTTTTCCATTTCTTCTTTTAGAATCACATCTACTGATTCTCTTAAACCTTCTGGAACCTCCATGAAAATTTCATCATGAACTTGTAATCTTAAATATTGACCAGCCTCTTCGAACCTATTGAAGAATAATCTTAACATTGCTTCTTTAATGATAGCCGCTGCTGTGCTTTGTGGTAAGAACGCTACGACTTTATTTGCATCCGGGCCGGGTTTTTTAGTCCAACGACCACCTATTTTTTCATAATCGTACACTTTATTGAAGCGATGGATATAATTAAACGGGTTTTTAAGGAATCCATCTTTTTCTGCTTGCAACCATAATGTATGATGCCATTTACGGATTTCCGGAAATAATTTGAAATAAATATCCATAACTCGCTGAACCAATTTGACTGGAAATTGAATACCAGTTTCTTTATTTATTTTTTCAACCGCCCCACGCGCACCTTGGTAAAAATTAGCTCCATGGACTAGATGCTTATATAACTCATTCCTATCCTTCTTAAATTCCTTTTTAATTTCACCTAATCTCTTAATGAGTTTATCATCGGGCCAACTGAGTTGAGGTAGGTCATCTGACTTGATTCGTCCATCAAGCTGATTGAGTGCATAAGCAGTGTAGAAAGAATGCACGTCAATTTTGGCAAGTCTGATGTAGTTGGGTGCGCTGGCAAAGTATCCGACAAGAACTGCCTCAATTCCGGAGTAATCTCGTGCTGTGAAAATCCTTCCTTCGTCTGCGATAATGAGATTTCTAATGATGGTAGCAAGGTCATCGGCTCCTTTTGGTCTAGGGAGATTTTGAAGATTGGGCTGTTGACTTGCAAGTCGAAGGGTGGAGGGATTGTGCGAATAGGTTGTGTGGATTCTTCCATCCCTTCCAATTGGCATACCTCCTCTGATAAGTCCACCATCATGTGTGATTCCAATATAAGTGGAGAGGAGCTTTTGATATTCACGGTGCTCCAGAATTCTCGGGTAAAGCGGGTCATTAGGATATGTTTTAGCGAGTTTAATAATTGCTTGCTCATCGAATGTGACCTTTTTTTCCTTCCGAGAGATTATAGCTTGGTGCCTGAGAGCTTTCTGATAGTTAGTTAGACCTACCTTACTCACTTTGAATTCGAGTGGTTTTGCCCACAGACTAACCATCTCGGTCGTCTCTTTGAGTTCGGCATCTTCACAAATGTTATCGAGGCCAAGTTTGAGCTTCCTGGCTGACACAGGTTTGAAATGAGCTTTCTTCGGATTGACGAGCCCACACAGAGAACATCTCCTAACCTTAGCCTCTCGTTCAACTTGAATAAGTCCATTTAAATCCTTTGGAGTCTTCTTATAAACTTTGAATCTCCTAGCCTCTTGGGGGACCGCTTCCTCCATCTTAATTTCAACTTCATCGAGAAGTTTCTGGACCTTAATCTCGGAGTCAGACCTAAGTTGTTCATCTCTTAGGACTCCCATTCCACTCATATAACCTAGAACTTTATTTAATTGGATTATATGCTTATCTAGTGTTTCCCACTGACCATTCTTGATTAAATCTTCCCTAATTCCAATAAAATTCCTCAGGGTCATATCTGAATCCTGAGCGTTATAACCTGCAGGGTCTATATCTGATTTATACTTCCAGGCCGAAATCTTCTTCGCATAGAACGGCGTGACATAACCAAGTCCCTTAGGAAGTGAACTATTAAGCACATGCCAGCAAAGCATACCATCAATACAAGACCCATTAACCCCAATTTTAGCTCGAATCCTGGGGAGGTCGTAGTTCTCAGAATTCCAGCCAACTTTGATCCATGGAGTGTCAAAAATGTCTTCAAGTAGGGGTAGATACTCAGGACGCCAAGGCACAGAGCAGGCAATCCCAGGGATATAGCTAAAACTACATCTGAGTATGGTGTAATCTTCGTCATCCTCTCTGACCACTTCAGCTTCATCGAGTCCCACCTTGTATGGAGTTTCAATGTCAAACGCAAGAAACGTTTCCTCAGGGGACTGATAGGCAGTACGCTTATAATCTGCGACCCATTGGGCAAAGGTCTGAGGATCTGGATCTCGTAGATAAGTCTCGACATCATATACTAAACCTTCTTCTGAGATTTCTAACGCTCTTTTTGCTGCAAATTGTAATACAGGTAGTAAATGGCTATTACCTCTCATTAAATAGGCGGGATGTTCTCCTGCAATTATAAATGCTTGGTATTTATCTGACCAAAATGGATAGTTTAAATAATCATGCCTAACAATAGGACTTTTATTATCTAATCCCATCACACGTTTGAAAGCAGTTCTACCTAAAGTAAAAATAACAAAATGTTTTCCATTATTTATCGCCCTTGTTCTAGTTTCTTCAATAACTTTATCTAGATTAGGAGCACAATGGTTAATTGCTTCTTGTTCATAAGACATTCCTGATAATTTATTATCTGGTGGTCTACATGCACACACGTTATAGAGTGTAAAGTCTTCTCGTTTAATATCTACCCTAGCTAAATTTTGGAATAAATAATAACCTGCCTTACCTACTAAGGCAGTACCAGCAATTTCTTCATCAGCTCCTAAAGCTTCAGCAACTAAAAGAACATTACCTCGGCCCCCTGGATATGAAAATCCAGTTTGCTTTCCATAAGGTGGTTCATAAAGTGGACATCCTTTACAAGTATCTGGTTTAGGTAGCATCAATTCCCCAGTAGGTTAATTCTGCATTCTTACGAGCGGCTATTGCATCTTCTTTCTTATCATAAGCGCCTAGCTGCTTATTTTTACCATTTATACTAAAACTAGCTCTCCATTTCTTGGATAATTTATTCCAATATACACCTTTATGACCTGAAGTATTATTTTTAAATAGTCCTCTATTTCTTAAATTTACTTCATGAGTAACTTTTCTTAAATTAATTTCTAAATTATTTAGAGGATCCCTATCAATATGATCCCATTCCAAATTTTTACCTGCTGGTCCAAATAAAAAGTGATGAAGATAAATTACTTTTCCCCTAAACCAGGTTCCAGGATATCCATTGTTTATAGACCATTTATGATTTGATACAATTTCAGTAAATTTATCGTCTACTTGAAATGGTATATTTTTATTTGTATATAGAATCATTTAATTTAATCGTAGGGATTTTTATCAATTTTATCTGTAACAAGCACAGCTAGTAGAACTGCGAGAATTATAATGAAGAATAATAACATTTAATCTCCTTTAATCTACAGTAATAGATACTAATGCACTAACTAAGATACCAACTATACAACCTACAATAAACATAAACATTAATTAATTACCTCCTCAGTTTCCTTATTGATTTTGGAATCAATCCATAAACATATATATCTAGAGATGTCATGAACCCCCTCAACCCTATCTTCTGGGGAGATTTCTGGGAATTGTAGACCTAGGGCGATTGAAATACACGCGATCACAGCACTAGCTTTGGTTGCACCCTCTAGGGCCATCTCGATTGCATTAACTACTTGATAGATTTCTTCCCCACTTGATTTAACCTCATGAATTAGACTACTTTGTGTCATTTTATCCTTTAACTTACGTAAGTGTAACCTAATGATCTTAAATAGGTCCTCATCTGGTCAATCTGAACTAGACCAAATTGACTCCTCACCCATTCATATTCAGCATACTCAAAGGCGATGGGGAAATAGGGTCCTCTAGGGGTTCCATCTCGCATATACCAGGGTGGGTTTGGATCATCTCCAGATGGCTGATCGAAGGGCCGATTATATTCTGGCCCAAGGAGTCTCCCCGCGACCTGCCAAGTGGAATCTGTGTGGATGTTCGCATCATTAAATTCATTAAATAGAACATCATAATTTTGCATCCCTCCACCATTGGACCAATCTGAAGGTCCATTTCCCACTGGAATCCTTCCAGGTTGGTGTTCAATACCTAGGTAGCCATTAGGAAGGAGCTTCCTAAACTCTACTCCAAAGTTGATGATATTCTCAGGACTAGATCCATAAAAGACCCCATCCCACAACCTACCATAGAGAACATATTGATTTAGATCCCCATGAAGACTTGAAGACATTAATTTGACTAGAATAGGTAATTGCCTTAAAGCATTAGGGTAGCCATGACTAGGGTTGTCACCATCATCACCATCAAAAACTACAATTGGAATGAAACCATTAACGATAACTTCCTCGACTAGACCTAGAAATAATCCAGGATTAGCTTCGAAATTAGGTGAAATGATCTGTTGGAAAGGTTGAGAAGGTTCATCATAGACACTTCCACCCGCTGTAAATTCTAGAATTATATGCTTGTCACCAGCGGCAATCTTTGCTGCATAGACGGCCTGCCTATCAATTGTAGATAGACCCACCACGGCTGGTTCGAACCAAGGAAGTAACCCATACTGCATAGTTAATACATTCAACCCCTGGAAGGTCAGTTGAACGCCACACACTTCATCCCGCGTGGGGGGTTTGGGGAAAGGGTCAGTTAATCCTAGAGCAAGCCTCCATTCACGTCTATGTTTAGTTAGTGATTGGTCATAGGTCAATCCCTGGTCACTCACATCTCTATCAACTCGGGCGGGCCAGACAACCCATTCAGCGTCGTCACCAACTACTCTCTTAGCTTCCTTGTAATCAGCCTGGAGAGTTGGTCCTACATCGTTAATGAAAAACTGTTCATCATACGGAAATCCCATTAAATTTATACCTCATCTTCAATAAAGGTTGAAATTATTGTATATAAATTATCTTTAGTTCTATTATCAAATATATCTATAATTTCATGTCCTTGACCCTGTAACATATTTAGAGTATTTTCCAAGTCTTTAGAGCCATTTGCGGTATTTACTGACCATATTAAATGGTATTTTGACATTAAATTTCAAACTCCTTAAAATAGAAAATGTGGGCCTCACACCCACCTGAAGGTTCTCGAACTACCTCTAACTGCCAAACCTAAATCTAAATCTACTGTTGAGCTACGAATCGACTCACGAATAGATTCGCTCTCACTCGTGGGTGAAGGGCATTACCTTCTGCATCTGTGACCCGTTCTCCTGTGGCTTCATCTAGGACATAATCCTGTGTATCATCTACATAGGGTAGATATCCACCCTTACCATCTGATGGGAAGTTTTCCATACCCTCAAGAGAGAGTGCGGAGCCATCAGTTCGCTTACGATAAGCCTTCCAATCTACCTCAACCTGATAAACACGATTAGCTGTGGATTCTACAGCGTCTGCAATCTCCTGTTCATTATTTAACTTGGTTCGAATTCCAAAGGCTCGAAGATAATCACCAACCTGACTAACTGTCACTCCCCCACGCTTATAGGTCTTTGCTGAAGGCTTTGTGAATCGAATTCGATATCCTTCATTTGTGGGTGCCATAATTGTCGGATCGACCTGCGCTGTAAGTGCGCCCGCGTTAGAACGACCGAAGGCTGCCTGGGGAAACTCCCCTGGTGCCTGAACGGTATACCGACCTTTCTTTGGTAGTGCGACGAAATCCTTTGTGTCTGCATAGTTCTCTAAATCGAGTGGTTCTACCGGATTAAGACCACCAAGTGCGCTAATGTCTGCCATAATTTTCTATTCTCCCTTTTGATTGTTTACGTGATTCCAAGTTTTAAAGTTTAGAATATCTCTAATATTTGTGTCTGTAACATTAAACTTTCTAGATAATTCTGAAATATTCATTCCCCCATTAATAAAGTAACCTCTTATATCTTTTACATCGTTTACACTTAATTTTACATTGGGATTATTTTCTCCTTTATTATTGGGTGATCTACCTTTATTTCTCATATCTCTCATATTGTCTATGTGTGTCCCTATAAATAGGTGCCTAGGATTCACACAACCTGGATTGTCACACGTATGACAGATATCTAGTGATTCATCAAACTCACCTTTATAAATCCTATAAGCTAATCTATGAGCTGACCACTTCTTTCCTTTATAATTGAATCTTCCATAACCATTTCTTTTGGTCCCTAACCACTCCCAACAATTAGGAGTTTCATGGATATAACTAGAAAAGTCAATTAAATCATTAGGTTTCCTCACAGACCCATACGCTTTTTAATTAAATCCATTGCTTCTGAATGCCCACTATCAATCATTGTGAGTGCTTGAACTATAGATGCTGGTTCAATACTAGCTGGTAATGGTTTTGAGTCTAATGGTGTTCTGGTATTTCCAATTCCAATAGCATTTCCTGCAGTTAGATCAACATTATTACCTAGATATAAAATATGTCGTTCAGGCTTACCATTCTGAGCTGCTAAACAATCTAATCTAAATGTCAAATTGAACCATCTAGGCACTTCACTAGTCAAAGCCTTACCTGCTACTTGTGGACCTAAAACCTTATTAGATGATGCTTGATCATCGTCTTTAGATACAGAGGCTGTCCATAGAATATATGGAGCATTTAATTTTTGAGAGGCCCAAACTTCATCTGTAATTCTAGTCTGGCAAACTCCGTAATGAGCCATATTTGAACCACTAATTTTTAGACTTTCGCCATCTCCACCGACTTGGAATGCCACATTTGAACCACCACCAATGTTTACACCTTCACCTGCTTTTCTAGCCATACTTGCCATTAATTCATCAGCAAATGATGTCATAGATTCAAAGGCAAATAGACCAATATTATCATTCTTACCCGGAATCCATTTACCTTTTTCATCCCTAACAAAACCTCTAACGGCCTTATTTAAGAAGATCCAAGCATCGGTTTCTCCCATTTCAACTACTTCAATAATACCTAGTTGAATATAAGGTTCTATGGGACCTATTCCGCCTCGATCAGCAGTATAGAGTCGAGTTTTCTTTCCCTCTGTTTTATAGACATATTCTGCAAGTTGACCGATCTGAGTGGATTTACCTGATCTTGTTCGGCCGTAAAGTAATATGGTTCTTTTCCTATTCATTAAAATCCTTCTCGTTTAGGGGCACCTAATTGTTCCATAGCAGCTACGCCCAAAGCAGTTATTTTACGTATAGTATTGACTGTATTGGGAATTGCAATATCATCAATATCTACCGTGATTTGTTCAAAAGCTTTATCAAGATAAACCTTCATATAAACAAGCCATTCTTCGGGGCGTCTAAGTTCCAAATCATGCCCATTACCCCAGAGATTATTCTGGTAGGCTCGTTCCGAATCCAAAGCCTCATAAACCTCATTCCTATCTACCATTAAGACTCCTTCTTTGTGGTTGACATCTCACTCATAGCTTGGATAAATTCCTTCCTCTCCTTATCTTCCTCTGATTCGAATCCAGGAATATCATTAATGATTGCTGTAACTCCTGAATCATCAATAACTTCAATCTTCCCCAGGTGTTCAATGTCTACAGTTCCTACTCCTGGATACCAATTTAAAGTCTCCCCAAGTTTCCTCATTAATCTTTCTAAGTCTAATCCATCTTCAATTTCGATTCCAATTAGAAATCCATGCACTTGAAGTTTATCATCCTTATTAGTATTACCTGTTAACATTTATTTTATGCCTACCCTTCTTATACATATCCATTACATTGTCGTAAGCTGTGCCTAA